>Ga0210057_1002721_pt1 | contig 25066 bp, 27 predicted proteins | sample CryGeyCG2114_010_2_FD_183968 | JGI IMG/M metagenome (GOLD analysis project Ga0210057, IMG submission 183968) | Groundwater microbial communities from aquifer - Crystal Geyser CG10_big_fil_rev_8/21/14_0.10 (SPAdes) (version 2) | ecosystem: Environmental > Aquatic > Deep subsurface > Groundwater ...
ATTGGAACTCCATTTAATGAATACCAAGCTGAACTTACACTTGAATTGTCTGAAATACTGAAATCTAAAATATCTGAAGCTTTTATTACTGAATCATTTAAAGGTGAATTTAATGTTATTTCAGGACCTATTGTATCTTTTATTAGTGTTCTTGGAACAGTTTGTTTAATTTGTCCTGCTGAATCTTTGCATTCAATATACCAAGAATATGCTCCGTCTGCAAGTGAAGAAATATTTACTTCTATTCCGGTATCATTAATAGAATTTGTATATACTTTTGTATTGGATAAAGAACTTACATATACTGTACAACTTAAAATTGGTAAGAATGAACCCTGACCTATAGCTTCAAATGAATTATCGGTTGCATTAAAAGTAAAATTAACAAGAGAATCTGAGGTTGCAAAAGAATCTACAGGACCATTTAATAATATATTAGGAGATTGGCTGTCTACATAAAGATGATGGGGAAAATTAATGCCTTCATTATGAGTATTACCTGCTGCATCACTTAAATTGACAAATCTATAATCTAAGAATGGATTGTTTGGAAGATTCATTGTGTTTTTTGGGTCTAAACTACCTGAATATTGATTAATTCCTGAACCTATTAATTGAATATAATTATTAACTACTCCTGAAAGTTCCATACTTGTATCATCTCTGTAACCCATGTAAAAATAATTTGGACTAATTGAAGTTTCATTTTCTTGTACCGTTACTACAAAATTTATTAACTGATTTTTTACAAAAGAATAATCATTTGGATTTATGTTTGTTATTGATGGAGGATTTATATCATTTAATGTTGTAACTGAAACGGTATTTGAGTATGTATCACTAATATTATCAATTGTGTTTATATTCCAAGTGTTTACTGTATCTGCATTTACTTGATTTGCAGTAGCATTTAATTTAAAAGGTCCACGAAATCCAGGAGTTATAGTGTTTGTTGATGTCCAAAATGTTACAGAATTTCCATTTATTATGTAAGACCAACCAGATAAAGATTTAACTTCATTTAGAATAAACCCATTTAAAGAGATAGTAACATTATTAATAGAACTTGTACTTGTATCATCATTTACGAGATTAATTGTATATCCTTTTTTAAGAGTTTCGTAACTACTTGTTTGATTAATTGAGACTGTTGTAGAATGAGCTGCTAGTGCTACATTAATTAAAAATAAGAAAGCGATAAAATAAATGAAGATTATTCCTCTTTTCATGTCTTCTAATATATAATTTGGGTATATAAACTTTTTTGTATAGCAGATTATATGTTTAAATCTATATTTAAAATGGTTTAAAACTTTTTTATGTTTATAAACTAATTTGTTCTTTTTTTATTATGGAAAAATTCTTAATGGAAAAAGCAAGAAAATTGGTTAAAGAAGGAAAAGTAATTTAGTGGGTTTACTTAAAAAATTAAACCAAGAAAGAATCCTATTTAAAATTGAAGGACGCAATATTTTTCTTACTTTTTCAGTATCATTCATTGTAGAATAAGTTTCCCTGCAATTTTGACATTCCACAACATTCATTTCCGTAGATTTATTTCCCAATATAATAAAATCTTTTTTAGTTTTTAAATTTGTACTTCCGCATTTATAACAATTTCTAATTAAATTAGAAATACTTTTTAAGCTCTTTTTTTTATCCATAATTAATTTATTATCTTTCATTATTTAAATTTTTTGGTTCTCCTTTTATTCGATATAACTCTAAAGTGGTTATTTGTATTTAAAGTTTTTGGTTTAATCGGTTCTGTCCTAAAGTTTTATATACCTAGATTACTAAATTTCTAAATGGCAATAGCGTATAAACAATTATGTACCAAATGTAAGAAGAATTATGTAATAATAACTTACAAGCAAAGATATGCAATTTGTTATGATTGTCAAAAAAAGGAGTTGGGAGTTTCGATAAGAAATCCTGCTATGAAGAAATTATTTGACGTATCAGAAGAATATTATAAAAATAATTCGTTCTTAAGAGATATAAAATTAAATTATATAAAATATAAAAGTTTATCAGAAAAACAAATAGAAGCATTTAAAAAAACTGTTAAAATGATGAAAAGTGAAGGAAAAATTAAAAAATAATTTTATAAAACACCTTGTTTACTCCAACCCAAAACACATTTCTTTTTAAAAGAAGGTTTTATTTTCCTTCTTTTTTCATAATTTTCCAAGCTTTAGCAACTGCTTCAGTGTGCTTTAATTTTGGGTCTTTCGACTTTAATTCTTTAGCAATTTTTTGCGCTTCTTGAAATCTTTCTTTATTTCCCATTTTATGCCTCCTAATATTTTCTTTTTCTTAAACTAAAAGCAATTATTACTGCAGCTATTATAATTGATATAGCAACTATGATATAACCAAAGTAACTTTTACTTTCTTTTGGTACTTCTTTAATTTCTTCTTGTTGAGGAACTTCTACTAGCTCTGGCTCTTCTTTTTTAGGTGAAGAAACAGGTTTATTTATTACGTAATCACATTTTTCATAATCTGTTAAACTAAAATTATAATTATAATCATCTATAAGCATAAATGTGTAGCAATCTTTTATGTTCCAATAATAAATATAATCTCCATTTGTCTTCGTATATTGTACTTTAAAACTCGTAATATTATTATTCTCAAATTGGTATTCTATTGTATATCTATTATTTCCTAATTTATTTAAAGTGTATCCTTTTGGTAAACTACCTTTTTGGAGAGTATTATTTTTGAAATCTGTGTATCTATTTTCTGCTTCTAAATTATAATCAACAGCTTGATTGATATCTAATAATATTCCATTATAACCCGTATCTGTTCCCTTAACATTAAAATCTGCCTTGAATAATCCATTTTGATCTGTGGAACATCCAATAATAGAAATTCCTAAAGAATTACAGTAATCAACGTCAAATTCTTTTGATAAGCTTATATTAGCTAATAATAATATTACTAGAATGATAAGACACACCTTTTTAATCATAATTTAGTATATGTTTAGAGATTTATAAAATTATTGATATGAAGATTAGGGTATTTTATAGAATATACTTATCTTAATTTAAATTTTAGTAATCTTACCGCGACAGCTGTACTCTTGGCGGTTTCCTGCCTTTCTAGTCATGGGCAGGTTATAGGATGTTAATCAGTCCAGCGTATAGTCGCTACAGAGTCGGATTGCTACCGACTGCGCTTCGGCTTCTGTTAAGATTAATTTTATACTCTTGATTTTTTAACAGTTTTTATATTTATAAATTTTAGAACTATCTTTTTCTAGATAAACTTCAAATCAAGCAGTAGCACAAAATGGATTAGCTTCTACAATAGGTGCAGCAGTTACAAGTTTCTTCAATAGCACTCCAGTAAAAGGTGCAGGAATAATAATACTTATTGGTGTATTAGGAACCGGAGCTTATTATGCATTCTTTAGAAAAAAACAAATTTAATTAATTATTTTGCTATTTTATCTTTAGCTTGTTTTTCTACAATTTCAAAGAGTTTATCCAATACTTCTTGGGGGATATTTAAATTCATTTTTATTTTAAGATTTTCTAAGAAATAACCTAATTCAAAAGCAGCTCTATCTTTCCCAAGTTCTATTTGCTTTTTTGTTTCATCAATAATAATGTCCCAATTAATTTTTTTAGAATTGATAATTTTCCGAGCATCATCTTTATCTTTTATTCGATCAGTAGCACATTTCATAAGAATAATATCGTGCGGATTTGCAATCTTTAAAATTAAATTATCTTCAAATTGGTGGATTTGTTCTGCTCTTTTTCTCATGTTATCAGAAAAAATAAAGTCTACTACTTCTACAACAAATAAATCAAAGCGTTCATCCTCAAGCTTAAACATTTCGGGAGTATTTCTTTTTGCACCATAAACATTTATAGCGTCCATTTCTAAATAACCCAAAGATTTTACTGCTTCTTTAAAAATAGCACGGTCTTTCTCACTCTCAAAGACAAGATCAATATCCAAAGTTGTATCTTTAAAACCCAAAAACATCATTGCTGTTCCCCCTATGGCGTACACAGTTATTTTTTTAGTAAGTCTTCTAGCAACATTTAATAATATCTTTTGTTGTTGGTCTATTGTAATCATTTATATTCCTCCAAATCTTCTTTATTAAATGGAAGATAAATTCTCCAAATTTTTTCAATTTCTATAAAATCTTTTGATTTTAATTTCGGAATAACATATTCAAATTTATATTCTTCTTTTGGCAAAGCATTATTCCTAAATTTATTAGCCATTTTTCTTACTTTCATAATCTGGCGGGCAAGATCATATAATGCTCCAACTTGTCTTTCAATATGACTTTCTTTAGCAAGATTGTATAATTCTACCCAATTACTAATTCTTTTGAATAAGATTAATGAGGCAAGAATTGTTCTAAGACTTTTAGTTTTAATAGCATAAATTAAAGTTTCTTCTAGACTTGGCCCTTTTCCATATATTTTATGAATTATGGGGGTTGATATTTTTATTGGTGAATATTGATTAATAATGTCATAGTAACTTTTGCCCCCTAATTTATTATTTATGGATATATTGTAGACTCTTCTATTGTTACTCTGTCTTCTGGTTTTAACGTAGTTCTCTTTTCTTAGGCGATGAAGATAATAAATTGCCATTCTTTTGTTTACTTTAAGTATATCCATTACAGATTCTATTGTCTGAATACCATCTAATTTTTGTAGGAGTTCGTTTATTTGCATAGTTTAACCTAGGTATAACTATTATATAAATGTTTCTCCTTTTAATAAAATAAGGTTAAATGTATCTTCAATCATTTATAAATAATCTATAGAATATACTTATAATATCCAAAATATACATTTCAATTCCTATAAAGGTTATATTAGGAAATTACAATTTCCCGATTCTTTTAGAAAGAGTTGAATTTTCGCAGAATTTATAATTTCGTTTGATCAATCTAAAGAAAAGATTTCACTTAAAAAAATTTAAAAATTAATTTAAAATTCTAATCTATTTTAAATCATCTAAATTCTTATAAATTAATTTAGCCTTTTAGTTGTATGAAATTTGCCCACTTAGCAGATTGTCATTTAGGCGGTTGGAGAGAGGATAAATTAAGAGATTTAAACAGACTTGAAAAGAAAAGTAAGGTTTAAAAAGAATAAGACTTTCGAATTTAAAAAAGAAAATGGGCACAAAGTGAAATTAAACAAATTAGATTATTTTACAAAAGATAGAATACCAAAATGTGCAATATGCAGAGAACCAATGAAAAGGGTTTATGATTCAAAACTAAAAAAGAAAAGCAAATACATTTGGGAACTTGATTGTGAATGTATAAAGAAAAATCTGGAATTAAAGAGTATAAGATTAAGTATAGGATAAGATGAAAAATAAGAACCATAAATTAAAAGGAGAAGGATTAATAAAAGCAATAAAGGAAGCACAAAAAGATCCTGAATTTATAAGGGAAGTAAATAAATTTATTAAAATCACAATAAATTAAAAGTTATATACCCAAACATATATAAATATGCGTATATCCTATATTTATAGAATATAATATTAAAATGTTAGAAAACTCGTCCTTCCAAAATCCTGAAGCACTTGAACAATTGCATAATTTATTTAGTGCTAAAGAACATGAAATCCTTAAAGGAGTAGAAAAATTAAGTAAAAATGTTGCTAAAACGGAAATGAGGTTGTTTGAATTTGAAGTGTTATATTCTTTACTGGTTTCAGAAGAAAAGAGAGAAGAAACAATGGAATTAGTTAAAAAAGTTAGAGAAAAAAGATGGCAAGAAGCATTGAAAAAGGCCAATGGTGATGAAGATAAAATTACCTTCTTTTATTAAGTTTAAATAAATCTTTTAATTTTCTTTCAACAACTTTATCGAATGTTGGAATCTTTATTGCATCTATTCCAATAGATTTACATGCATTAATAAAATTATTATCTTGTGAATAACCTAAATTTATCCCTTCTTTTTTCCATCCAGAAAGAATAATAGCATCTTTTTTATGAATTTTTATAGTTCTATAAAATTGATCATTTTTATCACGCGGGATTATTTTAAAATTGAATTTTTTTATAACATTATTAATTTGATTTTCAGCTTCAATTTTACTATAATCTTTTTTAAGAATTAGAACTTCGATAGCTTCGTCTCTACTAATTTCGTGAATATAAAATAGATCTGTATCTCTAAATAAATTAATAATGTATTTTTCTGTTTCTAAATATAAAATAATATCGATGATAACATTTGTATCAAAACCCACCTTTCTTCTTTCATTAAAAGAAGTTTTCCTTTTTATCATAAAAGTTTCTAGCATACAATCTAGAATATATGGGTATTTATAAATATTTTTAAATTTTATATAAAATTTCCTATCTATTTTAAACTATATAAATTCTTATAAATTAATTTAGCCTTTTAATTGCATGAAATTTGCCCACTTAGCAGACTGTCATCTAGGCGGTTGGAGAGAGGATAAATTAAAGAAATTAAATATGCAAGCTTTTAAGCAAGCAATAGAGACTTGTATAAAAGAGAATACTGCTTTTGTTTTAATTTCTGGAGATCTATTTGATATAGCTCTGCCAAGCATTGATATACTAAAAGAAGCAACTGACATTTTAATGAAGTTAAAGAGAAAGAATATTTCTTGTTATATAATAGCTGGAAGTCATGATTTTAGTGTTTCTGGAAAAACTATGCTGGATGTTTTAGAAAAAGCAGGATTAGTAATTGATGTTGGAAAAATGGAAATTGATGATGAAAAATTAAAATTAAAGTTTACAGAAGATAAAACCGGAGTAAAAATAACTGGATTACTAGGAAGAAAAAGAGGATTGGAAAAATCTTATTATGATATATTAAATAAAGAAGAATTAGAAAAAGAGGACGGATTTAAAATTTTTATGTTTCATTCTGCTGTTGATGAATTAAAACCTAAAGATCTAAATGAAGTAGAATCTTACAGCACTAAATTATTTCCAAGAGGTTTTAATTATTATGCAGGAGGACATTTACATTGCGTTGTAGAGAAAGATAAAAAATTTGTTTATCCTGGAGCTACTTTTCCTAATAACTTTGCCGAGCTTGATAAAGAAAAAAACGGGGGATTTTATATAATAGAAGTTAAGGAAAAAGATTTGGATTTAAAGTATATCCCTATAATCTTAAAGGATGTTTTAAGCATTAAAATAGATGCTACAAATAAGAGTTCTGAAGTTGTGGAAAATGAGATTAAAAAGAGATTAAACGAGGAAGAAACTAAAGATAAGATATTATTGTTAAATGTTTCTGGAGTTTTAAGCTCTGGTAAGCCTAGTGATATTAATTTTAAAGGGATTTTAGAAGAAGTAAACTCGTATTGTTTTTTAAAAAATACAAATAAACTTATTCCTAAAGAGATAGAAGAACTTTCAATAAAAAGTGGAAATACAGAAGACATAGAGAATGAAACCATTAAAGAATTTTTAGAGAAAGATAAATTTACAGAATTAAGAATTGTTGAATCTTTATTAAATAATTTGAGTATTGAAAAAGGTGAAGGAGAAAAGAATGATGATTTTGAAGATAGAGTCGTAAAGGAGGTAAATAAAATTTTAAAAATATGATACTTAAAAATATTAAACTGGAAAATATTAGAAGTTATACTAGCCAGGAAATTAATTTCAATGAAGGATCTGTATTATTATCTGGAAATATTGGAAGTGGTAAGAGCACCATATTATTAGCTATAGATTTTGCTTTATTTGGATTAAGAAAAGATATTGGCGGAGGAGCTTTACTAAGAAATGGAAAGAATTCTGGAAGCGTGCAATTAAATTTTGATCTTGATGGAAAAGATATTATCATAAAAAGATTGTTGAAAAGAGCTAATAAAGGTGTTGTTCAGGAAACAGGAGAGTTTATAGTTAATGGGCATAAAGAAGAAGTAAGTCCGATTGAATTAAAACAAAGAGTTCTAGAATTATTAAATTATCCACAAGATTTACTTAATAAAACAAAAGCATTAGTTTACAGGTACACTGTTTATACTCCTCAAGAAGAAATGAAACAGATATTATTAGTAGATAGAGAAAGTAGAATTGATATTTTAAGAAAAGTTTTTGGAGTTGATAAATATAAAAAAATAAAAGAAAATGTAAAAATTATTAATTCTTTCATTAGAAATAAAATAACTGAAAATAAAAATTCTGTTGCAGATTTGGATATTAAGAATAAAGAGAAAGATGAAAAGAAAAAAGTTATAGAAGAGATTAATAAAAAATTAACAAAATCTTTAGAGGAATTAAAAAGAAAAGATAAAATTATAGAAGAAGAGAAGATAAAATTAAAAGATATTGAAAAGAAAGCAGAAGAATTAAGCAAATCCAGAAAAGAATTTGAAATAAACAGCATAAACTTAGAAAATAGAAAAAGAAAATTAGACGAAATTAAAGAGGAATTACTTATTTTATTAAAAGACGTAAAAGAACTTAATAAAGAGATAAAACCCGTAGAGTTTGATATAGGTACTATTAAAGCTAAAGAAGAGGGAATAAGAAGTATAGAGTTATCTTTAAAGGAAATCAATAAAAAACTAAGTGAATTTAACTTAAAAAACAAAGAATCTAACTCTCTAATAGAAGAAATTAATCATCTTAAACTGTGCCCCACCTGTAAACAGAATGTAAGTGAAGATCATAAGAAAGAGATTTCATTAAGAGAGAAGAATAAAATAAATGAGATTAGAGAAAACATAGAAAAATATAATTTAGAAGAAAGGAATTTAGAAGAAAAACTAAGTATATTAAAGAAGGAATTGGATATTTTAAGAAAAATAGGTTATGAAGCTGAAATTATAAAATTAAAAATTAAAAATTTAAATGAGAAGAAATCAAAAATAGAAAATATTACTAAAATTTCCAGTACTTTGGATAAAGAAATTAAAGAATTAGAAGATAAAAGAAAGATAATTGAAAAAGAAATTAAAGGTAGTGAAAATATTGAAGAAAGTAAAGAAAAACTTAAAGATAAAATTGAATTATTAAGATCAGATTTCAGAAAAGTTGAATTGGAAAAGGTTGGTTTGGAAAAAGATTTTGAAAGAGATCAAGAAATTTGCAGTAAATTAGAAAAAGAAATTGAAGAAAAATTAAAGATTAAAGAAAGATTAGAGTATTTAATAAGTTTAAGTGAATGGCTAAGCTTGTCTTTCATAAATCTTATTAGTTCTATTGAAAAAAGAATTATGATTAAATTACATTATGATTTTGATAAATTATTCCAGAAATGGTTTAATATGCTTGTCAACGATGATTTAATCAGTATAAAATTAGATGATGAATTTACTCCATTAATAGAACAAAATGGTTATGATATTGAATACGAGAATTTGAGTGGAGGAGAAAAGACAGCTGCTGCATTATCTTATAGGTTAGCTCTAAATCAGGTTATAAATGATTTAACTACTAATCTAAGAACAAGAGATTTAATTATATTAGATGAACCTACAGATGGATTCTCTAATGAACAGCTAGAAAGAATGAGATCTGTACTAGAAGAACTTAGTGTTAAACAAATAGTAATTGTAAGTCATGATCCAAAAATAGAAAGTTTTGTAGACAGCGTAATTAAACTAGAGAAGAAAGGGCATATAAGCGAGATTGTTTAAACTCTGTAATAGTAAAAATAGGAAAATTTATAAGAAAGTTCTGCCTAGTTTTTAGTTATGGAAACAAAAAATATTAAACTGGAAAATAGTCTTCGCTGCAGTGCAAATGAGCTTGAATTAATCTTAAAAAAGTTGCCAATTGAGATAGAATATCCAAATATAGCTTTGTATGCTAGAATGGGTTTAAGTAAGATTATATAGATTTCCCCCGAAAAAGGGAGTGAGATTTCTCATATAAAAATTGGAGAGATAGAAATAGAACCTGATAGTCATTATTTTTCTTTCAAATACAAAGATCGAAAATTTAAAATAGAATATAAATAATTTTCTTACTAATTCTTTTAAAAATTTAATCTAAAAGTTTACTTATTGAAAATCCTTGATTTATATTATAAATTACATCTGAATGATAATCTGCTACTGTTGGTTCTTTGTACCATATATGTTTGTCTAAAAATCCTTTACCGCCATGATAAACAGCATCTGTTCCTATAACACCATTTAATAATCTATCATCATATAATTTTGATAATCTTTCAATTGCGGGGCCATTAAATAAAGCTAAACTACAAGCAAAATAAACTTCTATTGCTCCTTTTTCTCTTAATTTTAATATTACGGGTCTTGCTGTTGTTGCTTTATCAATCATATCATCTATAACAAAAACTCTTTTGCCTTCAACATTACCAAGCAGTTCTACTCTTTCTACTTGTTCTCCTTCAGGTTTATTATAATTTTTTACTTTATAAATTATATTTAATGGTAATTTTAATCTACTTGCATAGAAGTTTGCTCTTGATGCACCGCCTGTATCTGCAGATGAAATAACTAAATTTTCTAAACCTATATTATCTCTTATGTAAGGTATTAAACTTTTTGATGCTCTAAGATTTTCAAATTTAGCTTTTCTAAAAAAACCAGCTATTGCTTCTGCATGAATATCTAAAGTTATTATTCTATTTGCTCCTGCATCTTCTATTTCTTGAGCAACTCTTGCTGCAGTTATTCCTTCTCTACTTAGTGCTTTATCTTGTCGACCGTAAGGAAAAACTGGGATTATTGCTGTAACATAATTTGCATCTGAACGATGAGCAGCATCTATAGCTGTTGTTAAAGCTCTTAAATTTTGATCTACACTAAGATTTGTAATAGAATTTTCAACATCCTGTACAATATAAACATCTTCTCCCCTAATACTTTCTCCTATTTCTGTTTTAATTTCAGTATTATCAAAGTGTCTCTCCTCTGAACTTGTTAAAAGCATCTTATTTTCTATTTTTTCTTTTTGATTTAAGTAGTGTAATATTTTATTAGCAAAAGGTTTTCCAGATTCACATGCAATAATAGCTATTTTTCCTCTATCCATAGATAATAAACTAAGTTTTTGTTAATAAATATTATTATCCTCGGGTTATTATTTTATAATATCCACTATTTTAGAAAAATTTATAAATTTTTTTATATTTTATAAGATTATAAAAAAATATATTCCACTAGCTTTAATTTTATTGTATGCTGGATGTGCAAGTATTAATAACGAAGAAAGGATTCAAGTTAAATTTAATTGTAACAAAGAATTTTTTTATAATTCATCTCTAGAAAATAAATTCAGTGAAGAAAATGTTAATGGACTCAAAGAAAAACTAGCAGAAAAAGGACTTAAAGTAAATGGAGATTTTTTGTTTATGAACTTGACTTCTAATTTTTGATAAAAACAAAAGATATTTAAATAAATAAGTGCTATTTAAAGCATGGTAAAAAAGGGTAGTTTTTTAGTACTTTTAACGGTATTTCTATTAATGTTTTCCTCGATTGTTTATGCTGTTCAACTGGATATAAAAGTAACTCCTGTAAAGGATACTGTCTTTAAAGGAGAAGAAGCAAAATTTAATATCGGTATTACCAATGAAGAAAGTGTAACTGATACATTTAAAGTTAGTTCTTTAAATTTAAATTGGATTTTAAACAAAGAAGCAACTGATTTAGTAATAGGTGCTGGAAAAACTGAGAATTATTTACTAGTTTTTGAACCCTTAGGAGCTCTTAAACCAGGTAGATGTGGTATTGTTTTGACTGTAAGCTCTAAAACTAAAGAAGAAATTGAATTAGAGAAGGTATTAGAGATTACACTTGTTGATGAAACTTCTCTTGTTAGCTCTGAAATAACTTCTTCTGACTCTATAGACCCTAGAAGAGAGTCTAGTTTGAAATTACAAGTTAGTAATAATTATAATCTTTTATTAGAAGATGTAAAAATAAAAATGTCAAGCGGTTTATTTGAGAGAGAAGAGACATTTGATTTAGAACCTTTTGGTGAAGAAGAAACTAGTTTTTCTATTGCATTTGGATCGGACATTCAAGATGGGGATTATAGTGTTGATCTCTTGGCTTATCAAGATGAGAAACTAATTGGAAAAGATAAATCAAAAATAACTGTATCTAAATATCCCGGTATAAGAGAGGTTGTTACACCTGAAAATGGAATTTTAACTGATAAAGTAACTGTTGAAAAAATAAATGAAGGAAATTCTATTGAAAGAGTAGAATACGGCAAAGAATTAGGATGGTTTGCTAAATTATTTACTAGTAGTGATCCTGCACCAACTACAATTGTTAAGACAGAAGAAGGCTATCTTATGAAATGGGAATTTGAAATAAGCCCTAAAGAAACTAAAACAATTTCTATTAAAACAAGTTATACATGCTTTGTTTTAAGTTTGATTGTTCTAATACTTGTAATTGCTGGACTTTATGAATTATTGAGAAGAGAAGTTGTGGTTAACAAAAAACTTTTAACTAAATTAAGAACAAAAGATAATGTTGCTAAAATAAAAGTTATTATTGAAGTAAAAAATCAATCTAGAAAAGAATTTAAGAATTTGAAATTAATGGATAGAATTCCAAATGGTAGCAAAGCAGGAGAGTATGGAACATTAACTCCTGAAAGAACTATAAAAGGATTAACAACTTTAAGTTTAATGTGGAAGATTCCTGCTTTAAGAGGCGGAGAAGATAGAATAATGAGTTACAGTGTTGAAATTCCATTAAGAAAAGGAAGAATTGGATTACCTCCAGCATTACTTAAATATAATAGAGGAAATAGAAGTCTAGTTTCTAAATCTAAACAGATTAGTTTTTACTTAAAGTAGATCATAAGGTTTATATATTCTTTTTCTGTGTATAAGGTAATCCCGCGATAGCTCAGTTGGCAGAGCATTCGGCTGTACGTTTTTAAAACAAACGGGCCAGAGTCTGCTTGACGCTATTTGACTATGCATAAGCTAGGAATGAAAAATAGTCAGCCGATAGATCCCGAAAATTTGGGCTAACCAAATCGGATGGTTGGGGGTTCAAATCCCTCTCGCGGGATATTTTTAATTTCTTAAAATGTTATAATACAAAAATTTATAAAAGGGGTTTATCTTAATTTGAATATGCCTCAGTAGTGTAGGGGTTTAGCACATGGCCCTGTCGAGGCCATAACCCGAGTTCAAATCTCGGCTGAGTATTAAAAATCAGTAAGCGTGATTTGACTCTTAATGCTAAACATTACTTTTATATACTAGGGCGACTTATATTATAAATGAAGAAGGAGATAAGTTCTAATTTAATTAGAGATATAATTTTTCTCAAAAGAAAAGGTATGAAAATATCAGAAATTTCAAAAAAATATAATTTAAATGATAGAACAATTTTAAGGTACACCAAAGGGATTGTACATCCAAATAAAAATCTTTTTGTATTAGATGAAAAATTTAAAAAATTCTCAGATCTTAAAGCAGAAATTTTGGGGTTTCTTTCAGCTGAAGGATGTGAAGTTAAATATACTACAAATTATCAATATAAAGATAAAAGAAGACCAAAAGCTTATATTTATACCTCCTCTTTTCATAGAATAATATTTACAAATAAAGATCCTTACTTAATTAATAGATTTATTTTTTTAATGAAAAAAGTTTATAATTATAATGCAAAAGTTAGATCTAATGGAAATATAGAAATAAATGTAAAAGATATTAGAGATGACTTATTAAAGTATTCTAATTTTGGAAGTAGAAGATGGAGTGTTCCTAAAATTGTATTTGATGGAAATTTAAATATTAAAAAATCTTGGATAAGAGCTTACGGTGATGGGGATGGTTCAGTTGAAATTCCAAGAAAGAGAATATTTTTCAAATCTGTAAATTTAAAGGGATTAAAACAAGTTCAGATATTATTAAAAAGTTTAGATATAAATTCTTATATTCGTGGGCCATATGCTAATGCATATATATTAATAACTAAAGAAATTAAGAAATATGCTAAAATTATAGGATTTATCCATAAAAAAAGACTTGAAAAATTAAATTTTTTAACTAAAAAAATTTAATAATCGGCCAGGGCGTTTTCATTTTTATTATTTAAAAACTATTATAAATACTAATTTATATAAAAATTACATGAAATTCAAAAGTAAAGTTTTTCTAGCTCCTATGTCAGGAATAACAGACATAGCTTTCAGATTGAGATGTTTAAAATATGGAGCTGGTTTGGTTACAATTCCTATGATTAATGTTAATGCTATAGCAAGAAGCAACAAAGCAGCAATAAATTTATTAACAACAATACCAAAAGAGCAGCCAAAAGCAGTCCAATTGTTTGGAACAAAAATAGACTTGATAAAAAAAGCAGCTAAAATAGCTTACGAAACAACTAATTGTGATATACTTGATTTTAACATGGGTTGTGCAACAGATCTTATTCTAAATCAAGGAGTAGGTGCAGCTTTGTTAAAACGTCCTAAAAAAATAAAAGAAATAGTGGAAGCATTGAGAGCAAGTGTAAACATTCCAATATCTGTAAAAATTCGTATAGGTGGTTCAAATAAAAGTATTAATGCAATAAAAAATGCAAAGATAATTGAAAAAGCAGGTGCAGATATGATAATAGTACATGGAAGAACAGTTGATCAACTTTATTCTGGAAAAGCAAACTGGGATATTATCCGAGAAGTAAAAGAAAATGTTTCAATACCTGTAGTTGGAAACGGTGATGTCTTTGATGGATATTCGGCAGATAGAATGCTCAAAGAGACAAAATGTGATTATGTAATGATAGGTAGGAAAGCAATCGGTGAGCCGTATATTTTTGAAAAAATAAATTATTTTTTGAAAAATGGAAAAATCCTGAAAAAAGAATATAATCAAAAAGAAGAGTTTGAAGAGTATCTTAAATTAGCTAAAAAGTATGATGTCCGTCCTGGAAAAATAAAACAACAAGTTATGCGTTTCAAATGTTCTGATTTTAAGATAGAATTATAAATGTTTCTAAAAATTGGGAGCATTTAAATAATTTTTCATATGATTAATTAAAATGAGAAAAAGTTTAACTTCATTAATAATTGGATTGGGATTATTAGCAACTGGATGCAGTTATAATGGCCCGACTGTTATGAAAACAAAAATATCAAACTTGGCTGAATGTACTCTAATTAATTATAAAGGGGATAAAGTATCTATAGTAGAAGCTTATTGTAATTCTAATAAAAAAGTAGTAAATAGTAAATTTTATTATTTTAATAATGGGGATGATTTTGTTCAAATAGATTATACTGAAGGAACTCTTAGTAAAAAAGAATCTAATTCCTGCAATTTAGAAAGCCAGGATGAAACCTGTAAAATTCTTTTTAAAATGTGGCCTTATTTACGTTAAATCCTTAAGTTTAACCTTTATAGACCACCGTAAGATTTATAAATAGAAAAAGTTGTCTCAAAACAGTAAAAATCTTTTCTGAGAGAGAATATGGCGCCAAAAACTGAAATTTAGACAAAAAACAAACAATCTCTTAGAATGATTTATATTAAAAAGGGCCCGTAGCTCAGCTTGGTAGAGCACTTGCCTTTTAATTACGAATAGAAAGCAAGGAGTCGCGGGTTCAAAATAAACTTCACCTGGAGTTTATGAATATCCCGTCGGGCCCGTTTTAATTGAAGGAAAAAAATGGAAGAAAACGCAAAATTTGACATTATGCAACATCATCTTGTTCCTAAACACGAGATAATTAGTAAAGACGAAAAGGAACAATTACTAAAAAAATATAATATTTCTTTAAAACAAATACCTTTTATTCTGAGTGAAGATCCAATTGTCAAAAATCTTAATGCAAAAGAGGATGATGTTATTAAAATTACAAGAAAAAGTCCAACTGCGGGTGAGAGTGTATATTACAGGGTGATAATACATGGTTAAAGAATATAGAGAAATTATTAAAAAATATTTTAAAGATATTTCTTTAGTAGAATCTAATTTAATTTCTTTCAATAATTTTATGGAAAAAGGAATTCAAAAATGCATAGAAGAAATTGAAGAGATTGTTCCAACCATAATTCCTAAAGAAGCTGAGAATTTTAGAGTTAAATTTGGAAAAGTTACAATAACCAAACCAGAAATAGTAGAAGCTGATGGTTCTAAAAGAAGAATATTCCCAATGGAAGCAAGATTAAGACAACTTACTTATTCTGCTTCTATTAATGTTGAAGTCAATGCCTATGTTAATGATATTCAAAGAGAATCCTTTATTACAGAAATAGGAAAAATTCCTGTGATGATTAAATCTAGATTTTGTCATCTACAAGGATTAAAAGAAGATGACTTAATTAAAAATGGAGAAGATCCTTCTGATCCTGGTGGTTATTTTATACTAAATGGAAATGAAAGAGTTTTGATTAATGTTGAAGATTTAGTTTCTAATAAAATGTTTATTGAAGAAAATCCTGAAGGAGCTTCTAGTAAATTTACTGCTAAATTATTTTCTGAAAGAGGATCTTATAGAATACCTCATTTGATAGAATACATGAAAGATGGAATTTTATATTTATCATTTACAAGATTTAAAAGAGTCCCTATTATTGGAATTATAAAAGCTTTAGGCTTAGTAAAAGATCAAGATATAATGAGTAACATATCAAAAGAAAAGCAGTATGATGCTGTTTATATTAATCTAGTTGAAAGTGTTGATTTAAAAACAGAAGAAGATGCTCTTGAATCTTTAGCTAAAAGAATGGGTGTTGTGCAGCCAAGAGAAGTTAGAATTGAGAAAGCAAAAGAACAACTTGATAAATATTTACTTCCACATTTGGGTATAACTCCTGAAACAAGATTATTAAAAGCTTATAATCTATGTAAATTAATAAAAAGATTCTTAGTTGTTGTAGAAGAAGGAATTAATGTTGAAGATAAAGATCACTTAATGAATAAAAGATTAAAACTAAGTGGGGATTTATTGATGGATTTATTCAGAGTTAATTTAAGAAATTTAATACAAGACATGTTATACAATTTCCAGAGATTAGTAAAAAGAGGGAAATTCCAGAGTATTAAAATCATTATTAGAAATGAATTATTATCAAATAGAATTAAGAGCGCAATGGCAACAGGAATCTGGGTTGGCGGAAGAAAAGGAATAAGCCAGAATATGGATAGAACTAATTTTATATCTATGCTTTCACATTTACAAAGAGTTGTTTCATTATTAGATTCAACACAAGAAAACTTCGAAGCAAGAGCATTACATTGTACACATCTTGGAAGATACTGTCCTGTTGAGACACCAGAAGGAACACCAATTGGATTAAGAAAGAATCTTGCTTTGATGGCTTCTATAACACAAGATGAAGTTAGTGATGAAAAATTAAGAAAATCTTTGGAGGAGATAGGATTAAAGTTAATTTAAAATGGTTGATGTATATTTGGATGAAAAATATGTTGGAGAAGTAGAAAATCCAAAAGAATTCATTAAAAAGGTAAAAAGCGAAAGAAGAATTGGTAAAATTCCTGCTCCTGTTAATGTAAATTATGATAAAGATTTAAACGAAGTTAATATAATTACCTCAAAAGGAAGAGTAAGAAGACCTTTAATTATTGTTGAAGATGGAGAACCATTATTAAAAAAAACCCATGTAGATGGATTAAGAACGAATAAAATAAATTGGCAAGACTTAATCAAAGAAGGAGTAGTTGAATATTTAGATGCTGCTGAAGAAGAAAATACTCTTGTAGCTATGGATGAAAAAGATTTAACAAAAGAACATACACATCTTGAAATAAGTCCTTTGATTATGTTAGGATTGGTAACTTCTTTAGTACCTTATGCTAATTATGGTGGTTCATCTAGATTAATTAGAGGAAGTAAAATCCAAAAGCAGAGCTTGGGATTATATGCTAGTAATTATTTATTAAGAATGGATACTGATGCTAGTATTTTACACTATCCACAAGCACCAATTGTAAGATCGTTCACTTCTGATATTTGTAATTATAATAAAAATCCATCAGGACAAAATATTGTAATTGCATTAATGAGTTATGAAGGGTATAACATGCAGGATGCTATAATAATGAACGAGGCATCTGTACAAAGAGGATTGGCAAGATCTACTTTTTTTAAACCTTATGTTACTGAAGAATTGAGATATAGTGGTGGATTAAAAGATGAAATTGGTATTCCTGATAAAGAAGTTAAAGGATACAGGTCTGAAAGAGATTATAGATTCTTAGAAGAAGATGGTATTGTGTATACTGATGCTAAAGTTTCAGAAGATGATATCCTTATTGGGAAAGTAAGCCCTCCAAGATTCTTAAGTGAACTTGAAGAATTTAGTATTGCTGCTAATATAAGAAGAGAGAGTTCAACTGTAGTAAAACATGGAACAAAAGGGGTAGTTGATACTACTCTTATAACAGAGAATGGAGAAGGAAATAAAATTGTACAAATAAGATTAAGAAATCAAAGAGTCCCTGAAATAGGAGATAAATTTGCATCCAGACACGGACAAAAAGGAATTATTGGATTAATTGTACCTAATGAAGATATGCCATTTAGTGCAAGCGGAATTACTCCGGATATTATTTTCTCACCACATAGTATTCCAAGCAGAATGACTATCTCACATTTAATTGAAGCACTAGCTGGAAAAGTTGGAGCATTGAAGGGAGATTTCATAGATGGAACTATTTTTGATTCTGTAAGCGAAAAAGAATTAAGAGAACAATTATTTAGCCTTGGATTTAGAGAAAATGGAATGGAAACAATGTATAATGGGGTTACTGGAGAAATATTTAATGCAAGAATTTTTATTGGAGATATGTACTATCTTAAATTAAAACATATGGTTGCTAATAAACTTCATGCAAGAGCTTCTGGAAAGATTCAGTTATTAACAAGACAACCTATTGAAGGTAGATCAGAAGGCGGAGGTTTAAGATTAGGAGAAATGGAGAAAGATTGTTTTGTAGCTCATGGAGCATCTCTATTATTAAAAGAAAGATTCGATTCTGATAAGACTGTATTGTATATTTGCGAAGGCTGTGGCTTACTTGCTATTCATGATCATTTTAAGGATAGAAAATTCTGTCCTAAGTGCGGAAATGCTGAAATTAATGCTATTGAATTATCATATGCATTTAAACTTTTACTGGATGAATTAAAAGCATTCTGTATATATCCAAAAATAATTTTAGGAGACAAATACTAATGATAGAAAGCATTTACAAGAAAATAGATGCAATTGTATTTGGAATACTTGGACCAGCTTTAATTAAAAAAACAGCTAGTGCAAAAGTTGTAACTGCTGAACTTTATGATAAAGAAGGATATCCTGTTGATGGTGGGTTAATGGATATTAGATTAGGAGTTATTGATCCTGGATTAAGATGTAAAACCTGCGGTGGAAAATTAAAAGAGTGTACTGGTCATTTTGGTTACATAGAATTTGCAAGACCTGTAATTCATGTTAAATATGTTAAAACTATTTTAGATTTCTTAAGAGGAACATGTAAAGAATGCGGAAGAATACTAGCTGATGAAAAGAAATTAGAAGAGTATAGAAAAGAATTGAAGATGGTTGAGAGAGAAGAAGGGATGTTTGGGGTTAAAAGAGTTACTGAAGAATTTGTTAAGAGTTTAAAAACTGCCAAAAAATGTTATTATTGCAAAGCAAAACAAGCTGCCGTTAAAATTGAAAAACCAACAATATTTTTAGAAGAAGGAAAGAAAGTATCTCCTATTGATATAAGAAATAGATTTGAAAAAATATCCAATGAAGATGTTGCTTCTTTTGGTTTGAATCCTGAATTTGCAAGACCAGAATGGACTGTTTTAACATTACTGCCTGTACCTCCTGTAACAACAAGACCAAGTATAACCCTAGAATCAGGAGAGAGAAGTGAGGATGATTTAACACATAAATTAGGAGACATAGTAAGAATAAACCAAAGATTATTTGAAAATATAAATGCTGGTGCTCCCGAAGTTATTGTTGAAGATCTATGGGATTTACTACAATATCATGTAACTACTTATTTTGATAATGCTGTTACACAAATACCTCCTGCAAGACATAGAAGCGGACAGCCATTAAAAACTTTAACTGAGAGAATTAAAAGTAAAGAAGGAAGATTTAGATATAATTTAGCTGGTAAGAGAGTAAATTATGCTGCAAGAACTGTTATTAGTCCTGATCCAAAAATAAAATTAAATGAAGTAGGAATTCCATTAAGTGTTGCAATGATACTAACTGTTCCGGAAATGGTTACTGAATGGAATATAAAAGCATTGAAAGAGTATATTATGAGTGATGTTTACCCTAAAGCTAATTATGTTATAAGGCCTGATGGAAAGAAAAAACAAGTTACTGCAGAAACAAGAGACCAATTGATAGAAGAATTACAACCGGGTTATCTTGTTGAAAGAAGTTTACTTGACGGGGATATTTCTATTTTTAACAGACAGCCAAGTTTACACAGAATGAGTATTATGGGGCACAAAATAAAAGTCTTACCTGGAAATTCATTTAGATTAAACCCAAGCGTATGTAATCCTTATAATGCTGATTTTGATGGAGATGAAATGAACTTACATGTTCCACAAACAGAAGAAGCAAAAGCTGAGGCTGAAATTTTAATGCAAGTACAAAATCAAATAATAACTCCAAAAAACGGATTAAATATAATTGGATGTATAGAAGATTCTATAACTGGAAATTACTTATTAACTAAAGGTTTGAAATTCAGCAAAGAAGATGCTATGCAATTACTTATTTCAGTTGGTATAGATGAGTATGATAAATTTAAAAAATTTGGAAATACTGTGACAGGCAAAGAAATATTTAGTGTATTATTACCTGAAGATTTTGATTTCATCGGTACAAGTAAGACAGAATATGAAGAAGGAAAAGTTATAATTAAAAAAGGAAAATTACTTGTTGGAGTAATAGATAAAGCTACAATTGGAGAAGATAACGGGGATTTAATCAGGGCATTATACGCAAGATACAAAGAAGACATTGGATTAGATTTATTAGGAAAAATGTTTAGATTGGGAATTGCTGTTTTATTAAAAATTGGATTTACAACTGCCCTTTCTGATTCCGATTTACCAGTAAAAATAAAAGAGGAATGTGAAGCAACTATTGATGAAGGAAAGAAAAAAGTACAAAGATTTATAGCTCAACATAAAAATGGAGAAATAATTGCTATGCATGGAATGACTATTGAAGAGACTATGGAATTTAAAATATTAGAAGTTCTAAACAAAGTAAGAAATAAAGTAGGAAAAATAATTGGAAGCGTTGCTGACAAAGATAACCCAACTATTATTATGGCATTATCAGGAGCACAAGGAAAATTACTTAATCTTGCACAGATGACTTCTTGTGTAGGACAGCAAGCATTAAGAGGAAAGAGAATTACTCATGGTTATAGAAGAAGAACTTTATCTATGTTTGAAGAAAACGATATAAGTTCTAAAGCGAGAGGATTTATCAGCAAAGGATACAAATCTGGATTACAACCGCATGAATTTTTCTTCCATGCATTGACAGGAAGAGATTCTCTTATGGATACCGCTTTAAGAACACCTAAATCTGGATATTTGTATAGAAGATTAGCTAATGCTTTACAAGATTTAAAAGTAGAGTATGATCATACGGTAAGAGACGCTAACAAAAATGTAATTCAATTTTTATATGGAGAAGATGGAGTAGATGTAAGCAAGAGTGAAGGTGGAGTTATCAATGTTAAAAGAATTGTTAAAGAGGTAATTAAAAAATGAATGAACTAATCTCAAAATATAAAGATAAATTGAATAAGAAGATAATTGAAGATCTAACTAAAGAGATTAAAGAAGAAAAATTAACAGAAGCTCAACTCAAACAAGTATTAGAAAGATGTGTAGAGGATTATAATAAAGCTAAAATAGAAGGCGGAGAGGGTATTGGAGTTGTAACTGCAGAATCTTTTGGAGAACCAAGTACTCAGATGATTTTAAGAACATTCCATTTTGCTGGAGTATCTGAAATGAACATAACTGTAGGGTTGCCAAGATTAATTGAAATATTTAATGCTAAAAAAATTCCAAGTACGCCTGTTATGGAAGTTTATCTTAATCCTAAATATACAACAAGTTTAAACAAAGTAAAAGAAATTGCTAATAAAGTAAAAGAAACTAAATTAATAGATATAGGGTCTGAATTTTCACTTAATTTAATAGAATCACAAATTGAAGTAAAATTAGAGAGAAAAAAGATGCAGGAATATAACTTAACCACAAAAGATGTTGTTGATGCTATATCTAAAGAATTAAAGGGAATAGAAGTAATGCAAGATAGAGAAAAAATAATAATAAAATTAAGCACAAAAGAAGAGGGATTAAGTGAATTATATAAATTAAAAGAAAAAAGTAAAGAATTACATGTTTGCGGATTAAAAGGAATATCACAAGTATTACCATTACAAATTAATGAAGAACTTATTATATACTGCGCAGGTTCTAATTTGAAAGATGCCCTTAAACTTGAAGAGATTGATCATTCTAAATTAAAAACAAATAATGTCTTCGAAATAGCTGAGGTTTTAGGTATAGAAGCTGCGAGACAGGCTATAATAGATGAAGCTGTAAAGGTTATTTCTGAACAAGGACTTACTATTGATATGAGACATATTATGTTATTAGCTGATACTATGACAAAGAATGGAAGAGTAATGGGAGTAACTAGAAGTGGAATTACTGGAGAGAAAGAAAGTGTACTAGCAAGAGCAAGTTTCGAAACACCTATAAAGCACATCATCAATGCAAGTTTAATCGGAGAAAGAGATTCATTAAGAAGTGTCATAGAAAATGTTATGTTAAACCAACCTGTTCCTATTGGTACAGGCTTACCTGGGTTAACAGCAAAAATGAAGAAGAAGGAAGGTACAAAATAAAATGACAATCGCAGAACTAAGAAAAGATTTGAAAACTAAAAAACCCATATTTGGAGCAGATAAAGCAATAAAAGGATTGAAAACAGGGAATATAGAAAAAGTTTATTTATCAAAAACTTGTAAAGAAGAATATAGAAAAGATATTGAGAGATACTGTAAATTAAGTGATGTAACTGTTATATCTTTGAAAGAAGGTGGAGATGAAATCGGAGCTATTTGTAAAAAACCTTTTGTTATAAGTATTATCAGTTTCGCAAAATAAGATGAAATATAATTTAGATTCTATTAATTTAAGAGTTCTATTTGAAAATACTTCTGGAATACAATTAAAAGATTGTATTGTTAAAGAGGATAAGGTCATTTATATCACAAAGGGAGGAGATATTGGAAAAGCTGTTGGAAAGAATGGAATTAATGTTAAAAAAGTAGCTAATCTTGTTAAGAAAAATTTAAAGGTTGTTGAATTCAGTGAAGATTTGACTCAATTTATTAAAAATTATATTTATCCTATTGTTCCTGAAAGTGTTTCTTTAGAAGATAAAATAGTGAAGATTAAAATAAATGGAATGAAAGAAAAAGGTATTATAATAGGCAGAGAAAGCAAGAATTTAAAGGAATTAAAGGATGTTATTAGTAAGTATTTTAAGATAGTAGACATTAAGGTTGTTTAAAAAATTTGTTTATTTTATTTCTCAATTTATAAGAATTAGCCCATTTTGCATAAGCATTCCAGCCTTGAAAGATCTCAAGCATCTTTTCTTCAATAATGTTTCCTTTTTTATAGTTTCTAATTTTGTTTATTATTTTTCTTATATCTCTTTTTCTCAACAGTTTATAATAATAAAAATTCCTGAAGCCAACAAAATCTATTCCTCTTAACAAAGGAACTATTTTTGATTTGTCTGGATGAATTTCCAGTTTTAATTTTTCTTTTAAAAATTGAATAATCTCTTCTTTCCATTTTAATAGTTGTTTTTTAGAAGAATGAATGATAACAAAATCATCAACGTATCTAATGTAATATTTTGCTTTTAATTCATGTTTGATAAAATAGTTTAAATCATTAAGATAAACATTGGCGAAGAATTGACTGGTATAATTGCCTAAAGGCATACCCTTACCATTTCCATTTGAATTAAAATTATCAAGTATTTGTTTTGTAAGCCAAATTATGTTTTTATCTTTTATTTTTTTATTAATTATCTTTATTAAAATCTCTTGATTAACTTCATTGAAATATTGCTTTATATCTGCTTTTAATACATAACCTATAATGGAGTTTTTGTTGTATGGATTTTTAATAAGCCTACCATTTTTAGAAACCTTTCTTTTAAAACTATTAAATCTTTGAATTGATTTATGCGTCCCTTTATTTATTCTGTTAGCATAAGAATCATAAATAAATATTTTCTCATAAATGGGCTGCAAAATATTAATTAAAGCATGATGCACTACTCTATCTCTAAAATCAGAAATATGAATCGTTCTTGTTTTGGGATCTTTTATTATAAATCTTTTTAATTGTTTTGGCTTATAAGTTAAGTATTCTAGTTCTTTTTTTAATAGAAAAATATTTCTAATTTTCTTCTTTTCAAATCTTTTAATATAATATTTGCTGCTTTTTCCCTTTCTTGCATTTTTATATGCCAAAAATAGATTTTCTATAGAACAAAGATTTGTATAAAGATTATTGTAAGTTTTCATTTTAATGCCCCAAAACAAACTAGAGTTATTCCGAGCGCAGAAATCCCGTCTATTTTAGATTTCGAGTTCTGCGGATTCCTATTGCAGTTGAGGTTAGCCCTATCAGAGACGGCGTTGAACCTAGCGACAGTTATCTGTAGCAAATCCATCAAGTTCCACCATAACTTTAGTGTTCATTCAAAGAGTTCCCAAGTCTTCTCATTATTACCAACTATCGTTATTGTATTTTTTATGACATCTATATTAAAAGATGTGCTAATAGATTTACATGTAGCCCTAGTTTGTTTTATCTCATTGGTTTCCATTGGAACATGAAAATCTCAAATCATAGGACAAAAACAAGTAATTGGTTATCTTAATAAATTTTGCTAAGACTATTATTAAAAAATCATGCCTTAATTTTCGTACGACGTACCCCGAGCGCAGAATCCGAGTCCCGCGGATACCAATCGCAGTTGAGGACAGCCCT
>Ga0210057_1002722_pt1 | contig 25060 bp, 27 predicted proteins | sample CryGeyCG2114_010_2_FD_183968 | JGI IMG/M metagenome (GOLD analysis project Ga0210057, IMG submission 183968) | Groundwater microbial communities from aquifer - Crystal Geyser CG10_big_fil_rev_8/21/14_0.10 (SPAdes) (version 2) | ecosystem: Environmental > Aquatic > Deep subsurface > Groundwater ...
AGTCAGGCTTCATAATTCAGGCCTCATAAATGGAAATGCAATTACGTCCCTTATTGTTGTTGAACCTGTCAAAAACATAACTAACCTATCGACACCAATCCCTAAACCACCTGCAGGAGGCATACCATACTCAATTGCCCTGCAGAAGTATTCATCCATCTGATGTGCTTCTTCATCACCCATAAGACCCATTCTCGCCTGTTCCATTAACAATTGTCTTTGCAATACTGGATCATTTAATTCTGAATATGCATTTGCAACTTCTACACCATACACAAATGGTTCAAAGCGTTCAATCAACCTTTGATCTCCTCTCTTGCCTTTGCAAAGCGGAGTGGATTCTCTAGGATGATCAATCACAAAAGTTGGCTGGACTAAATGATGTTCTGCATATGCTTCAAACAAAACCTGAACCATATTTCCCCACACTAGAGAACCATAATCATCAGACTGTATGTATGGTTTTCCATCATTATAAACACGTTGTACTCTTTCTCTTAATTCAGCTTCTTCCATATTTGCAACATCAAGACCTGTATGTTCATAAACAAGACTACACATGGTTCTTCTTTCCCAAGGCGCTTTGAAATCTAATACCTGTTCACCTAATTCTGATTTTGGCATTGCATAGCGTACTTGTGCAGAATCATTAACTTCAGTAAATATTTCCTCCCACATGTTTTCTGTTAATCTCATAAGCCATTCATAATCAACAAAAGCTTTGTAGCATTCCATCATTGTAAACTCTGGATTATGAGTACGATCAATGCCTTCATTTCTAAAGTTTTTACAGATTGTGTAGACACCTTTATTAAAGCCACCTACTAACATGCGTTTAAGATATAATTCTGGAGAAATGCTAAGATAAAGATCCATGCCTCCAAGAGCGTTTAACCTTGTAGTAAATGGTCTTGCAGATGCTCCACCATAAACAGGCTGTAATGTTGGAATTTCAACTTCCATGTAGCCATGTCTTTCAAGTATTTCACGCATTAAAGAAATAGCGCTGCTTCTTTTTACCATTACATCTCTTGCAGAAGGATCCATTATGAAACGAAGCGCAGGCTGTCTGTACATTAATTCTGGATCAGCTAAACCGCCTCTTCTATCTCCTTCTTCTGTTGTATATTCTTTTGATGGAAGAGGACGCACTGCTTTTGTCAGCATTGTCCATGATTGAGCATCAACACTTAATGCGTTTCTTTTAGTTCTTGTTACATTGCCTTCAATGCCAATAAAATCTCCTCTTTCAAGAACTGCATGTAAAAGCGCATAATTGTTTTCACCGACATTGTCTCTTTGCACAACTGCCTGAACACTTCCATGCTGATCTTCAATATCAATAAAAGTTCTTCCACCTGATTTTCTAACAGCCATTACTCTGCCTGCAACACGGACAAGTTCATCTAAAGTCTCACCAGCTTCAACTTTGTCACCATATTGTGCTAAAAATGATGCAGTGTTATGTGTAGGTTCATAAGAATGAGGATAAGGTTCTATTCCTTGTCTTCTTAATTCATCTGCTTTATTTATTCTTGTTGCAATTAATTCTTCTAAGGTTGCCATTTGACTAAAAAAAGTAATATCAGTGACTATTTAAAGGTTTTTACAAATAAAAAATAAATTAACAGACCAACAATATAGCGTCAAAAGATTTATAAACCTAAGTTTATTACCCTAAACTATGAATCAACAGAGAGTATTAATTCTTGGTGCAGGGATGATTTCAGGACCTACAATTGAACATCTGGCTCAAAGGTATTTTGTTCATGTTGTTGATAAAAACATAACAAGTCTTGTTCGAACATTAAGACAAGTTGGTGATTCTGATAATATTACATCTCATGTTCTTGGTGAAGGAGAAGATGTTGTTGAATATGCAAGAAGAGATTTGAGATATTTTGATGTAGTTATAAGTCTGCTTCCTACAGACATACATGGAGATGTAGCACAAGCTTGTGTTGAAGAAGGAACACATTTGGTTACTGCTTCTTATGAAAGTGATAGAATGAGGGAATTAGGAGATACAGCTAGACAAAAAGGAATAATTCTACTAAACGAATGTGGACTTGATCCTGGCATTGATCACATGGAAGCAATGCGTATGTTTGATGAAATTCACAGAGCAGGAGGAAAAGTTGTATCTTTTGAATCCTACTGCGGAGGATTTCCGTCTGATTCAGGAAATAATCCATTTGGTTATCAATTCAGCTGGAGTCCTAAAGGTGTTCTTTTAGCTGCAAAGAATGGTGCAAGATATTTACAAGAAGGTGAAGTTACAGAGATTCCTGCAGGCGAATTATTTGAAAGACCTTCCAATGTTAAGGTGTTAGGATTGGCAGATCAATTAGAAGGTTACTTTAACAGAGACTCTGTTGGATATGTATCTGTTTACGGTCTTGAAGGAGAAGTTAAAACATTTATAAGAGGAACATTAAGATATGCTGGATGGTGTGAAACATTATCTGCAATGAATAAATTAGGCATGTTAAATTCAGAGTTAGATGTATCTGGAAAAACACTTGCTGAAGCTTTGGCAGGTGTTGCTTTAGAAGATTTAGATTCTTATTCAATTGGAACAAAAAAATCTGTTGCTGAAAGATTAGGAGTTTCTGAAGATCATGATATTATAAAACGCTTAGAGTGGTTAGGAGTGTTCGGACAAGAACAACTGCCTCAAGGTGTTAGTACAAAATTAGATGCATTTGTGAATTTGATGCAACAAAAAATGCAGTATGAACCAGGACAAACTGATATGGTTGCATTGCAGCACAAAGTTACTGCAGAATATCAACATGGTGAAAATAGAATTCATACTTCAGTATTAGTATTATATGGAGATCCTAAGGATTATACTGCAATGGCAAAAACAGTAGGACTGCCAGTTGCATATGCTACTGAATTAATTTTAGAAGGAAGACTTAATGGAAAAAGTGGACTTGTTATTCCCACAACTGCTGAAATTTATGCACCAATATTAGAAAAGCTGGAATCTGTTGGAATAAAATTTCAATCTGAAACTAATTAAATATTCACATTATTAAATATCACATTAATAACACAACATCAAGGAGGGATGATATATATGAAAAGAAGTTTAGAAAATGGCATAATTAATTTATTTGTACCTAAATCATTAAAACCTGGAGATAACAGAGTTGCTGTTCCTCCTGAAGGCATTGTAGCACTTACTTATTCTCAATGGAATAATGGATTAAATAGAACAGAATTACAAGTTCTTGTTGAAGATGGCGCAGGAGTTCGCTCTGGGTGGAATAATGGAGAATATAAAACAGCAGGCGCAAGAATAGTTAGTTTAGAAGAAGGGTTAGAAGAAGCACATGTGCTTGTTGATGTTAAACAAAGACCACAAGATGGAGTTCTTGCTGGAGGAATTAATATTTTTTATATGCACGTTGAAAAAGGTCAAGGACCTGAGCAATTAAGAGCATTGTTAGAAGCAGGAGGAGTTACTGCTTATTCTCCTGAAACATTCTGGGTTCCTCAAGTTGGTACAGGAAAATTATTAAGAGGAACAAATTTAGGATACTGGTCAGGAGTTGGCGGTGCACACATTTTGATGGAAGGTGTTAAATTATCTCACCAATTGAGAGGAGTCAGCCTTGTTCCATTTGAATTTTTTCCTCAGGTTGATGGAGCAAGCGCAGAAGATATTACTAACGCTTATAGAAGTATAGGTGACTTAGAAAGAAGTATGAAGTTTGCAGTTATTGGAGGAAAAAGTGGTCTTGTTGCAAACGGTGCAATGGATGAACTTAGAAGAGCAGGACTTAACTATGATTTATTATACAGAGACGTAACTTGTGATTCTCACAAACTTGCAAAAGCAATTGGCAAATATGATGCAATTATTAATGCAACTACATGGAATCCTGGGGGTCCTAGATTAATTACAAGAGAAATGATTCAAGCTATGAAACCTGGTGCTGTTCTTATGGACAACACATGCGACCAGGATGGATCAACCAATGGACAAAGTGAAGGTGAACCTGTTATTGGTGGGGTTCGACATTCTTATGAATCAAAATGGGGAGATCCAAATACATATTATTGGGTTGGACCAGACAGACACACATTCAATGACCAAAAACCCCTTGAGCTTGTTGAAGGAACACATGTATTGTACAACGTTATAGGGATGGTACCTGGCGGAACAAGCACTGCAAGAGCGGCTTCACAAGCATACTTTGGGATGATATTTCCTTACTTGTCTACAATAATTCGTGCAGTTGCTCAGGGAACTGAACTTCCTGAGAATGGCATGGTTGTAAAAGATGGATTAATTCATGACAAAGATTTAGTGAAGCTTGTTCAAGATTTTAAAGACAAACGTACTGACTTACATGAATTTAGGGAATACCTTCCTGCAGCTTGAAAGAGCTGCTTAATTTTTTATTTATTATAATGGAAATAAGAAGAGCACAACAAGAAGATATTCCATTTATTGTTGATCTAATTAGAAATGGTTTTGAACCAAGCTATGCAGACCGTGCTGTTGCTGATTTTGAACAGCGAACACAAGAAGGGAATATTGATTCTTTTGTTGCTGTAATTGGAGATAAAGTAGTAGGCCATGCTGCTATAAAACACAGAAAAATAGACAGAGTAAGTTTTGGAGCACTGGTTGTAGATTCTGATCATCGAAGATATGGGGTTGGCTCAGAACTTGTAAAAGCACGTTTGGATCATTTAAGAAAAGAAGGATTTGTTGGAACAGTATTCTCTGATGCTGTTGCAGATCATACTGGCGCTCAGAAACTTTTGTATAAAAACGGCTTTAGACCTACTGACATGCGTTTTGATATAACACTTCCTACTGTTGGTTTTTTTTATTTATTTCCAAAGGTAAAAACTCAAGCACCTACAACAATTTATGTTCCTGAAGCATACAAGGAAATAGTGGCTGCTGTTTTAGGACAGTTTTGTGAACTTAGGTTTGGCAGAACTACAAGAAACAGAACAGGGAATTATTTAGACAAGTATGTTGGAAATGAAGATCATTTTCACAATCCAAACAGCGGCTGGAGAATTCCTTTAGACACTGAGTCAGCACCTGCAGATATTACTTATCTGCTTGAGCATGAAAACAGACATATCTGTGTTGGATTCAAGCCATTTGTTGAAGGAGACAGAGTTAGATTGTATGCTCACATGGCAAAGCCTCCAACAAAAGAATATAAAAAAGAAGATATTAAAGTTATTCCTGAAGTAGAAGATTTATTTGAGTTTGTTTTGGCACAGTTTGAGAGATAATTGTGAAATAATATCATCAAAGATCAATAGGTGATCCCAATATATTCTCAGCTATTTCCAATGCATATTCTCTCCAATTATTCAATAATCCTAAATTTCGGTTTACAACATTAAAGGCAGGATGAGATTCAACTTTTTGTATAAATTCTTGAGTGTAATCAGGTAATCCAAACCCAGCTATCACACTAACTGCAGCACATGTTCTTATTTGTTCTAAAGCTTGATAATATAATCTGTCACCACCATACCTTAAAAGAAACCTTTCAAGCCTCTCTTTAATATGTTCGTTAGGTAAACCTGTAATATTAACAACTTTTTCTGCTACTTCTGTTTGATTATCACCTAAATATACATGCGCTTTACGTATTAGTTGTGTTACAGGATCATACTCCGCCCTTAAAACATTTATATCAAAACATGATTGAAGAAGTCTTCTTCTAAAAAGGCCTTTTCTATCACCTAATTTTTCTTCTAAATCTCCTAATTCAACTAAACCCTCTTTTATTTTTAATTTTCCTTGAGTCCTCACATTTGGAGGTCGCCAATAAGTTCCAACTTGCGAATAATTATCTGCCATAACATGTATAGCGAATCCTAATCCTAACAGATCTGATACATCAAATTCAATCTCCCCTGGACCTCTTATTTTATCATGAATTTCTACATGATAATTTTTAGAATTTTTTTCATATCTTAGGCTGGAATCTGCAAGAAAATCAGGGCAGATATTTCCAAAGACAACCTCTGAAGGAACATCTTCTAATTTAAAACCTTTAATTTTATATGCTTCACTTAATATATAAGTATGTGTAAATAGGAACATGAATTGATAGGATACTATTAAATATAAAAATTGTTTGTATTATTAGTTTTATAATAATACAACAGCTGCAACTGCACAACTAATTATTATAACACTTGATATTATCTTATTTTTGCTCAACTTTTCTTTCAATAATAACATTGATAATATATATACTATGGATGGTGAAAGACTTAGTAAAAGAATAGTTATGCTTATTCCTATTCTTGAAATTGAAATGTATTGAAATATTGCTGCAGCTGAATAAAGTAAAGCAGAAAAAGTAAACAAAGATACTTGTTTTTTAGTAACAAGTTTAATTTTTGGGCGGAAAATTAACAATAATAAGATACCAACGCTTATTGCACGTATTACATATAATGAAAAAGGAGAATAATACTTTAATATGTATTTGTAACCTACATTAAGGAGAGCAGAGATAAACATGGACCCTAACACAAAGAAAGTAAATTTATCAAAAATTATCTTTATTTGTTTTCTTTTATTTTTTTCCATGTGAGAATAAATAATGGCAAGAGTTGTTATCATTCCTAAAATAAAAACAAACAGATTTCTTTCTGAAGGATACACTAAGAAAGCAATTAAGATAACTAAGATTGGTTCAGAATTTCTTATTGGTTCAATATGGCTTAAGTTTTTATTTTCTAATCCAATATAAAATAGTATATTCTGAACAGCTGAACCGATTATGATAAACACTAAAATAATTAAAGGAAATAATGTAAAAGCTTCATCACCTGCCTTAAAGAAATATAATAATGGGATGCTCACTAATCCCATAAATAAAAACAAAAGTGAAGTAAATATTTTTCCGTTAATTTTATTAGAATTAAGATTGAATTTATCAGTTACTGTTGCAAAGCTTTCAGAAACTGCTGATAATATTGGCCATAACATAAGTTTAAAATTTATTATTGTATTAATAAATCTTCTCTATCTTTAATGCAGGACATAAATAAGACATAAATTTGTTATGTTCTATAAATATTAGTAAGCGAGACAATGTTATGTATTACTTATGTCGCCTACTATTTAGCAATTATCTTACTGTCCTAGAATAAACTAATATGTGCTCAGCTTTTGTAGCATATTTGTCCAGTCTCTTAATTTTATCTTCTTCTACTCTTAATCTGGGCAGAACTTCAAATGAATCTCCTTTTAATCTCCTAAGGTTATCAGAAACTCCAACATCTATGCCAAAGCTATCTATAACTTCAGTATGTCTTCTGAAAAGGCCTGTTACTTCGTCATATCTAAATAATTTATCATGAAATACATAATCTGTCCTGTCTTTTGTACTAAAACGCAGCCAATCTCCTTCTTTCCTCACAGTAGAATAGTCTACTTCATCAGGACTTACTGTATAAAATGTCCGTGGTCCTTCAGCAGTATGAACACTTGTTATGTGCCTGTTTGCAACTCTAGCCATCTCCTTAACAGTTGCTTCATAATGTGGTATATGATTCAATACATCATGAAGACATATAGCTAAATCATAACTTCCATCACTCTCTCTTCTCATGTCTTCTGCATCCCCTTGGTAAAAATTTACTCTGTCCTTAAGGTCAGAAAACGGTCCTTCAAGAAGATCTTGTGCATTTTTTACCTGTCCTTCTGCAAGATCAAAGGAAGTAATACTAACATGAAGATGTCTTCTTGCAACCCTAAAAGCCCAGGTTCCAACTCCGCCACCAATATCAATAACTCTTCTAATTCCTTCTTTTTTTAGAACCCTATCTATTGTTTCCTATGTCACAAGATCATTATAATCCCAATGATTCTTCATTTTTTCAAATGCAAATAAATCTGCTATAATATCACCATCTGCATATAACATATAATGATCATTGCTGTAACTTGCATCAGAAGAACTTCTTGCTTTTTCAGAATCGTCTACCATAATACCACTATTTAGTAAAGTTAGGTCATATTTATAGTTAATTGTTTTTTGTAATATCTACACAGTAATAATTAGCCAGAATATTTATAAATCAGTTTGATATAAATAACCACTGGTAAAATTTATATATTTGTTTTACTTATTATCGAAGAAGAGGTGTTATAATCAATGGGACGGATAAACTTGTTTCTGACTCAGATCAAAAAGAGATATGCCAAAATATAAATTCAAATAATCTTTATTACATTGAGTTTGAGGATTTAAAATATTTTAGCGCATTAGCACGTCAAGGATTGGATAAAAATCAAGATGCTTTTTGAACAGCAATTCTTACTAAGGTTGGAACATTTGAATTATTATATCTTGGGAATATAATAATTCCATCATATTCAGAAGTAATAGGTGTTTCTGCCTTGTATCCTAAAACAAAACCTTTCTCAACTGGCTGAAAGTTGACTAAATCTAGAACAAGACTACTATCTTTTGAGTTAGGAACTTTTTGAGCTTCTTCCCATAATGTTGGATATTGTTGAAGAGAAACTTCTCCCGGAATTACACCTGTATAATGCAAAGCACCATATATTGCATTTCGTGCTCTGTCAACTGCTGATTGGCCATCAGAAAGACAGCCAACTTCAATTGTTATCGGAGTACATTTTGGATCAGTAAAATATAAATGCTCATCAAAACACATCCCTTCTTCAGGAGACAATATGTCTACAAGAATAATATCACTAATATCTGTTCCTAAATGATGCATGAATTCTACAAGATCAACTCTGTTAGGAAAAATACCGTATGGTTTTCTAGTAGGAGCAATAGTTGAATGAACATCTAACAAATATCTTGTACCTTGTACTGCTCTTTCTAGCTCTGCTGCTCTTTTAGATTCATAAACAGTTGCATCAATACTTCCTTTAGAGAACTGCCTGTTAAGATCTGCATCTTTATAGCGTCTTTGTAACTTAACTGCTTCTGGATTTCCTACAACAAACAAAACTGGCTGTTGGGCATTTGCAAGCGCATCATAGGATTCATCGAGAATTTGATTTAATGCTTGCACTCCTTGTATTTCATCACCATGAACTCCAACACCAATTGTTAAATGAGGAGGATCTTTCTCTTTCCCAGTAGGAGATATTCTTAAAGAAAAATCTATTGGTGATACTGCTTGAACACCTGCAACTTCTAAATATTTATCTCTTCTTCGACAAAATATTTCTAAGAGTTCTGTTCCATCCATAATAATAAAAAGAAAAAATTAAAGTTTAAAAATATATTCATTCACAATCTTCAGGACATAATTCTGATGATTCATATTCATCGCAGGTTCCATCTCCGCAGAGCATTTTATCATCAATTGGTTCTGCTGGCATTTCCTGTCCTTGTTCGCCTGGCGGTACATTTGCCATTTCACCCTGAGGCATTGCTTCTCCTTCCTGTGGTGCATTAGCATACTGACAGTCCTCTGCACAAAGATTCAATTGCATTTCTTCATCTGTGCAAGTTCCATCTGGACATTCTTCACTTGCAAGATATTCAGTGCCTCCTAATCCTAAGAAACCTATGAATCTTTTGAAAAGACCTTGCTTTTGTCCCTTTTCTTGATTATTGTTTTGTCCTTTATCTGCTTCGTTCTGCATGTCCTGACCCGGCACATCTTCAGAAGGGACATCATCTGATGGTTCTGGCACTTCTATTCCACTTTCTTCTAATAACTTTTCAAGATCTGCAATCCTTTGTTCAAGCATTTTAACTTCTTCTTCACAGGAAGGCATTCCTTGACTTTGTTCTGCTGCATTTGCATTGCCGTATTGTTGATCATCCTGCATATTTTGATCATCATTTCCTTGATCCATCATACCCTGATCTTGCATATTTGGATCCTCCATTGGTTGATCAATCATTGGTTCTGGCATGCCTGGATCTTGCATATTTTGGTTACCTTCTCCTTGATCCATCATACTTGGATCCTGCATATTAGGGTCCATCATTGGATCTTGCATACCTTGATCCATCATGTCTGGGTCCTGCATATTAGGGCCCATCATTGGATCTTGCATACCTTGATCTTGCATACTGGGTTCTGGCATATTCTGTTCCTGCATTTGCGCTGAAACCACTACAGATGCAATAACAGTAAGCATTAATAAAACAAATATTTTTGTTAGTTTCATATAAAACACCTCGTGTTTAATTTTATAAACTGTTATTATTTAAAAAGTTTAATTATTTTAGTATTAATTAAATGTATAGCAAAAGTGATTAATTTTCGTACATTTTCAATCACTTTTGCTGAATAGTTAGCGTGCATATTTGTACGAAAACTTAGCACACTAACTATATATTAATTTTAAACAGTGAGTTTTAGTCAACAATAAACTTAGTTACCCCTCTATAGTTTACATAAACACTTATATATAATGTTACCCAAAAGAGACAAATAATACTCACGGAGGTGTCTTATAGTGGCAAAAAGAAGAAGGAAAAAACAACCTGCAAGAGCAGGAAAGAGTGATAATAAAATTCTGATTGTAGTTGCTGTGCTTGCTGTGCTGGCAGTAGTATTTTATCTTGCAACAGGCGGAGAACCAGGTTCTGTTGAAGAATGGAAGCCATTGCTACAACCAGGCGAAACAATGGATGTCATAGCACAAGATTATTATGGTTATATTGTGCCAGGATACACATTGATGATAGAAGTTAACGGACAGCCTGCAAGAATAGAAGTAAAAGAACTTAATGAAGATGATACAATCGATGTTGTGTTTAACCGCAGGAGTTATAATTTAGAAGTTGGAGAAACTGTCATGGGTGACTTTGACGGCGATGGGACAAATGATTTAGCAATGACAATCGAAGGCGTTGAACAAAATAAATATCGCTTTTCAATGACATTAACTTACTTTGGTGAATTAGAAGAAGTTTCATGTCCTGATGGCTGTGTTGCTGAATAGTTTATTTATTTTTTATTTTGTTTTTATTCTTCTTTAGGAGAAAGAATTTCTTTGACAGATTCAGCAAGGTGTTGCGGAGTTAACATATGACTTGTTGATGTTCCAAGACTTGTTATTTCATCACTTAATGTTTCATAAGTAGTTCCTTGTGTAGATAGTAAAAGGTCTTGTACCTTATCAATAACTTGAGTTGAATCATACCTTCTTGTCACATCACCACCATAAACATTTCGTGTTTTCCAGCGTGCTAGTTTATCTGTAATCCATGAAGAAACTCCACCAACAGAACAACCTACAAAAATACCATATACGCCATGATTAGCAATTGCATCCATTATTGTTGGATCAAGACCTATCTGTACTGCGGGTTCAAGACCTAATGCATACATTGCTGCTCCGTATGCAGCAAAGGCAACAGCACCAATACCTGCACCTTCTGTTATACCTACAGCATAGTGTAGCCAACGCTCATGTTTTTCTACCCATTCACGAGGTACACCTGTACCAAAGTGATTTACTAAATCTTTACCGTAGTTTTCTAAACTGAATGATCCTTGTTCTCCATTTTGTTCAAACTCTAATCTTTCATCTTCTAATGTCATAAATAATGCAAGATATCGTGGATCTTCAAGTGCTTCTGTGACTACACTATTTCCTTCATATTTTCCACGCAAGACTGTAATACGATCATCTAATGTTCCTGCTTTTATTTGTCTTAAATATTGTTCAGCCATTTCTGTATTATGAGAATCACCATATTCTTCTTGCCTACTACTCTTATAAACTAAATCGAAAGTCCATCGAATATCTTTTGGACTAAGACCAAGATCTGCAACAGATTCTACAAAACTTAATAATTTGTCATCAGCAAGAACTACTTCCATTGTAACACCTTTGTTATCATAATCTCCTACAATACTTGGTCTTTGATTCTTACGAACAGCACTATAAAGGGAAACTAGCTCACTCCTTGTATGACCAAATATTGTTTCTGGATTTTCACGATCAGATCTAAGAGTATATCCTATAATCTCATCATTTGATTCACTGCCCCTAATCATTCCAATAACTGTTTCTATAACTGTTCTATCTCGAGCACTTACTGATTCTCTTTCTAAATACTCTTGAAGAACAATAATTTTATCTTCGTCTCTTGAATAACTTTTGTTTAAATTAAGATTTACCCAATTCCCTAATGTTTCTTCAACCTTATCGTGATTATACACTACAGCAAGTGCAAAATGTGTTGCCTCTATCCTGGGGACATTCCATCCTTTTCTAACTCCAGATGGTACGTTTGCAACTTGTGCTGCTAATTCTGCTTCAGCTGCCGCGCCAGTTTGTAGTGATGTAACATAATCAACAACTTGTGCTGCTGTTAGTCTTTCTGTTGGGTTTGCTTGAGTACAACGTTGAACAAGATCAATAATTCCATTATTATTTGTTCGTAAACGAACTGCTGCTTCTAACTCAGTTCTTTTTAATTCGTTTTTATAATCAAAAAATGTGCTTGGTTTTCTTCCTGTAACCATGTATGTAAGCAACATACCTAATCCATAAACGTCTGAACGTGTTGTGCCTTCACCTGCTGCAACTTCTGGAGCACCAAAGCCAGGAGTTAGAAAACGTGTTGTGTACATACCACCATCACTTATTTCTTCAAGAGAAGCACCATGATCAATAATCCTTGCTCTTTGTCCATCATACAAAACATTTCCTGGTGTAACATCGCCATGAATAATTGGATCTCTAAAAGAACCATCTCTATTAGGATCATGAGCATAAGCTAAACCTGTTGCAACGTCGTGTGTGATTGTTAATACATCATCAACTGTCAAAGCTTCACTTCCTACAAGAGTTTCAACTGTTTCTCCTGCTGCAACAGAATAATATAATCTATGAATAGAACCTTCAGAATTATAATCCATTAAATTTACGTGGTTTGTATGTCCTGTTAATGCTATGCCAATTCTAACTTGATCTGCAATTCTTCCAAGCTCTTTTGCCTCTGCTGCTGGATCAAGATTATGAGGAAGAGGGATTGTTTTAACATAAGCAGGTGTTCCATCAGGTGCATAACCAGGGGTACATGTTGGAGCCACTCTATATTGACCTTCACTAAGAATTGTAGTCTCTGGAGTAGCTTGAGTTCTATTTGTTTTAAGAGCATTGGCTCTATCTCGCAAATCACGAAGTCTTGCTAAATGTGCTAATTCTTGACTCATTTTTACCCCAATATATGTTTAGAAGCCACCTATTTATAAACTTTTCTGTTGTTTATTACTGTTTAGTGGTTACTAGGAGTTCTTCAAAGATAACATTTAAATTGACACATTGTCAATGCTAAAAAGCAAACATTTTTATAATAATTATACAGTATAATTATTTATGATAGAATGTCAAGTTGTTATTAAAAGATGGGGGAACTCATTTGGTTTAGTACTCCCAAAAGTGTTTATGAGAATAAACAAGATAAAACCAGATGATAGAGTAAGAATAATTATTACAAAAATAGATAAAAAAAATGCAGCTAAGCAGCTTTGGGGAGCATTGCCACAACTTAGCTCATCTGAAGAACTTGAAAAGTGGGTTGATAAAGATTTTGATATTAGGTGATGTTGATGTACTTCTTTGATACGTATGCACTATGGGAATTACTCCGAAAGAATCCTAATTATGAAAAATATAGTAATACTACAATTATTTGTACTATTTTTAATGCATATGAGTTTTATGCAACACTTAGAAGAGAATTTAGTCAAAGAGTAGCTGAAAACAAACTTGATATATTAGAAGATTGTACTGTGAAAGTTTCCATGAAAAACATTAAAGATGCAGTAGAAATGAAAAAGAAATTTAACAAACAAAATATTTCTTTTATTGATTCTCTTGGATATATTAAAGCAAAAGAGTTAGGAATAAAATTCTTAACAGGAGACAAAGAATTCGCAACCATGGATAATGTAGAATATGTAAAATAAAAAATAAAATTTATTCTTCTTCAACTTCACTAATCATGGAATCTTCTTCGACATCAGAACATTCACTTTTTAGAACTTCTGCCATATCTGTTCTTTCCCATGTGAAGTCTGGATCGTTTCTTCCGAAGTGACCGTATGCTGCTGTTTTCTGATAAATTGGTCTTCTAAGCTGCAAATGATCAATGATCCATTTTGGCGTCAACAAAAAGTGTTTGTTAATTGCTTCAACTATTTGCTCTTCAGGTACTTTAGCTGTACCAAAAGTGTTAATGTTGATTGAAGTAGGACGTGCAACTCCAATTGCATAGCTTAACTGAACTTCACATTTATCTGCCAAACCTGCTGCAACAATATTTTTTGCAACATAACGCGCTGCATATGCTCCTGAACGATCAACTTTTGATGGATCTTTTCCTGAAAAAGCTCCACCACCATGTCGTCCAACTCCGCCATAGGTATCAACAATGATTTTTCTTCCTGTTAATCCTGAATCTCCTTCTGGACCACCTATCACGAATTTTCCTGTTGCATTTATGTGCAGTTTTGTTTCATCATCAAGATATTCTTCACATATTGGTTTGATTACTTTTTCTGTTATTTCTGATTTAAGCTCATTTTCACCAATATCATCTGTATGCTGGCATGCAATAACAACTGCTGTTATTCTTTTTGGTTTGCCATTTTCATACTCTACACTTACTTGTGATTTTCCGTCAGGGCCAATATTTTTTATGATACCTTTCTTTCTTACTTCTGCAAGTCTTTCTGTTAACCTGTGTGCGAGAATAATTGGAAGAGGCATTAATTCTGGTGTTTCTTTGCATGCAAAACCATACATCATTCCCTGATCTCCTGCTCCCTGCTCTTTTCCAGAATTTTCATTTACTCCCTGAGCAATGTCAGGACTTTGCCCATGAATAGAAACAAGAACACCTGCATCTTCGCAGTCAATTCCATAATCTGGATTTGTATAACCTATTTCTCTTAATTTTCGTCTTACAATAGATTGTACATCAGCATAACCTTGCGTTGTTACTTCTCCTGCCACTACTACCAAACCTGTTGTTGTCAAGCATTCAACAGCAACACGGCTGTATGGGTCCTGCGCTAATAAGCAGTCTAGAATAGCATCACTTACCTGATCACAGATTTTATCTGGATGTCCCTCTGTTACTGATTCAGATGTTACAAATGTTGTTTTTGTCATATTTTCGCCTCCAGTATTAGTATTATTTAATATTTTATAGCCGAGAATCAGGAGTTTTATAAAGTTAATTGTTAAGTTAAGTCGGATTGGAATAATTTTTAGGAGGAGGGAAATTTTTGACGAGATATTCAACAATACCTGGAAATAATCTGTCAAAAGGCAGCATAAGATTTCTTATAGTTGCTTCGCTAAAAGGCTTTTTATAGACCCTAACACTTGAAAGAGCATCATACCTATCTGCTACTCTAAGCAGATAAGCTGCTCTTATTGTACCTCCATCGATAATACGTCTATCGTAAAATACATTACCATTATTCCCAGCCATTCGTCTAGAATAAGGATGATGTCTTATTACAATTGGTAATAAACCTGAATAATCTCCATCATTTAATAAATGTATATCTTCGCTTGTTGCCAATAACACATTATGGCGATGCACTTCAGCTGTTTCTTCTTCATCAAGTGGACCTTCTTTATGCAAAACAGAAGAATCTATTGATAATTTTCCATAATCATGCACATAGCCTGCTACTGTTGCTGATTGTGATGAAACTCCATTAACTTCTCCATAAACTCTAATAAGATCTTGAAATATCAAGCCAACCCTTAATGAATGGTCATAATGTCTTTTAAGATGCGTCCCCATCTCATCTAACATAAACGCAAGATGTGGATCTTTTTCTACTAAAAGAACTATATCATCTATAGCGTGACATATCTTCGACCCTATTACTCTATCTAAAGAAACAGAAGGACTACTAACACCATCAAATGCATCCACTATATTATCTGCGAGATTCATTGAATACTGCAAAGAATATGTTTAAGTTATTTAAACATTGTGACCAAAATGATTAAATAGTCTTTTTTGTTATTATGTTTAATGGCAATAAAACAAAAGAAGTGGTATTGGTGGCTGACAATATTAGCTAACCCTAATATGAGTACTACTTTGTATCCGCACATTTATGTTTCAAAGAATTTTTACAATTTATCAAAACAAAATCAGGACAGGATAATTAAGCATGAGAAAATTCATCTTCAACAGCAGAAAGAAAATGAATTGTTTAAGTTCTTGTTTTTGTACTGTTTTTGTTTTCCTTTTTTTTGGAATAAATGGAGATTTATGTGGGAATACAATGCATATGTTAATTCAGGCACTGATCCAGAATATGCTAAAAAATTGTTGAGAAGCTGGAAGTATGGATGGATTATTCTGAAATAATAAGAATTACCTACTCCTTTTAATACCAAAGAATTTCTTAACTGTTGATAAAGTTGCATAGAACTGTGCCAACCTTTTACCAAAGCTTGAGCAAGGGACGTGCGACATTCATTCGCTTTGCTCACTCAGTCCCACTTACCTATTCCTTTTAATACCAAAGAATTTCTTAACTGTTGATAAAGTTGCATAGAACTGTGCAATAATTCTTCCTTTTAATTGATGAGTTCTGTGGAAGAATGCTTTTTCTCTTTCCTGCTTCATTTCTTCAGCATGAGTTTTGTACTCTTCAATATACTCTTTTGCTTCAGGAGACGGCCTGACAACACCTTCAACTGTTGCCAAGATTATGGCAATGATTATGAAGGCTATGAATGCTGCAATCAGTGTTATCCAATCTACTGGGTTTTTTCCTATAACTATAATTACAAACAGCAGTGCTGTAATGTTTACAGGTATTGCTGAAGATACAAAAAATGAAATTGCTTTTGGCAGAACATGATAATAGTTGAAAATTGCTAACATGAAAGCCCAAAAACCTAGGAAGATTATAAGCAACACTGTTGGAGTATGGCCTGCAAAGTCCCATGTCAAGAACACCCAGCTTCCGTATTCTTCATACATAAATCTTATCAAAGCAGTTGTTACCCATAAAAGTGATATGCAGTTTGCAAATGCAGTATTCCAGCCAAGCTCTTCTGTTTTATGCCTGCCGAAATATACTTCAATAAAAAATGCTGTGATTAATAATGGCAGAACTGTCCAGAATATTTCTTTATGCTGCCATGGAGTTATTGCCAACTCCTGCAAACGAGGGAAGACCCCGTTTGAAAAAAAATAGACAATGTCTGTTCCTGTTATGGTCATAGATATATTTTATTTGAATAGGTTTAAATAATTTACTAACATTAGATTTATATACTCAATTATTAACACCTGTAAAGTTATGATAAAGCCAAACCTTGATTTTCCAAAGCTTACAAAAAATGACCAGGAAGTTCTAAAAAGCATTATCACACAAGCAAAACTTCCTGATGCTGATATAGCTAAAAAAATGGGGATTTCCCCTCAAGCTGTTTTTAAGATTCGCAAAAAGCTGGAGGAAAAAGGGATTATCAAGGGATATGCACCAATCCTTGACATGAAGAAACTTGGCATAACTGTAATGGTATTTTTAGTTGTAAAACTCACACACGAAGTATGGGATGAGTATAATGACGAACAAATTTCTGAGCGCATCAGAGAAATCCCTTATGTAATCAACGCATACAGAGTTCCTGAATCCAATGTAACTCACATTCTTTTAATGGGATTTCGGGATTTACAGCAGATGGACAAGTATCTGGCAAAACTGCAGACAAAATTTGCAAGAGAAGTTGAGATCCAACAAGTGTACCCATTTTCTGCTGATAAGATTATTACTCAGTCTCACGTAGGCCTTCTTTATGAAATTCTTGATAAAAAAGAGTTTCCAATGAATGAATTCTTTTTGAAGAGAAAGGATTAACCCTCTACTTTTTAAGAGAAATTGGTTTAAATTATCTACACAAGGAATTTAATATTTAAGTCATTATATTATTACATGACTAATGATAAATGCCCTTACTGCGGTGCAATATTAAATGAAGATGCAGAAACAAAAGGATTTACTGTAATATGCCCTGAATGCAAATATTTGTTGTGAAGTGATAGAATGCCACAAAAGACAATATCAATGAATGAAAGAAAATCATCTATTCTAAGCGAGATTTATATGCTGGAGTGGGATCTTCAAAATATAACTAATGAAGATGTAAAAACTGCAAAGATGATGCAGGTTGACATGCTCAAGAAAGAACTTGAGAGTTTAAAGGAGGAGAAAACATGAGATACAAAATAAAAAGCGGAGATGATGATGAAGATTCAGATGATTATGATGATCAGGAAGAAGATGATTCTTGGTAGGATGAGGTGAAACTATGGGTAAAAAGAAAAAAGCAAAAGAAGCACAATAAGAAATAATAATTAATTAATCAATTAAATATTTTTATTGTTTTCATGCCCCATTAAAGGGGCATGAATTTTTATTAAGCGTCTATTAAACTAAAACAAAAAGAACTGAGTGTACATAAAGAAGCAGTAAAATAAAATTAATACTGCTGCTTCCTGCTTTGTCAACCTTTTATTAAAAACAAACATCAACGCCATTAGTGTTCCAAACAGCAAGAATGGAATATCAACTAACAGAGTCTGCGGTAATACTACGAATCCTGCAACTGAAGCACCAGCACCAAGCGAGAATAAAGGAGTTGTTATATTACTGCCCAGCAAGTTGCCAAGCGAAAGGCCATGTGCTTTGCTGTGCAGGGCTTTCAAAGATATAGTCAATTCAGGCAAGCTTGTTCCTAAACCAACAAATAAACCAATAAGTGTTGTTTTTATTCCTAGAGATTCTGCAAAATTAACACCATAATTAACAACAAAATAAGATGAAACAATAACTATTCCTATACCTAACATTGAAATAAAAATATCAAACAAAGTATGATGATGATTTTTTGAGTTTGCTGTTTTTATGAACACCTTCTCCTGCATACACATATAAAGCAAATAACCCAAATAAACAAGCATAAGAATTATGCCTTCCTGCTTTGTAATTACAAGATCAAGTGCTACTATAAATATAATTATGATTGATCCCAAAATAACTGTTCCGTCACGCATCATCTTTATCTTTTTATAATAAAAAATACCAAAGAGCCCACAAATACCTAAAATAAGAGTTATATTTGCCAAAGATGAACCAATTATGTTACCAATTGCAATACCTGACGCAGGATTGCCCTGACTTACACTTATTCCAGAAGCAATGTTTGTTGCAATCTCAGGAATAGATGTACCTATTGCAATAACGGTCAGACCAATAATTAACTGCGAAATTTTAAGTCTATGAGCTATCCTTTGCGCAGCATTAACAACTATTTCGCTTCCCCACCATAAGCCAAGTACACCTATTATGATAAAAAACAATGCTAAGTTCATAATGTAATTTGGAGTTATAGTGTATTTAATTGTTTGTGATCATTATTGAATAGGTAATTAATTTTTATTATTTTAAGTTATCAAAGTAGTGCACTGCCCCATCAAAGAGGCAGTGCTGTGCTAAAGCGTTGCTTGTTCTACCTAAAAATATATAAAAGACACAAATATTACAAATAGGGGTGATAGAATGGCAATAACAAAACAAAAACTAATCGAATTATTAAATAAGGATTTAGAGCTTGAATATGCTGCTGCGATTCAGTACATACAACATTCTGCTGTAATGACAGGCGCGCAATATGGAGATATTATTAAAGAAATGAAAGTTCATGCAAACGAAGAGATTGGACATGCTATTATTTTGGCAGAACAAATTAGCTTCCTGGGAGGAACGCCTACTATAGATGTTGAAAAAATACATGTTTCTAAAGACAACGTGAAAATGCTTGAACAGGATCTTGACGGAGAAAAAGATGCTATTGCGAGATATAAGAAAAGAATAGAGCAATCTGAAGAATTGAAAGAATTTGCATTGGCGCAGCAATTGAGGAATATTCTTGCAATGGAACAAGAGCATGCAATGGATTTAATGCAGGCGCTAGGAAAGTAGCTTTGTTTTTTTTGCTTCTACTTTAACTGTCTTAAAAGTACTCTTCATAACTCTTCCTGCATTTATTGCATTTTCTATTAATATCTTATCGCCTTCCTGTATGATTAGAACTGTATCTTTCTTTTTTATCTTTGCAGCCCTTCTAATATCCTTTGGGATTGCTATTTGACCTTTATCCGAGACTTTGACTGTTTTTATTATCATGTTATAAGTAAGAATATTCTTACTTTATATGGTTTTTGGTTATTATAAACTTATTTTATTGAGATTTGTATTTTTAGACATACCTAAACATATTTCAATGACACACTCAGAGTGAATCTTTATCTTCGTGTCACCCCACTTCTTTGCAAAGAAGTTTTTTCCTAGATTGAATATTTTATCTTTCATTTTGCCAAAATGCATCCTCATGATTTCTCTTAAGGGTTGTTCGGATATCATAATAAGTGTTCTCTTCCCTCTCACAGTTATCTCTTTCTTCATTTTAGTTATACTTAACCTGGTTTTTACAAAATAATATTCAAAATTATATGTTACATGACACAGATACATACACTTCTTGCCATGGATAAATAAGATTGCCAACAGGTTCACCTTTAAAATTGACAATATTATTGTGATCAACTTTCCCACATTCAGGATAATCTTGCTCGAATTTTGTAGCAATACCTGAAGCAGTATCCCCATTCAGAACAGAGTATACAAATCCTTTTTTTCCTTCGCTTTCGCTTATAGAGCTAAAAGCTGGTTCGTATATAAACGGACCTCGAGAAAGATTTTCTTGAACAACAATATCATCAGTACTTTGTGTTGAATATTGCTCTAATCTGTCTGATAGAGAATCATATGATACTATACTCCCATATGCTATACATGCAACTCCTGCAAGACCAATAACAGTTCCACCTATAATACCTATAGTAGCTCCAACTACTGTACAAATAGTATCTACTTGCTGTTTCAATCTTGCTGTTTTTTCTTCTTCAGTTTCCCAATTGTATGTTCTCATACTTACTTGACTGCCGCTTTCATCAAGTTCAACTACCATACCTTTTGCTCTTTCACCGTTTACATAAACTGGCTTGTCGCCAAATGCATAAAATCTCTTATTTCCATGTTCATAGTTCGCTGTTATCATTGTTGCCACCTTTTTTATTTATTATCACTACTAAGTGGTATATTAATATCCTTACTATATAGATTTTATCCTTATGTTTTTGAATAATATAATGATATTTTAATAAGGTTTATATACTAGTTAAGGTAAATTTCTATTATGCAAAGAAAAGCACTACAACAAGGCCAAGCTACACTTGTAGTATCTCTCCCAGCCAAATGGGTACATAAACATGATATAGTAAAAGGGCAGTCGCTTGAAGTAGTGGAAGAAGATAATACAATAGTTATTTCTACAGAATCAAAAGAAAAAGAGATTAAAAAAGAGTTTAATATAGATGAACATGTTGGCGAATTTAATAAATATATTTTAAACTACTTTTATCAAAAAGGATATGATGAAGTAAAAATAAATTTTAGCAACCCAGAACAAAGGCAAAAAATTATAGGTAGTATAAGCTTAGGACGTTTTGATATTATTTCTAGAGAAAAGAAATCTATTACTATAAAGTCCCTTATGCCTACTGATATTACTAAGTTTGATACATTCTTACGCAAGGCATTTCTCATAATCATAGATATGGGGGAGAAAATTATTGAAGCTATTAAAAATAAAGAATATGTTTACTTAACAGAGATTAAGGAGAATGAAAAAATTAATAATAAATATTGTGATCTATGCCATAGGATTCTTAATAAAAAAATGAAAATTGATTCAGAGAATATTATATTTTTGTATTGTTTAGTTCGAGATTTAGAAAAAGTTGGAGACAGTTACAGAGAACTCTGTAACAATTGGGATAAATCTGTAAGCAAAGACATACTAACAATATTTAAGTCTGTTCATGATTATTTTAGATCTTATTATGAATTATATTATGAGTTTAGTAAAGAAAAAACAGATTATCTTTTTAACCGGAGAAAAATATTGTTAGAAGAATGTAAAAAAAGACTTGAAAAAGCAAACAAATCTGAAACATTAGTGTTGTTTTATTTTATGGAAATTATTGAAGGAGTTTTTGCATTGAAAGCTCCTTTATTTTTGATGAAGTTATAATTTTAGTTTATTTATAAATACATCCTTTATAATATACTGTTGAAATAGATGTAGTAAGAAATTGGAACTGTTGATTGTTGTGAGAACATTCAACAACATAGGTTATTGGTCTCGACGAGGAAAGTCGATTAATTTGTTTAGTTGATATTCTGAGTGACCACATTTAAGCTGCAGCAAGATATTTTTTATATGATCTTACTAAATTTAGTTTCTCAGTAAATTTAGATAATGGAACATGAGATTTTTTATTAAATAGAGAAAGAAAGCCAGACGTTTCATTAGAAGATAGTTCTTCTTTGACTTCAGAGAAAAATATACTCAAAATCCCTATTACTTTTTTTCTCCTTTGATCTGGAATATCTCGTAACAGTAATACAATCATCTCAAGGGCAACTGCTTTGTCGCTATATTCTTTATTTTTTAGAGGACTTTCTTTCGCTTTTTCCTTGTATCCTTTTACCAACTTAAGAATTGCTTCCAAATTCCACCCCAATATTAAACCCATATCAATCACCGCCTTTTATTATTTGTTTAGTACCATTTTATATCTTGGTAGAAATAATAATCCATACCTGATACTTCTTTATAAATATATCCTTCATAATGAACCTGATGTTGAATCACAGTCTGGATCTTCTATGACACAATTAGAAGGATTATATAATATTATTCAAGAATTTGCCATAAACAGTTCTCTTTCTGCTTCTTTTACAAGCCAGAACATTATCTTATCTACTTTGAATTTGTATTCTAATTCTGTGATAAACTTATCTGCCTGCACTCCGCAGGTAAATAAACACTCAATAATATAGGCATTCAAGTCATCAAGCCTGAATATAGCATTAACATTTTTTTCATTTGTTAAAGAAAGTAAGTCATCTTTATCATTTAATTCAACATAAAGAAGCATATTAAATTGGTAGCCAAGCTTTTTCCAGTCAGGAAGTATTGTAAATCTTTTGATAATTTTTTCTTCCCTGTATTTCTGAAGTTTGTAATATACTGTCGGCACAGAAAGGCTTGTTCTATCTGACAGCATACTAACTTTTAATCTTGCATTCTTTCTTAATGCTTTAATGACTTTGATATCATTTTTATTCATTTTATCACTAATTAGTGGTTTCACTACATCATATATAAGGTTTTCTTTAAATATATATATAATCCTTAAATTTATATATTTTTGAAGTTGTAATAATATTACTTCATTCTTGCCGCTAAAGAGAACTTTGTATTTTTCAAGATTCTCTATAGCAAAAGTGATTAATTTTCGTACATTTTCAATCACTTTTGCTGAATAGTTAGTGTGCATATTTGTACTAAAACTTAGCACACTAACTATAAAGATATTTTTTGGCTCAATTTATAAATGCAATCACCACTTTTAAGTTATAAATCGAAAAATATATAAATGATGAGTGCCTAATATAGAGCAATATGGGGAAAAGATCTAGTTTGGAAACTATTTTAGCATTAGGTTTAGCTAGTTCTGGGTGTGTGCCCGATGAGAGTAAAGAATATAATCCTGGAAATATTGATGATACAGTTGTTCAACAAGATGATACTGGAAATCCTGAATCTCCTACATTACAAGTAGATGATCTCTATATTACAATGGATACTGATTCTATGGAGCTTGGAGAAGTTGTTGCAGTAAATTATAGCGGAGAATTGAATTGTGCTTACGATAATGTTCCAACTGGATTTACTGGATTAGAGTCATGCGAATTTACTTATGATTCTCACGGTATTAATGATGCAACAAATGAAATAAAAGTAGATGTTTCTGCTGACGGTTATAATCCTGCAAATGCAAGAATTATTATTACTGTTGGAGAAGGCGGAGAAGAGAATAGTGCACCTGTTATTTTAACTAATTCATTACCTGATGCAACTGTTGATGAATATTATGAAGCTGAAATTTCTGTTTCAGATGCAGAAGGTGATGACATATCTTGTAGTTTGGATACTACCAGATATGCTGTTCCTACATGGATGAACATTGATGATTGTGTTCTTTACGGTACACCTACTGATAGTGGAATGGTTGATGTTCCTTTAACTGCAATGGACTCTAAAGGTTCTTATGTTGAAGCGGATTTGGAGTTGTATGTGGGTGAGGAAAATGATACTGTAGTATACACAGTTACAGTACAAACACCTGACACAAAAGATCCAATCGTAGGAGCTTATGTTTCATTAGATTGTAACAATGGAGATTTTATAACTGACATTGCTGATTCAAAAGGAGAAATAACTGGAACACTTACAAGTCAAACTACATGTGAGGTTTATGCGAATGATGATTTGACAACACCTGAATATGTTGCTTATTTATGGGATCATGATTTTACAATAGGAAATAACAGCATAACTGCAGAAATCTATGATAATGATCCATCTGTTTATGATCCTGAGAATGTATCAGAAGATTGCTTTGGCGGAAATATTGAAACAATGAGGGATATGTTGATGTATGGTAATGGGATGAAACATAAAACACTTGGAGATAGTGGAAGAAGAGAATTTGAAAGATTTTCAGAAGATGAATTAACTTCACCAATCAAATACTGGATAAGTGATATTGATGATGATGGAGAAGAAGTAAGTGAATATGTTTATAATAATATGTATGATGCTGTAACTGAAGGATTGGGTGTAATGAATAGTAATGATTTAGGATTTACATATTTTGAAGAAGCATCTACTATAGATGATGCACAGATTGTATATCTTTGGGGGAATCAATCAAATGTATCTTGTGGACCTAACTCAGATTCTGTATATGAAACATATGCTACAGATTATTATTGTGTGATAGAACTACACACTGCTACATCTCATACTGTTCAGGAAGAAACTCTTAACACTGTTTTTACAGACTTGGATGGT
>Ga0210057_1002723_pt1 | contig 25058 bp, 34 predicted proteins | sample CryGeyCG2114_010_2_FD_183968 | JGI IMG/M metagenome (GOLD analysis project Ga0210057, IMG submission 183968) | Groundwater microbial communities from aquifer - Crystal Geyser CG10_big_fil_rev_8/21/14_0.10 (SPAdes) (version 2) | ecosystem: Environmental > Aquatic > Deep subsurface > Groundwater ...
CCGCCGATTACTTTTGTCGAAAAAAGAGCTGGTGGAACTCATAGGTAAAAGTGAACAACGAGGGTTGACATTGGTGCCTATTTCAGTGTATAATAAAGGACGTTACTTAAAGCTCTCTATCGGCCTTGTGCGAGGTAAAAAGAAATTTGATAAACGCGAAACTTTAAAAAAACGAGAAGCTGAGAGAGAAATAGGTAGATCATTGAAAGAATAATTTCTATATGGGGATGTCAGTTTAGACAAGTCTTCGTGTAGGTTCGTGCCAAACGGAGTAGGCTACCTCACTCCTAAAAATCGGTAGTAACCTGTAAGTGCAAAAAACACTTCAACAGCAAGTGTGGCTAGTCCATACTTTGCTCCAGCTTTCGCTTTAGCGTAATCGCTGGTGCTTCTTCAAACAGTGATTGGTAGTTTGAAAGAGGTATAATAATCGTCAATCTTTAGAATATCTTTTTATCTCGGGAGATATTTAAAAATTAGAGATTCGACTTTGAATTGTTTTGTTTCTTTTTCAGATTCAAAGTTTAAAAAAACAAAGAAGCTAAGTTTGGTAGACTCGTATTTACTCATCTCTTGGACGTGGGTTCAATCCCGCCATCTCCACAAAAAATAAAACCGCCTTTTATAGGGCGGTTTTATTTTTTGTGGAGATGAGCACGTGAACTGCTTCACGTGCGTGCGGGATTGAAAGCCGGAGCACACGTAGCGAAGCGAAGTCTAAACTTAGCAAAAGTTTAGGCGCGAGGCGGGGTCGCGAAATTTTACGAGCGACATTGTTTACTTATGAACGAAGTGAATTAGAAAACAAGAAGTACTCCTGTGGTGCGACGGCGAGGAAAATATTTGTGACCAATCCCGCTAAACTACTTTGCTTTACAGAAAATTCTAGTAATGATACCGTAAAGATGGAAGGGTGGTAGTAATACCCTGGACCAGACCACAACGTTCGGGGATTTCTATTTAGGATGAAACGAATGAAAAATTATGGTCCAGTGTCGATTGGGACGACGCGAAAGTCCGATACCAGATGGACATCTGGTGTAGTGAGTAACTCGTTACCATTACACTATGGGGAAGCGGTGTGCGCACACAAGGCACCCATAGCGCAGGGTTGTTCTAGACCCCTTCCTTCCTTTTTTACCGCATGGTTCGCCCAGCGGTTTTTATTTTTCAATTTTTAAACTTAAAAGGTATAATAAACCTCATGATAAAAATCCATCCTATCATTGTGGCCTTGGGTATACTTCTACTTTTTTCTTTGATATATATCTCCCCCTCCCTACCTACTTCTTTTAAATCCCAACTGGCTAGCGTCTTTTTTACTGACAGTATTGACGCTCAGGATTTAAAAACAAAATACAAGCATAATGATAAAATAAAAATACTTATTGTCCCTGGACATGACCCAGAAAAATATGGGACTAGTTTTGGAGAACTCACTGAATTTGAACTCAACCTAGAATTGGCAACCTATTTATATGAAAAACTAAAAGAAAACCGTCATTTTAAAGTTGGTTTAGCTCAGACATCAGACGGCTACCAACCCCAAATAGAAGACTACATCAATAAAAACACAAACACTATTTGGTCTTCTGTAAGTATTAAGAAAAACATTATGGCCAACCTAATCAGTCGAGGATTGTTAAAAGAAAATGTAATAGTTAATCACAATTTTGCTTCCAATGACACAGCTCTAAAGCTCCACGGCATAAATCACTATGCTAATCAAAACAACATCGACATAATCATCCACGTCCACTTCAATGATTACCCCGGCAGACGAAAAGACTTGAATCCAAAATATACTGGCTTTTCTATTTATTTACCAGAACAACAATACTCAAATTCTAAAGCTAGTTGGGAAATAGCCCCCTACATAGCTAGAAATTTAGTTAAAACTTTTCCGCCTAGCACTCACCCCAAAGAAAATACTGTATTGATAGCAGATCAAGAACTTATTGCTATTGGTTCTTCTAACACTCTCGACGCCGTCGCCATCTTGATAGAATATGGATATATTTATGAATCTCATATTGGCTTAGTCACAAAAGAAGATCGAACAAAAACTTTGGAAGAGATGGCGAATCTCACAACCAGAGGTTTAGAAGACTTTTTTAGGGATTAAAATCATCTCTAGTTGACCAAACGCTAATTTTCATCTACAATTGTGTAACTATTGTTATCTTTAATAGTTTTTAATTTATATTTTTTTGTCTAATTATATCCGTATCAACAATCAAATATTTGCCAAAGAGCTCCGAATCATCGATGACGAAGGGGGCAACTTGGGTCTCATGAGCAAAGAAGAAGCTCTGAAACTAGCTGGGGAGAAAGAAGTGGATTTAATAGAAATATCTCCCAATGCCAACCCCCCAGTAGGAAAATTGATGGATTTTGGTAAGTGGCAATATTTAGAAAATCGTAAAAATAAGTTAGCTAAAGCCAAAAGTCATATTATAGAAACCAAATCTCTGCAGATCAAAATTGGGACAGGTGAACATGATCTTAGTCTGAAAGCAAAAAAAATTGGCAAATTCCTAGAAGAGGGTCACCGAGTGAAAATAGAACTGTTCTTACCTGGTAGGTCTAAATACTTAGAAAAAAAATTTCTCGATGAACGACTAGAGAGAATCCTCCGTCTCATTCCAGTAAACTACAAAGTAGCTGAAGAGCCTAAAAAAGGGCCTAAGGGTCTATATATGATAGTAGAGAAGAGTTTGACTAAGTCAAAGGAAGAAATGCCCCCTACTATCACCCCAGATACCCCTACTGCCTAGGGAACACTTGCCCCGTAGTGAATTTTGGCATTGGGCGTAGCCCGCTCCGCCCTGGGGACGGAGCAATGCCAAAATCTACTACGGGGCTTGAAAAAAAAACTTGATTGTGCTTAAATTCAAAAGCAATGAAAACTAATAAATCATATTCCCGAAGACTAAAAGTGACTAGCACTGGCAAGGTTTTAGCTCGTAAACCGGGTAAAAACCACTTCAATGCCAAAGAATCCCGTTCTACCCAGCTATCAGGCAAGAAAATGGCTCCTTTTACCATGAGCGCAAAACAAGCTAGCCAATTTCTGTCAGGTATTAAAAACAACTAAACCAATATAATAATCACACCATGCCAAGAGTAAAAGGAGGAGTTACAGCTTTAAAGAGACGAAAAAAGGTATTAAAACAAGCCAAGGGTTTTCGCTTTGGTCGTAGTACTAAAGAAAAAGCAGCTAAGGATGCTTTAATGCATGCTGGTCGCCACGCCTATCGACATCGTAGAGACAAAAAAGGAGAGTTCCGACGTTTGTGGAATGTGAAGATTGGCGCAGCTTTATCTCCATTTGAAATATCTTATAGTAAGTTTATCAATATGTTGAAAGTAAAAAATGTAGAACTAGACCGAAAAGTCTTGTCTCAAATCGCCGAAACCGAACCTGAAACTTTCGCACGTATTGTGGAGCAAGTAAACCCTGTAGTAGAAAATAGTATTGTTTAATAGCGAAGCGTATTAAACTGCCCCTGAGGGGCAATGCTATTTTTCACTACAAGGTAAAATAAATAAACCAAATTCCCCCGCCGTTTTGCAAAACGGCGGGGGAATTTTCGTTTGTTAACTCACGTCTATTTTTACTTCATCCCCCTGTTTGGGAACTGTCGCATCTAGTCCTAGAGTGTCTTTCAGTCGCTGGGCCAAAAAAGAAGCTGACTTTGGCTCACCCATAGCCACAAACACCTTTTTCAAGTGCTTTGCTGTACCAGCTACAAAATCTACTAGCTCATCAGAACCTTTATGACCAGAATAACCAGACACGACTACCACTTTACCATTTACTTGCACATCCTCGCCATGAATCTTTATCACTTTTGCCCCTTCTTCTATCACCCGACCCAAACTACCAGAAGACTGGTAACCAGCTATAATCAAAGTACTATTTGGGTCTGGAAGATAGGCTTTTTCATGATGAAGAATACGTCCACCATTGGACATACCGGAGCCGGCCATAATAATTTTACGCGGTGAAGCATACCGAATAGCTTTTGACTCATCAGTAGTCCTAGTCATATGAAGCTGAGGAAAATGAAATAGACCATCTCCCTCTCTCATGATCTGTTTAGCATTTTTATTGAAATACTCCTGATATTTTTTATAAACAGAAGTTACATTTATAGCTAGCGGTGAATCCAAAAATACTGGCACTAATGGTATCTCTGAATCTTCCATCATATTTTCTATCTCAAATAAAAATTCTTGAGTTCGCTCAATAGAGAAAGCTGGTATCATAACAGTCCCTCCTTTTTTCAAAGTTTCTTTAATATGTTTTCTTAGTTTATTTGTCCTCTCCTCTTTATTTTCATGATTGCGGTCTCCATAAACACTTTCAATCACCATATAATCTGCGTCTGTAATGGCTTCAGTATCTGGTAAAAGTGGAGACGGTGAATTTCCAAGATCGCCAGTGAAAACTACTTTCTTGTCATTGTAAGTAAACTCTACAATAGCTGATCCTAAAATATGACCTGAGTCACGAAACACTACTTGGAATTTACCTACATGAAAAGGTTCGTGATATTTTATTGTCTTCCAAGAATGCATGGTCTCCGCCACATCGTCCATAGTATAAAGAGGTTCTGTTTTGTCATATTTAGCTTCTTTTTCCATAACCCCCAAACTATCAGCTAGTGAAAGTTGAGCTATCTCTTTAGTTGGTGGAGTAGAATATATCACCCCTTTAAAACCATCTTTAACTAATTTGGGGATACGACCGATGTGATCCAAGTGAGCATGAGTCACTATTAAAACATCAATAGTTTTTGGATCAAAATCAAAATCACGACGGTTTTCATCTTCACAAATTTTACAACCCTGAAATAGGCCGCAGTCGATCAGTATTTTTTTACTATCATCTCCCTCATCCATAATTAAAAAATTGGAACCAGTAACACTCTCGGCTCCGCCTAAAAATTTTATAGTCAATTCTTTTTTATTCATAAATACATTTTAAATCATTTATAGAGATTCTCCAAAACCCCGTAGTAGAAAATAGCATTGTTTAATCGCGAAGCGTATTAAACTGCCCTCCAAAAGGGCGATACTATTTTTCACTACAGGGTAAACCCCGTAGTGAATTTTGGCATTGGGCGTAGCCCGCTCCGCTTTCTAGACGGAGCGATGCCAAAATCTACTACGGGGCAAACAAAAACCCACAAGCTAAGCTCGAGGGTTTTTGTTTCGGCCATTAGGATAATTACCAGGCCACTCTAGGTGGGTGTCCTCAACAATACACCAAGGCATATTGCAATATTAGACTCCCTGATAATATGTATCTGGATAATCCCAATAACCTCTTTTCATTATATGCCTGTCTAAAAAACGTGCAAGTCCTTCTATTCATCTACCCCGAAACGCTTATAATCAAAAGCTTCAAAAGCAGAGAACCAATGGCTTATCTCCCTCTCTGCTTCTTCTGGAGAATCTGAAGCATGGACCAAATTCATAACTGCCCGCTTTTCTACGTTGGCTAAAATTGGAGAGTCGGCTGAAAAATCTCCGCGAATTGTCCCCATCTCGGCTACTGACGGAATGGTGGGGCCAACTATTTTTCTAACCATATCGACAGCATGCACACCTTGGACTACTATTTTCACCAATGGAGCTGAGGTCATGTAGTTTATGAGCCAAGCCCGAACATCTTTACCAATGGTTATTGGATTAGAATCTGAATGAACAGTTTTTGGATCGATATTATATTTATTGAAAGTACTCAGACTTTTATTGCCAAGTTTTTCTATCCACTCCTCTGACTTCGGATAATGATTATCCATTTGATCAAGTGTGGGTTGAAACATTTCCAAAGCAACTATTTTTAAATCTCGCTGTTCAAACCGCCTTATCATCTCGCCGATCAACCCCTTACGAACAGCGTCTGGTTTTATCAAAACAAAAGTTTTTTCTTCTTTGGTCTTTACCATATTATATGTTAGTTAAAATTATTGGACCTTGATCAGTGACCGCGATAGTATGTTCAAAATGAGCACACAGACTTTTATCTTTAGTAACAAAAGTAAATTCATCATCTAAAAGCTCAGTCTGGTGCGAACCTAAAGTAATCATAGGCTCAATCGCGATCACCAACCCAGCTTCCAGTTTATCACCACTACCAGTCTTGCCAAAATTTGGCACTTGGGGATCCTCGTGGACAGCATAACCTACCCCATGTCCAGACAAATCTCTGACTACCCCATAGTTAAATTGCTTAATATATTTTTCAATAGCAAACCCAATATCACCAGTTGTCGCTCCCACCACCGCCTGCTGGATTCCAATCTCCAAAGACTTTTTAGTATGCTCTATTAGAGTTAGAGCTTCAGCCGACACCTTTCCTACTGGCACAGTAATGGCGCTATCAGTAAACAAACCTTTATGGACTATTCCGCAGTCTAGGGTCACTAAATCCCCCTCACGAAGCTCATATTGGCTCGGTATACCATGGACTATCTCATCGTTGACCGAAACACACAAAGCCGCCGGATAAGCCAATCTGGCGCCATGTGGGCGATAATTTAGAAAAGCCGGCTCATCACCCCCAAGAGCTATCAGACGTCTAGCTTCAGTGTCCAAATCAACAGTTTTCACCTCTGGAGCCACTTTTTTACTAAGCTCTTCCAATATAGTAGCCAGTCTCCTGCCCCCCTCTCTTAAGATGTCTATTTCAGCTTTAGTTTTGAGTTTTATCACTTAGTTTATTTAATAAATCTTCATTAATCTCCTCAATCGAAGGAGTTCCATCTAAGTCTATAAAAGTGACCTTATCATGATTTCTATAAAATTCAACCGCCGGCACCACATCCTTTTCAAACCATGACAAGCGAGTCTCGACTTCTCCGGTACTTTTATCATCTTGCCGACCGCGCTTAAATAGTCTTTCTCTGGCTACATCTTGAGGAATATTTAGATGAATAACGTAAACCTCTTCTCGATTGTAAAAAGACAAAGCGGTTTCCAACATTTTTGCCTCAGATAGTGATCTTGGTGAACCATCAAATATAAGATGTTCATGGCCAGTCATTTTTGATATGAGTAGATCAGACCACAACCAAACAGCCAAAAAATCAGCTTGCCTGGAACCTGTCTCCATCACCTTTTTAGACAACTGGCTAGAATACGAATCCCCTGTTACAAAAGACCTAAAACTATCACCAGTTTTTATTCGCAAAATAGGAGTACCTGGATCTGTGGTTTGCAAATGCTTTTCCAATAATTCTATCTGTGTGCCTTTACCACAGCCAGACTGCCCGATGAAAATAAATGTTTTTAGTTTATCCATAATTTAATTTAAAAGTGAACAGCCTGTCTCTTCTCCATTTTCATCATTAATCATCCCTTTACCAATAGTATCATTACGCCAACATTTACCAGATTGAGATTCAAGTTCAAACTCAAAAATGTAACAATCTAGAGAATTGTCCCCGCATTGAGAGAATATTAATCTTTCTTCAAACAAATTGAGAAAATGTTCATTATATTTTGGATTATTTATATCACTTAAATCTTCAAAAATAACATTAAATTGTTCTGCGAGTTCATTATTTAAATCATCAAGACCAACACAATCAGGTGTTAAGAAATAACATCCTTTACTAGTAAAATATAATTCCTGAGCTTTTTTTACTTCATCTGAATACTCTATTCGCGCTGTATCGCGAGCTTTAGCTCGTGAGGAACCTAGAGACACCATTACCACCCCTGACAAAATACCAATAATAGCAATCACCACAAGGATCTCAATCAGAGTAAATCCTCGCTTAAAATTTGGATTTTTAGACATAGGCAGATTATATCATCTCAACAAACAAAGAAAAACCCCGCCCTCGAGGATACGAGGGCGGGGTTAAGTTCTAATTTATTTTTTAGTATTCTCTCATTGTCACTTGAGCTTCAATCTTCTTAGTGAAGTCCAAAGCTACTGACACCATAATCAAAAGACTAGTTCCACCAATAGCTAGAGCTGCTATACCGGTGACTGCTTGCATCACCAATGGAAGCATAGCTACCAAACCTAGAAACATAGCTCCGATAAAAGTCAGTCGAGTCAAAATCCGTGAAATATGTTCGGCTGTCGCTTGGCCGGGACGAATTCCAGGAACAAAAGCTCCGCCTTTTTGTAGATTGGTAGAAATGGTTACTGGATCAAAAGTAATAGCTGAATAGAAATAAGTAAAAACAAATACTAAAACAAAATACATTCCAGCGTAAAACCATTGGTTATTTAAAAACACCAACATTACACTAGAAATAGATTGTAAGACAGTATTTGATGACTGGACTAGGAAATTGGCAATCATTTGCGGGAAAAGTAAAATAGACAAAGCAAAGATAATCGGCATCACACCAGCATTGTTGACTCGAATCGGAAGATAAGTCGATACTCCACCATAGACTTTGTTACCTCTCATTTGTTTTGCGTAGGTAATAGGAATAGGTCTTTCAGCTTCGGTTACCAATACAATACCAGCCACTACAGCGATAGCAATAAATATAAAGCCTACATAAATAGGAATTTGAGAAACGTCAAAAGTAATAAATAGTTGAGCTAAAGTAGTAGGGACCGACGCTACGATACCAGCAAAAATCATCAGCGACACACCATTGCCAATACCATATTGATCAATCATCTCTCCGAGCCACATTAGGAAAATAGAACCAGCCGCTACAATGATCACGTTTAACAAACGATCATACACCCCTAAACCAGATAAAATCCCCTGACGTTCAAGAATAATCAAAAGAGAAAAACCTTGCATTAAAGCAAGTGGTACAGTTAAAAGACGAGAATATTGAGCAATTTTACGACGACCAGCTTCTCCTTCTTCATGATAAAGCTCTTTGATAGCTGGGAAAACCATAGTCAAAAGTTGCATAATAATAGAAGCCGTAATAAAAGGTCCTACTCCAAGCATCATAATAGAAACATTTGATAGACCTCCACCAGAAAAGATGTTTAACAGACCGAAAAATTGGTTATCGGAAAAAAAGGAAGCTAGAGCATTCTGATCTACTCCAGGGATAGGAATATTTGCTCCTAAACGAAAAACTGCCAAAATAGCCAAAACAAACAAAATCCTCTTAGTTAGATTTTTATCCTGGAAAACTAATTTGAGTTTTTGATTAAAATTTGTTTTTGACATAAGCGTTTTAAGCCAACTTTCCACCAGCTTTCTCAACCAACTGTTTGGTGGCTTCTGACATAGTACAATTTGAAAAAGACAAAGCTTTTGTCAGAGTACCACGGCCAAGGATTTTTACCACTGGCAATTTGCCACTTATTTTTCGAACCAATTTCTTATCCGCCAAAGTCTTTGGTGAAACTATCTCGCCAACAGCAAATACTTTTTCAATCACATCCAAGTTAACAACTACTGGTTTATTTTTAATAGAAATGTTGGTATTTTTACCACGACCACGAAGTTTTGGTAATTTCTTGATTATATCTCGAAGTTCCGGACGCAATTTACGACCAGCACGAGCCAATTGACCCTTGGTACCACGACCAGAAGTTTTACCACGAGCACCACCACGACCAATTTGGCGTGATTTTTTGTTTGGATTAGTTCGTTTTATTTCGTGTATTTGCATGTTAGTAAAATTATTTAGTCTTTTTAACTTTCAGTTTTTTCAAAGCGTCTATAGTAGCTCGAGCATTGTTTAATTTATTCTTACTGCGAGACAACACCTTGGCGCCAGTATCTTTGATACCAGCCAAGTCAAGAACGTTTCGGACAGAAGAACCAGCTACGAGCCCACGACCAACAGCTGGACGAAGATTAATAACAGAAGCTCCGTATTTAGCTTCCACTTCATGAGGAATGGTCATGTTGCTATTTAGAGGGACGGTGATCATTTTTTTCTTAGCATCATTGAGCGCTTTATTGATAGCTAGTGAAGTATCTCCAGCTTTACCAATTCCTACTCCAACTCGGCCTTTCTTGTCTCCAGCCACCAAAGTCACTGAAAAACTAAATCGTCGTCCACCAGCCATCACACGAGTTACTCGTCGAACATTGACCACTTTGTGTTCAAATTCTGGTTTAACTCGTTCCGGTCGGCGACCACCACGTCCTCGTGGGGCTCCCCCTCTTCCACCCTTATTAAATTGTCCTTTTTTATCTTCCATAATATTATTTAAAATTTAAGGCCTCCTTCTCGAGCGCCATCAGCAAAAGCTTTTACTCGACCAGCAAAACGATAACCACCTCGGTCAAACACTACAGCTTCCACTCCTTTCTCTTTAGCTAGTTTAGCTAGCTCGCGTCCAGCTTCCATAGATACATTTACTTTATTAAATGGTGAATCTGATTTAGGAGTTTTGATTTTCTTTGTGTTGATAGATACCAAAGTCACGCCTTTTACATCATCCACTAAAGAACCATTTATATATTTATTAGATCGAAAAACACATAGTCGAGGTTTCTCGCTAGTACCAGCAACTTTCGATCTTACTCGAGCGTGTCGCCATTTTCGTCTTTCGATTTGTGAAGTAATTCTACTCATAATTTAAATATTAAGCGGCTGTTTTTTTACCTTGTTTGCGTCGAACAAACTCATCTGAATAACGAATACCTTTACCTTTGTATGGTTCGACTCGTTTGGTATCACGGATCTTTGCCGCGTAAGCTCCCACAGCTTCTTTGTCGATACCAGAAATAGTCATATTGCCTTTTTCAGCTACCGCTTTTATACCAGCTGGGATTGGTAAATCGATGTCATGAGAAAAACCAACATCAACCACCACCTTATCACCAGCTACACTCCATTTGAAACCAACTCCTTCGACTATTAGTTTTTTTTCAAAACCTTCAGTCACTCCTTTGATCATATTTTTCAAATGAGAAGCATATGTTCCCCAAAGAGCTTTGGATTCTAAAGTATTTTTAACTGGTTTTACATCTACCCCTTCTGGAGTAATCTCAAAACTAATAACTCTAGTTTTAAATTCACGACTAAGCTCGCCCAAAGGTCCTTTGACTTTGATTGTGTCTCCATCTTTAGTGATTTCCACTTTAGCTGGTATTTGAATTAATTTTTGACCTAGTCGTGACATAATATTTTGTTACCAAATTGTAAATAAAAGTTCACCGCCGACCTTTTCTTGTCTAGCTTCTTTTTCTGTCATTACTCCCTTTGGGGTAGTGACTACTGCTATTCCCATACCTTGACGGACAGAGTGCAATTCATCTGCTCCCTTATAGACTCGGCGAGATGGCTTAGAAACACGCGTAATACTAGAAAACTTTGGTTTACCAGCAACATAAACAATGTCGCATTGAACAAATTTCTTTACCTTTTTGCCTCGTTTGGTCACATTAGCAACATAACCATGTTTAGCTAACACTTCAGCAATAGCCATTTTCAAATTAGAATGCGGAAAAACCACTGAGGTCTTGCCGACCATTGAGGCATTTTTCAATATAACGAGCATATTAGCGATAGGATCTGTAATCATGATATAGGAAAATTACCAAGAAGATTTCTTGATCCCCGGAATTTGACCTTCATTGGCAAATTCTCGGAAACAAATACGACAAAGTCCGAAATCACGCATAAAAGCTCTTTTTCGACCACAACGAAAACAACGTCGAACGACGCGAGATTTAAACTTAGGTTTCTTTTGTGATCGGGCTATGACCGAAGTTTTAGCCATAAGTGCTCTACTTTTCGGGTTAAATTTGATTAAAATAGGCTCAACCGAGCCGACCCTTATACTAGCAAAGGGAGTATGGGATGTCAATAAAGCTCTCCATATCATCCACCAACCCCCACCTCTAGGTACGAATTTTTGCTCAGCACACATAAAAGCCTGCTGGCTTTTTGCTCTGCTTGGCCCGCCGACCTACGCAAGGCTTCGCCAAAATTGTACCCACAAGACGGGAGTTAGGGGAACCTGACGGAGACTTGCATTTTATACATATCTGTGATATAATATAAGGCAGAAAAACCTCAGTGAAAACCTATCGTTTTTACTGTAAAAATAAGCTTTTTTGACAATCCTAGGTAAAAAACGCCTGAAAAGGCAGAGAAAGGAAGTGTTTTATGGTTACCGCATCTTCAATAAAAAGAGCTGTCAAAGGTTCTACTCCAGAACGAGTGAGCGAACTAGCTGGCATTTTGAATGACAGCGCCGACAGTTGTGTCTCCAAAACTAGCGTCGAAAACGCCGGTGACGAGCAGGGTCACACTTGTTACGTCAACATATTCGCCTGTGGCGGGTATTATGGCAATCACACTTTCTCCCCCGGGATTTATTTCCTCGGTCGGAGCAAGGACATGGACGTAGTGGTGAGCACTGACCGAAGCGTCTCCAGATGTCACGCCGTGATAACTGTTCATCCGGACGGGTCGGCAACAATTCGGGACGCAGTCAGCGCCCAGGGTTTGTTTGTGAACGGCCAACAGGTTTATCGCCATGAGCTCAAAGATGGCGACATTGTTGCCATGGGTTGGTACACCCTGAATTTTCACACCCTCGTTCCGCCGAAAAAGCAGACGGAAGCGGAAGAAATCGCGAAAGACACCGGCTCCAAGATTAACTTGTTGCCTGTGGCGGTGGACACCACTGTCGCGATGATGATTGTGGATCGGTCCAGATCAATGGGTCGGTTTGGGGAAGCACCCCAAGATGCCATCAATGCGTACGTTCATTCTCTGCGCGAGTCTGGTCAAAACTTCTACTGCGGAGTGACCAGCTTCGCAGGCACGACACGCGTCGAGATTCCTCTCACCGCAGTTGGCGAGATTGGAAAGTTCGACAACTACAGTACCAGTGCCGGAACTCTGCTTTATGCCACCGTGAATGAAGCACTTAAAGAGTGTCTGGCCCTGAAGCAAAAGATGGAAGCAGACAATAGGCCATTGCGGGTAATCATCGGAGTATTCTCCGACGGTGAAGACAATCTCTCACCTGCTGGTTGCCAGAGTGATCTGCAAAAAGCGTCAGCGTTTGCCATCGAAGCGGGCTTTGAACTGCTCGCTTTCGGTATTGGTATCGACGCCAAAGAGCTGGCTTACGATCTCGGATTCCCCAGTGATTATGCTGAGACCTTTGAGGCGAGTGAGGAGGGCATCCATTATGCTTCGGCCTCAATGTCCCACACATCCACGATGAAGTTCAAAGTCTGGAACGCTGCCGGCCAAAATGTGGAGTGTAAAGTCTGTCACCGGAAGTACATTTGTACCCCAAAGGAAGATTACTACAACTCCACCTGCCCCACAGACGGGGTGTGTGAACCCTGTCTACTTAAGGGACACAAGTAACCTGTTCCTAAGTAAACTCAAGTCCGTACTGTAGCAATGCAGTACGGACTTTTTCTTTTGCTAAAAAATCCCCCATCGTCACCCAACTTCGCTAAAGCTACATCGTGGCAAAGACGGCGGGAGATTTTATTCTTATCATTTGCTTACCTTCACAATCTGTCAGCTAACGGATTAAAACTCTACATTCCAGGACTAGTAAATTTGATAGCGGTTGGGACGGCAAAAGCGCTTTTGTCAACTGCCCAAGACTCACATTTGTAATCAAACTTTTGATTAATATCACCAACTTGATATTGAGAATCTGTTGGCAATTGTTGTTTGAATTTATCTAGTGACATTTTAAAACCAGTTGGAAAACCATCAATCCAAGTATAAGCGTCAGATCCATCGGTAATCATATGGACGTTTTGGTCGGCACTGCCAGAAGTTTTGATAACAGACTCCATCCGCATTTTACCCTTGTTTATATAAATAGTATTTCGCACTCCAGAAGTACCATCAGCTATAGCGAAAATACATTTTTGACTGGTATTCATAGCCATAAAATCAAGTAACGATTTTGGGGTACTCACCATGCTATTAATATTTTCTGCTGGTGTAAAAATATTTGATTTATTCATTACCAGATAGACTCCTCCTCCAAGCACCAGTAACGCGAGTACAATGCCGATTATTTTTGAATTCATATAAATGAAATTAAATGCTAATGTAGCTCATTATAACAAAAATCCCCCGCCGAGTATACGGCGGGGGATTTTTGTATTTTTAGATTATGATTATTTTTTGAATGGAAATCCTAATAGTTTGAACAGTGCTTGAGCTTCTTTTTTTGTCTTAGCAGTAGTCACAATTGAAACAGAAAAACCAAAGACATCTTTTATTTCTTCATCAGCAGTTTCTGGAAAAATAACGTGCTCTTTGAAGCCGAGGGTTAGGTTGCCAATCTCATCGACAGACTCTATGTTTAAACCACGGAAGTCACGCATACGAGGTACAGCTACGTTAATCAATTTATCCAAAAAAGCATACATTCGACTACCACGGAGAGTAACAGAAACTCCAATCACATCTCCTTCTCGTAGTTTGAAGGTAGCAATAGATTTTTTCGCTCCACGCATAGCTGGTTTTTGGCCAGTAATTTTAGCCAACCGGTCGGCCACAAGTTCATTTCGCTTCTTATCTTTTGCTTTACCAGTACCAGAATTTACTATCACTTTAGTGATACGGGGTAAAGCCATTACGTTTGATTGACCTAGCTCTTTAGCTAGTTCTGGTCGGGTTTTTTCAATTTTTTGTTTAATAGAAGTAGTCATAGTCTAGATATAAGATTAGATAGCTTTGCCACATTTAACACAAGATCGAGTTTTTTTACCTTTAACAACAACCATTTTTACTCGTACCCCTTTACCACAAGAGGAGCAGATAAGCTGAACATTGGAAACATCTACTGGTAAAGGTGTAGATATAACTTGCCCTTTCTCATTACTCTTACGAGGTTTGACTCGACGGTCGCGAATGTTTACTCCTTCTACCACCACCTTGCCATCAGTCGGCAAAGCTTTCAGGACTTTTCCTTTTTTACCCTTGTCCTTACCAGCGAGCATTATTATATTGTCATTTTTCTTGATATTCATTTTAGTATAAAAATTATACGACTTCTGGAGCTAGTGAAGCTATCTTCTGATAACCAAGCTCTGAAATCTCTCTAGGGATGGGACCAAAAATACGACCTCCTTTTGGATCTTTTTTATCTTTTTCCAAAATAACTACTGCATTCTCATCAAAACGAACATAAGAACCATCTTTTCGACGAAAAGGAGCTACTTGACGAACCACCACTGCTTGTAAAACTTCTTTTTTCTTAACTGTTTTACGAGGCTCCGCGACTTGAACAGATAATATTACCAAATCACCAATTCGAGCATAACGTTTTTTTGATCCACCAAGCACTTTAAACACTCGCCCTATTTTGGCACCAGTATTATCTGCTATTTTAACTATTGAACGTGGTTGAATCATATTATTTAATTAGGCCAACGACTTTGAAAGTCTTGTCTTTAGATATTGGTCGGACCTCCTGAATACTCACTCTGTCACCTATTTTATACTGATTGGTCTCATCATGAGCTTTGTGTTTCTTAGTCATTTTGATGTACTTGCCGTATTTAGGGTGTTTGACCAAACGATTGACCGCCACAACAACCGTCTTATCCATTTTGTCGGATGTGACGACTCCTTTCAGTATTTTAGCTTTAGTAGCAGTATTAGTCATAATAATAAGTTTATAGGTTACCTTGTTTAGCTTTTTCACGCAAGATAGTCTCGAGTTGAGCTACATCTCTACGTAGATTGCGGCCCTCTTTTACATTGGTTGATTTACTACCAGCCACATTGAAACGGAAAGCTCGAATACCCTCTCTTTTTTCAGTGAGCATCTTTTCTAAGTCAGTTTTATTCTTTTTTAATAAATCAGCGTAAATCATGATATAAAAAATTAACGAGCTACTATCTTAGTTTTAACCGGAAGTTTCGCTCCAGCTTTTCGCAAAGCTTCACGAGATACCTCTTCAGTCAAACCGTCTACTTCAAAAATAAGTCGACCTGGCAAAACTTCCACTTCATAACCTTGAAGATCTCCTTTTCCTTTACCCATAGGCACTTCAGCTGCTTTAGTAGTAAAAGGTCGATCAGGGAAAATTCGGATCCATAGTTTACCCTTTTTAGCCATTTTTCGAGAAATAGTTTTTCGAGCTGCTTCGATTTGGTTTGATCGAATTCGGCCCCTCTCTACAGTCTTTAAACCAAAAGAACCAAAAGACAACTCTACCCCTCGAGTAGCTACTCGGGCTTTCTTAGGATTATAGCGACCTAATTGCCACTTTCGATATTTAACTTTTTTAGGTAAAAGAGACATGGTTACTATTTATCAGTTTCATTAAAAATTTCTCCACGGTAAATCCAGACTTTGATACCAACCACACCATAAGTCATATAAGCTTTTTCTTTAGCAAAATCAATATCTGCTCGCAAAGTTTGTAGTGGGATCCGACCGTCTTTCAAACTCTCTCGACGACTCATGTCTGCTCCACCTAGTCGACCAGACAAGGTAATCTTCACTCCTAATACATTTTTATTGGCCATCACTTTTTCGATAGTAGACTTTAGAACACGACGGAAAGGCAAACGTTTTTCTAAACCTTCGGCTACCATTTGAGCTACAATAGCAGCTTTAGTATCAGGCTCTTTTACTTCTTCGATGTCAACTTTAAAATCTTTTGGAATTTCTAAATTGCCTCTTTTCAACTGACGCAGTAAATCTGTTTTAAGTTTAGCAATCCCCTCACCACTTCGGCCGATAAGCATACCAGGGCGACCAGACTTAATAATAACTCTTAGACTATTTTCTCCTCGTTCAATATCTACCACATCTACAAACATACCTCGTAGACGTTTGGTTAAAAATTCTCGAATAGTAATATCTCCCCGAAGCATCTCTTGGTATTTACCAGACTTGCCAAACCAGCGAGATTTCCAATCTCGGATAATACCTAATCTATGTGAATATGGATGAACGCTGTGTGTCATGGTAAATTTTAATCTTTTTTAGTTTTAGTAGTTTTCGTTTTGACGGCCTTTTTAGTTAGAACTTTAGCGGGTTTAGTAGTTGGTTTAGTTTCCGCCTCCTCTACTTTCACAGCTTGAGACAATTCTAGGTTTGCTCCACTTAAGACGACGCCAATATTACTAGACCGACGACGAATTACAAAAGCAGAACCACGAGCTCGAGGCATCATTCGTTTTAAAACAACGCCCTTGTTTACGGTGATTTCTTTTAAAACCAAATCTTCTCGCTTAGCACCAAAATTGGCTACTGCATTGGCAACCGCAGATTCAATAAGTTTAATCACTGGTAGAGAAGCTCTCTTGTCTGTGAAGTTTAAAATAGTTATTGCTTCATCTACTTTTTTACCTCGTACTAAAGCCGCTAGTAAATTTACTTTTCGAGGGGCTTGTTGATAATTTGGTAAAGTAGCTTTCATTATTATTATTTAAAAATTATTTCTTTTTGGTATCAGTTGTAGCTTTAGCAGCTTTAGCAGCAGCAATTTCAGAATCTTTCTTCTTTTGCTCCAATTCTTTTTGCATCTTACCACCATGTCGGACGAATTTTTTAGTTGGAGAAAACTCACCAAGTCTATGACCCACCATATCTTCACTTACTAAGACCTCCACATGATCCTTACCATTGTGAACACCGAAGATAAAACCCACCATTTCTGGAGATATTTGACTTCGACGAGCCCAAGTCTTAATAGCCCCAGTTTCACTTGGTCTTTTACCTTCAATCTTTTTTAATAGTTTTTCGTCCACATAGGGACCTTTTTTTAGTGATCGAGCCATATTATAGAAAAAACAAAGCCCTAAGCGAGCTTTGAAATATACTAGCAGAATAGGATTAAATGTCAACAAAAATCCCACTCTGGAGTGGGATTTTTTAGGAAATTATTTAGATTTCTTGCTTTTTCGGCGAGTAACCACAAATTTGTCAGAATACTTCTTGGTTCGGCGTGTTTTACGTCCACCAGTGACTTTACCCCATTTGGTCTTAGGTCGCTTCGTACCACGTCCCTGACGGCCTTCTCCACCTCCATAAGGGTGATCTACTGGGTTCATAGCACTACCACGCACTGTAGGACGGATACCAAGCCATCGAGAGCGTCCAGCCTTACCTATATTGACCAATTTATTTTCATGATTCGATACTGCTCCAATACTAGCCCACGCTTCAGATCCAATCTTTCTGATTTCACTAGAAGGCATTTTGATTGTGGTATAACCATCATCATTACCTAAAACCTGAGCAAATGAACCAGCTGAGCGAACCAATTTGGCTCCCCCATTTGGTTTTAATTCAATGTTATAAATAAAAGTACCAACAGTGATATTTTTCAGAGGTAAACGATTACCAACTTTTATATCAGCTTTTTCAGAAACAATTATTACTTGACCAGGTTTTACTTCACCAGGCAAAAGCATATAACGTTTTTCTCCATCTTTATAAGACATCAAGCCAATAAAACCAGAACGATTTGGATCGTACTCAATGGTCTCGACAGTAGCTGGAATATCTTTTTTATCAAATTTAAAATCTACCAATCGATACATCCGCTTGTGACCACCTCCTTTGTGACGAGTGGTGATACGGCCAGCATTGTTACGACCCACGTGGCGCTTGCGACCAAAAGTTAAAGGTTTATATGGTTCATCGGTCGTCAAAATCTCCCGATAATTAATATTGGTCATGTGACGTCGTGATGGAGTTGTTGGAGCGTATTTCTTCATGTTATTTATTATACAAATTCGATATTATCACCCTTCTTCAAATAAACAAGGGCTTTCTTGACACCACTTTTAACACCTTTTTTACCTCGTTTGATCACTCTTTTACTAGGCAGGGTGACAGTATTTACCTTCACTGGTGTGACTTTATAAAAATGTTTTACAGCTTGAGTTACTTGGTTTTTGTTAACTTCTTTTGGGATTTCAAAAGTAACAATACTACCAGTTTTAGCCGAAGCTAAAATAGTCGCCTTTTCGGTAATTCGAGGTCTTTTTAAAAAATTTGTTAAAGGAATGTTTAAAGCCATGATAGTAAAAATATTAAGCGCGATTAGTTAGTTTGTCTAAAGTAGTAGTCGGATCAACCACTAAAACGTATTGGTAAGTAGCCGCCATAAGTGGGTTAATATTACGAGCTTCTTCTACGTGAGCAATCTTTATATTAGAAAAACTCTTGATTATTTTTTCATCTTTTTCTGGAGTAACAACCAAAACTCGTTTACCACTACGATAAACCAACTTCTCATAACCTGATGTTTTAGCTAAACCTTCTAAAATCGCAGCTGCCTTTTTGACTTCTGGTTTAGAAAAAGCCATTGGTTCAGTAAAAATCACTTGACCGTCTTTTAGTTTAGCCGACAAAATAGTAAACAAAGCTTTGGTTTTCATTTTGCGGTTTATTTTTTTGTCATAATTTCTATCAGGTCGTGGGCCGTGAGTAATACCTCCCCCTACCCAAATCGGTGAACGACGAGACCCATGTCGAGCTCGACCAGTTCCTTTTTGTTGCCATGGTTTTTTACCACCACCACGAACTTCACTACGGTCTTTAGTAGAAGCAGTGTTAGCTCGAGCATTTGATCGCATACTTTCAATCACTTGATGAACCATATCCCCGTTCCATGGTAAAGCAAAAAGTTTCTCAGACAATTCTACTTGTCCTGATTCTTTTCCTTTTAGGTCGTGAATGGTTGCTTTAATCATAATAACTTTTAAATAGATCGGATTTCCAATAATGTTCCTCGGCGACCAGGTAAAGCTCCTTTAATTAAGATTTGATTATTTTCTTTATCAATCCTGACTACTTGAAGATTTTTAACAGACACTCGATCAGACCCCATACGGCCAGCCATTCGAACACCTTTAAATACTCTTTGTGGACCAGTAGAACCAATAGAACCTGGTTCTCGTTCAGAGTGTTTTTGACCATGTGATCGACGACCACCTTTAAAACCATGGCGTTTGACCACACCTTGAAAACCTTTACCTTTAGAAATCCCGGTCACTACCACATTGTCTCCTTCGGCAAAAACTGACACATCGACAACTTGACCAAGAGTTAAATCGGTTGAACCAGTATTTTCTCTGATTTCAGAAAAAGCGTCTGCTTTTTCACCTGTAGCCTTAGCCACATGCCCTTTGACCGCTTTGGATACTCTACTAGCTTTTCGTGAACCAAAACCAAACTGTACAGCTTCATAGCCGTCAGTGGTCTTGGTTTTGACTTGAGTCACAGTCATAGGAGTAGCGTCTACTACAGTAGCCGAAATCGCTTGACCTGTGGTGTCAAAAACTTGAATCATACCTTGTTTTTTGCCGAGAATAAATTTCATGGTTTTTCTAGTTTACGGTATTAGTACTAAGTATTACTAGCACTAGATCATCTTTACATCAATATTGACGCCAGACGGCAAACTCAGATTGGTTAGACTTTCAATAATTTTTGGTGACGGATTGAGAATATCAATTAGTCGTTTGTGAACACGCATTTCAAACTGTTCACGAGAGTTTTTGTCGATAAAACTAGAACGATTTACGGTGTATTTCTTTATCTCTGTTGGTAAAGGAATAGGACCATTGATTTTACCGTCATACCGAAGCGCCGTGTCTACTATCTGTTTAACAGAAGCATCGAGCACTTTATTTTCATAAGCAGCTACACGAATACGGAGTTTTGATCCACCTTCGGTTGGTGCTTTAGCTTTAGCGCTTTTTTTTGGTTTGTCGGTTGAAGTAGTCATAATTTTTTAAGTAATTTCCCGCGTTAGCTTAAGAGATTAGGCTACGATTTTAGTTACAACACCAGCTCCTACAGTTTTACCACCTTCACGGATAGCAAATCTTTGTTTGTCTTCAAGAGCTACTGGAGCTGTTAATTTAACTTTGAAAGTTACAGTATCACCAGGCATAACCATTTTTACATCTTCAGCTAGAGTTACTTCACCAGTTACGTCAGTAGTTCGAACATAGAACTGAGGTTTGTATCCAGTAAAAAATGGAGTGTGACGACCACCTTCTTCTTTGTTTAGAATATATACTTCAGCTTCAAAGTCAGTATGAGGAGTAACTGAACCAGGTTTAGAGATCACCTGACCACGAGTAATATCATCTTTTTTAAGACCTCTTAGCAAAATACCAGCATTGTCCCCAGCTTGACCCTCTTCAAGTTGTTTGTTGAACATTTCAATACCAGTTACGGTAGTTTTAGATGTTGGATTGATACCGACTAATTCGATTTCTTCACCTACTTTGACTATACCTCGTTCGATACGACCAGTGATAACAGTTCCTCGACCTTCAATTGAGAAAATGTCTTCGATTGGCATAAGGAAAGGCTTGTCCATTTCACGATCTGGTTCTGGAATATAAGTGTCTATAGTTTTTATAAGTTCAAATACTTTTTCAGCCCATTCATCAGAAGCATCAGTAGCATTTAAGGCTTTTAGACCTGAACCTCTAATGATTGGAGTAGTTTTACCGTCATAGCCATACTTATCCAATAGATCTCGAACTTCTTCTTCTACCAAGTCAATCATTTCTGGATCGTCTACCATGTCGGTTTTGTTTAGGAAAACAACCAATTTTGGTACACCGACTTGTTTAGCTAAAAGAACATGCTCACGAGTTTGAGGCATAAGACCGTCAGTTGCAGCTACTACTAAGACAGCGCCATCCATTTGAGCGGCACCAGTAATCATGTTTTTGATGTAATCGGCGTGACCTGGAGCGTCAATGTGAGCATAGTGACGGCTTGGAGACCAGTATTCTGAGTGGTGGAGTGCAATAGTAATTCCTCGAGCTTTTTCTTCAGGGGCATTGTCAATACCATCAACACCTTCAACACGAGCCCCATAGCCCTCAGCGGCATGTAGGTTTAAAACGTGAAGAATAGAGGCTGTTAATGTAGTTTTACCATGGTCCACGTGACCAATAGTACCAACGTTTACGTGAGGCTTGGAACGATCAAATTTATCTGCTGCCATATTATATTATTTTTAATTTAACCCGATTTTATTACTTCGGGCCTCAATTTAAGTCGACAAACCTAAACAGAGACTATTAAATCTTTTAAACAAGAAAAAACACGCGGGATGCGTAAGGACTATACTAAACAAAAAACGTATTTAAGTCAAGATTTTTAACCCACTTATTGGAATCTGTCCAAACACCTAGCCTCCTTAGTAGACTGGCAGGTTAGACTACTTGTTTTACAAGTCTCTAATTTTGTGGCTATTTTGGCATCATAAGCTAGATCACATATGTCTTTTTTACTATAACTCGCCTCTTTACATAGTCTATAAGTATCTAAATCTCTATCTCTTAAACTAGCAGCTTTGACCTGACAAGAAGTAAATCTTCTTTCACAAACTGATGGTTTTTTGCCTCCAAGAAGACATGTATTTAGATTAACGTCACATTTAGCTAGCCTAGTCTCAGATCTATCCAAATAAACCTCACATTTTAACAAACTATTTTCGAGACTAGTCTGGCAAGTATTTACAATAGTGCTAACCTTGGTAATACAATTTGTCTCTTGGTTTTGACAAGCTAAAGTTCCATTTTCTATACAAGTAATAGTTTTAGGATTTAGAGTAGGAGATTCTTCTGTTATTATAGGATCGGTGGTTGTAGCACTTTCAATAACATCAGTCACAGGAGCAAGATTATTGGCAAAGCCCAATATAGATTTTAAGCTAATTATGTCTTCAATAGTCCCTTGAAGTTTTAATTTAATATAATTTGTATTTCCTCCGTCAATCTTCAATCCTTCAAAATAAGCTTTAGTTAAAAGGCTATTCTGGCGAGAGTTAGCTGCGAAAATAGCTGCTTTAGAATATTCTCCTCCATCAAAATAAACTTTTGATTCATCAAGTAAAATCTTCGACAAACGTAACTTATTGGAAATTTCTTCAAAGGATACTTCGAGAGTTGTTTCGTCTTTGTTTGGTAAACTACCATTAGATTCTATATCTAAAATCTGATCATTCACTAAAAATAAAGCATTTTCAGCCTCCGTGATGATATTTAAAGTCTGTTCACTTAAAAGGAAACTTGTATTGCTTTCAGCAGACGCCCCTCCAGCAAAAAAAATAAATCCAGTAACAAAAAAAGCTCCTAAGACAGATACCGTAATATGTTTAAAAATATCAGACATATTTAATGTCTAATTATTATAGCATCCAATTAAAAAGAAAACACCCCCGAGACATGTCTCGGGGGTGTTTTCTTTTTAATTATTTTCGTCCGTCAATAATAGTCTGAGCTACGTTTGTTGGAATGATAGCATATTCAGCAAATTCCATAGCAAAAGTACCACGTCCTTCAGTCATTGAGCGCAAAGTAGTCACATAACCAAACATTTCAGAAAGTGGCACTTTAGCTCGAACAACCTTTAATTCTCCTCTGTCTTCCATGGCTTCAATTTGGCCACGCTTTGAAGACAACTGGCCAGTGACGTCTCCCATGAATTTCTCAGGTACAACTACTTCTACTTTCATCATCGGCTCAAGTAATACTGGTTTTGCTCGACGAGCACCTTCTTGCAAAGCCATTGATCCAGCCATTTTGAAAGCCATTTCTGAAGAGTCCACATCGTGGTAAGAACCATCATAAAGCTCGACGGAAACATCAACTAATTGAAAGCCTGCCAAAATACCTCGACTCATACCTTCGCGAATACCTTTTTCTACTGGAGTAATAAATTCTTGTGGAATAGCGCCACCTTTAATGTTATTAATAAATTCAAATCCAACTTCTCGGGTAACATTTTTAGGAATATTTTCTAAATCCAATTCTTTCGCTAAAGGTTTGATTCGTAAACGAACATGACCATATTGACCCTTACCACCAGATTGTTTGATATATTTATGTTCAGCTTCAGCTTCACTGGTAATAGTCTCTTTATAAGCTACTTGTGGTTTACCCACATTGGCATCCACATTGAATTCTCTTTTCATACGATCAACAATGATTTCGAGATGAAGTTCACCCATACCAGCAATCAAAGTTTCAGCGGTTTCTTGATCGGTTTGTACTCTAAAAGTCGGATCCTCATCAGAAAGTTTTTTCAAAGCAATACCCATTTTTTCTTGATCGGCTTTAGTTTTTGGTTCAATCCGCATAGACACCACTGGTTCTGGAAAATCTATTTTATCCAGCAAAATAGGATGAGCCTCATCACATAGAGTATGCGAGGTTTTGGTACTTTTTAGACCTACTACAGCGGCAATCTCACCAGCATAAACATTGTCTACTTCTTCGCGATGATTTGCATGCATACGCACTACCCGACCGATACGTTCTTTGTCTCCAGTAGAGGCGTTTAAAACATAGGAGCCAGCCGATAGTACTCCGGAATAAACCCGAACATAAGTTAGTTGCCCAATAAATGGATCTGTTTGTAATTTGAAAGCCAAAGCAGACAAAGGTTCATCATCCGATGCTTTTCGATCAATTTCTTCTTCTGTTTTTGGATCAATACCTTTGATTGGGGGAACATCAAGGGGTGATGGTAAGTATTCGATTACTCCATCCAACACTAATTGAACCCCTTTGTTTTTTAAAGCCGAACCACAAAAAACTGGTATCAATTCTACTTTTAAAACAGCTTCTCGCATTACTCTTTTTAAATCTTCAATACTTATTTCTTTTCCTTCCAAATAATCATTCATTAAAGTCTCGTCTTGTTCAGCGATTTTTTCTACCAATTCTGCTCTATATTTTTCAGCTTGAGTTTTAAGTTCTTCAGGGATTTCTTCTTCTATTATTTCATTACCCATAGTACCTTCAAATTTGTAGGCTTTCATTTTGAAAAGATCTATAACTCCATTGTGAACATCATCTTCGCCTAGAGGGATTTGGACGCGAACAGCTTTTTTGGTCAAACGATCTAAAATAGATTGAAAAGATTTATCAAAAGACGCACCCATTCGATCCATTTTATTTATAAAACAAATTCGTGGCACGTGATATTTGTCAGCTTGTCGCCAAACAGTCTCAGATTGAGGTTCTACTCCAGCCACACCATCAAATACCACCACTCCACCATCAAGAACTTTCAAACTTCGTTCTACTTCAGCGGTAAAGTCTACGTGACCAGGGGTATCAATAATATTGATTCGATGTTTATCTTCTTTATC
>Ga0210057_1002724_pt1 | contig 25054 bp, 25 predicted proteins | sample CryGeyCG2114_010_2_FD_183968 | JGI IMG/M metagenome (GOLD analysis project Ga0210057, IMG submission 183968) | Groundwater microbial communities from aquifer - Crystal Geyser CG10_big_fil_rev_8/21/14_0.10 (SPAdes) (version 2) | ecosystem: Environmental > Aquatic > Deep subsurface > Groundwater ...
ATAGATTAATATAATAACGAAATCCGAATGACGAATGACGAATAAATAACAAAGCCCAAATAACCAATGTTAAAAATTAGTCATTCTGGTTTTGTTCTTTGTCATTTCAAAGCTAAAATGGTTTTAATCACAGAGTCAGGGTTTAAAGAAATACTTTCAATCCCCTCTTTAATTAGCCACTTGGCAAATTCAGGGTAGTCGCTGGGTGCTTGCCCGCAAATTCCGCAATACTTTTTTCTTTTTTTACAAATCGCAATAACTTCATGAAGCATTTTTTTAACCGCCGGGTTTTTTTCATTAGCAATATGCTGTAAGGTGCCATTATCTCGGTCAATGCCCATAATAAGCTGGGTTAAATCGTTGCTGCCGATGCTCATACCATCAAAAATATTTAAAAATTCATTAGCCAACAAAACATTTGAAGGGATTTCACACATCACATATATTTTTAAGCCCTGCCCCCTTTTTAAGCCCGCTTCTTTTATAATTTTAAGCACTTTTTTGCCCTCTTCTGGGGTTCGGCAAAAAGGCACCATAATTTTTACATTATCTAAGCCGAAGACCTCTCTAACCCTTCTAATGGCCTGTAATTCCATCTTAAATGCCGGTAAAAATTCAGGACTATAATACCGCGAGGCGCCCCGATAGCCCAGCATTGGGTTTTCTTCTTCTGGTTCAAACAATTCGCCCCCAAGCAGAGTTTTATACTCGTTTGTTTTAAAGTCAGATAAGCGAACAATCACTGGTTTGGGCCAAAATGCACTAGCTATTTGCCCAATCCCTTCAGCTAATTCTTTAATAAAATATTCCCTTTTGTCTAGATGCTCTACGGTAATTGCATCTATTTTTTTAATAATACCTTCTATGTACTTTTTTTGTTTCTTGCTTTTGATTTCTAAAGATTGTTTTTTAATTTTTTCAAAATGACACAAAGCCAACGGGTGGGCTTTTATTTTTTCAGCGATAATAAACTCTTCTCTGGCCAAGCCCACGCCCGCATTAGGCAAAAAAGAACAAGCAAAAGCCGTGTCAGTGGTAGCCAAATTGAGCATTATCTTTGTTTTTAAATGATAATCCTTTTTTAAATGATATTCCTTAACAGAGTGTGGGATTTTCCCTCTAAAGACCTTTCCTAAAGCCCCAGTAGTACAATCAACTGTTAGGTCCTCTTTTTGTTTTATTTTACTTAAACCATTTTTAACCCCCACAACACAAGGTATCCCAAGTTCTCTTGCTATTATCGCGGCGTGGCAGGTTTTACCACCTTCTTCAGTTACAATTCCTGCGGCCATTGCCATTGCTGGGACCCAGTCAGGATCAGTCATTCTGGTACATAAGACCTCGCCCTTATTAAACTTAGCTATTTTAGAAACACTTTCAATTACATTGGCCTTACCCGTGCCTATTTTATTGCCAATAGCAATGCCAGTTAGAATCGGTTTTTTGCTGGTTTTGACTTGGTATTCTTTGAAAATTAATTTATCTTCAGTTGTATGGATTGTCTCGGGTCGGGATTGAACAATAAAAAGCTTACCAGTTTGGCCATCTTTAGCCCACTCAATATCTTGGGGGCTTTCATAATACTCCTCAATTTTTAAAGCCCAACGGGCTAAAGTCAAAATTTCGTTTTCAGTTAAAGAAAATTTTAAGCTATCTTCTTTTGGCACAACAACTTCTTTTAAGCCACCATTTTTACTATAAATGTATTTTTTATTTTTTCGGCCTAAATTTTTAACAACAATCGGTTTTAATTTTTTATTTCGCCCCATCTTTTTTAAGGAGGGTTTAAAAACATAAAATTCATCTGGGGTAATCTTGCCTTTAACAATCATCTCGCCAATGCCAAAAATAGAGTTAATTAAAATAACATTTTGAAAGCCGGTCTCTGTGTCTATGGTAAACATAATCCCAGAGCTAGCTAAGTCGGATCTTACCATTTTTTGAACAGCCACTGATAAAGCAATTTCCATATGCTTAAAGCCCTTTTCATCTCGGTAGGCAATAGCTCTGGCTGTAAATAAAGAAGCCAAGCATTTTTTAATAGCTGATAAAAGTTCGTATTTACCCCTTACATTAAGATAGGTCTCATGCTGGCCCGCAAAACTAGCCGTTGGCAAGTCCTCAGCAGTCGCTGAAGACCTCACAGCTACATCGCTTGCATTAGATTTATAATTTTCAGAAAGAGTTAAGTAGGAAGCAACTACTTCTTCTTTAAGGTCTTCTGGGAAGTCAGCCATTAAAATTAAATTTCTGGCTTGTCGGCTGGCTTTTTGAAGTGATTTTATACTTTTAGGGTTGTATTTTTGAAATATTTTATTTAATTTTTGGTCAATTTTATTTTCTTTTAAAAAATACCAGTAGGCCTTTGAGGTTAAACAAAATCCATCAGGAATGGCAATTCCTCTTTTAGTTAAATTAGAAAACATTTCCCCTAAAGAGCCATTTTTCCCCCCAACTAAAGATATGTCCTTTTTAGAAATTTCTTTGAACCACTTGATGTAAAGCATAGCTAGTATAAAAGCATAAGACCTAAAGCGAATATCTTTTCAGCTATTAGCTTTATGCTTTATGCCTTATGCTGTTTAATTAGTTTTGTTTTAAAAAGATGGTGATGTCGTGATCATCAACCTCGCTTGTACCTTCAAGCCAAGAAGAGTCATCACAACAAGCCGGCCTTTCATTGCTTGGGCAGCCGTCTTCTTCGCAAGTAGCATAAAGGATAGCGTAAATGCCTTCGCATTGGCCATCACAGGGGTCTTCAACTTTAGCATATCTATAAATACAAGAGTTTCCCCAGGCATCAGTTAAGGTAGTCCACTCCTTAGTTTGAATATTACCCATAAAGTTTGCGTCAAAAACTGGCTGAACAAAAGTGTCGCTAACGCCCAAAGCTACATTGCCAGCGTCCCAAACAGTGTTATGTAAAATACAATTGGGGTCGTTTAAATCGGAAACAGCCGGAAACTCATTGTGATCAGCTAAATAAAGTTGCAAGCTTTGAGCCAGTTGATAAAGTTCTTGGATTCTTCTGGCGTCCCTTGATCTACCCATCCCCCTTTGGGAAGTTAGCAAGACAACGCTCGCCAACGTTGATATAATCGCTATCACGACCAAAAGCTCAATTAAAGTGAACCCCGTTAGAAGTTTAGGACTATGCCCCTTTTTAAAAGTTTTTCTTTTAACTTCTAACGGGGTGAACCCTTTTTTATTTTTTAAAAACATATTTTTTAAAGTTACAGAGATATCATTAGCTTATTTTACCATTTAAAAACTTTAGAAACAAACAAGCAAGTTTTAAGTTGTTGAAAATTATTTGCTTGTTTACCTTTAAGAAAGTCCAAGCTGTTTTTACCTGGCTTTCCCCCAAAAAACAACTAATTATTATTTTTTCTGGAAAGGCCTTTTGTTTTTCTAAGATTATCTTAGCGATAGCTAAGGGGTCTGTCATCATCTGACTTGAAACAAGAATTAAAAGGGTGCCGACTTGTTTTTCTTGTAAGGTTTTTTCTATTTCTACTTGATAATTTTCTTTAGTGGCTGTGCCAATTAAATCTTTTAGAGAAAAATTATTCACCCCATAACTGCTTAAATAATCGCTAGCTATTACCCCAAAGCCCCCGCCATTAGTTAAAACAGCCATGTTGGCTTTTGCTTTAACAGATGTTTCTTTGAAGGGCAAAAGGGCAAAAGCCGAGCTTATCTCAAATAATTCTTCTAAAGTTTCAACTTCAAAAATACCTGCTTTTTTGAAAGCAGCTGAATAAATTTTGCCCTCACCCGATAGAGAAGCGGAATGGCTTTGCGAGGCCTGCTTTCCCTTGTTTGTTTTACCGGCCTTTAAAACAAGAATTGGCTTTGAAGAAGATAAGGCCTTAGCTTTTTCAATAAAGTTTTTTCCTGCTTTTTCTTTTAGGCCCTCTAAATAAAGGGCAACGGCCTTAGTTTCTTCGTCATCTTTTAAGTAATCAAACCAGTCAGCGAAGTTCAAGTTAGCCATATTGCCTAATGAAACCATTAAAGAAAAACCAGATAGAGTGTTTAATGATTTTTCAATAAAAACATTAATTAAAGCCCCCGATTGAGAAAGAAAAGCCACGCCTCCTTTTTTTGGTGCTAAAGTGCTAAAGGTAGCGTTAAGATTATTTTGCGAGCGTAAAATGCCAAAACAATTTGGCCCTAAAAAGGGTATCTTTGCTTCTTTTAAGGTCTTAGCCACTATGCCTTCCAAGAGCTTTCCTTCTTGGCCTATTTCAGCAAAGTTAGCTGAAATAATAATCACGGCCTTAACTTGTTTTAAAACACACTCTTTAGTTATTTGAGGAACAACTTTAGAGGGAACTGCTATGATAACTAAATCAATCCCCTCTTTTATGTCAACCAAAGAAGCAAAGCATTTCTTTTTAAAAAGAATTTTTTTGGTTGGGTTAACAAAGAAAAGCTGGGCCTTGTTTTTTAAAAGATTTTGGACCAAAGCCAAACCAACCGAGCCACTTCTATTAGTGGCTCCGACAATGGCGATTGTTTTTGGCTTAATAAATGCTTTTAACATAAAATGACGAAATGGCGCTTAGGTGAAAAAATTGAACGATCGTTCAATTTTTTCACTTAAGTATTTTAACATCAGCTATTTTGATGGTTTTGCCCTTTGCGATTATCGGGTTAAAATCAACCTCTTTAATTTGAGGGTTTTTAGCTCCTAAAATAGAAATTTGCCTTAAAAGCAAAGCTAAAACATTTAAATCCACTTTTGGTTGATTGCGAAAGCCCCCTAAAACCTTTTTACCTTTTAAAGAAGTAATCATTTCTTTTGCCTCTTTGGGGGTTAAAGGGCAAATCCCAAAAGCGATGTCATTTAGGGCTTCAACAAAAATACCCCCTAAACCAAACATTATGATAGAACCAAAGACCTGGTCTTGCTTTAAACCACAAAAGAGTTCAAGGCCTTGAAGTTGTTCTTGAACTAAAATACCTTCAAAGCCCTTGTCATTTTTACTTTTTAAAATAAATTCTGAAAAGGCCTGTTGGGCTTCTTTCTCGTTTTGAATGTTTGTTTTTAAAAGGTTTTTTTCTGTGCGATGTAAAACATTAGTTGAAAAAACCTTCAAAACCAAAGGAAATCCCACCTGCTCTGTCGCTTTTTCTAATTCCCCTTCAATCAAATTAACTCCTGCAAGCAAAATTGTCTTTGCTACTGGCAAATTATATTTTATTAACAAAGCATTTGTTTCCTTAAAACTCAACATCTTTTATATTTTTTGAGATAGCCGTACGAGGGCAGACCTCGTACGGAGCTTCAAGTAGGAATTGACTTAGTCAGTTCCATCGGTTCCATAGGCAAGGGGTTGGTGGTTTGCAAGGCCTGCGGCATAGTGTTGCTGGATAGCAGCTAATGGCAAGGGAGTACTGTATAATCTAACTTCGTCAATAGAGCCACGATAATATCGATCGTTGCCTATTCCGCTATAAACATTCGCTGCAAAAGGAGTGCTTATGGCTTGCGTCCAGTTGGTTCTTTTTACTTTCAATTTGCCGTTGATATAAACAGCCACGGTATTAGTGGGCTTATCCCAAGTAGCTACAATATGTGTCCAAGTACCATTTGAAAAAACACCAGCGGTTGGAAATGTGACATCAATCGGGCAACATCCACCGTCAGGGACAATGCGAAAATAAAATGTAGTGCTCCATTGGTCAACAATAATCATTTGCCCTAACCCGTTGCCCCACGAACCAGGCGGACTTGTTTGAAATGAACCCTGATAAGACCCGTCCCCTCCGTTCCAGCCAGCTGGCTTAACCCATTCCTCAAATGTACCCCTTACATTGGACGCCTCTTTTAGTGGAAAAGCAACATAGTCGTTGCCGTCAAAAGATAAAGCATTATTCACGATGCCCTTGACCCAAGTGGCGCCAGAGACAGTGCCGTGCAACTGGTTGAAATAATTGTCTTTAGCTACGGTGCCTGATGTCTCGTCAAATGTCCACCAAGCCACCATTTCAGATTGCAAAGCGCCCCGCAGGGAATCCGAGAACTGCAAGCCCTGCGCTAATCGCGCTTTTTTTGAGCTCCCGGAAAACTTACCAAAACCACCGAAGCCAAAACCCCGATGATACTAATTACCACCAATAGCTCTAATAAAGTGAAACCTGATTTATAATCGCTTGACATTGTTTTTTGGTTTGATATAATGAAGTTGTAACTCCACCCCGATTTATTTATCGGGGTTTATTTTTTTCTTACAAAATCCTTAATGTCCTCAAAAAATAAATGGTAAACTCGACGAATCTCCCACGCTACCCGCTCTTCAAAACAGGTTATTAAAAAACCTTTTTTATTTTCCAAACAATAATTTTTCGCTTCTAGAAAATCGCTGTCCCCGCTCATAATAATCGCTAAATCAATTTCAGCGATATGGCGGGCAATATCAAAAGCTATTTCTACATCAAAATTACACTTGTGTTTGAAATCAACTTTTTGGTCATCTAAATAAATTTTTTTCAACGGTTTAGTTTTTACTTGAAAACCAATTTTTGTTAGTTTTTCTTTCAGCTTCTCGTTCTCAAAACGACCTTTCTCCGTCAAGGGCATACCGAGATAATAAAACCAAATAGCAGATTGTAAATTGTCTTCAAAAAACTTTTTTGTTTTTTCCCAGTCAATTTCCCAACCAACCCGCTTTTGCATATAAAACAAATTAGCATCGTCAATAAAAATAGCGGCTCTTTTATTTTTAAGTTGTATTAGAATGTCGTTGGTGTTCATAAATAACTTGTACTGGGGAGGTGCGAGTAGGGTGGTTATTTTTTTTAGCTTAAGATTTGTATCGCTGAAAAAACTAACCACCCTGCTCGTGTGCCTTATGCAACTTATAGCAATTTTGATGCCAGTTCAGAGAGGCGAAGGGCATAGGCATATTCGTTGTCGTACCAAGCAAAAACCCGAGCCATATTGCCAAACGATTGGGTTAAGCCCTGTTCAACCACACTGGAAAACGGATTGTTGATTAAATCAGTTGACTTCATTTTTTCAGAAACAACCTGTAAAATCCCTTTAAGCGGTTTTTGCAAAGAGGCCTCTTTCAAAACAGAATTTATTGTTTCAGCCGAGGCCGATTTTTCTAACAAGCAAACTAAATCCACTATAGAAACCACAGCCGTTGGCACCCTCAAAGCAACCCCTGCCACCTTGCCTTTTAATCGGGGTAAGGCCTTTTCAATTGTTTTAGACGCCCCAGTAGTGTGAGGTAAAATACTTAATTGCGATGCCTTTTTATTTTCCCAATTAGGATACATTTTGTTTTGGCTGGCTGTATAACTATGTATTGTGTTTAAGAAGCATTTTTCTATGCCAAACTTTTCGTCTAAAACTTTTAACACCGGAGCGGCCCCGTTAGTGGTGCAAGAGCCCATCGATATTATTTTTTCCCTTTTATATTTATTAAAATTAACCCCCAATAAATAAGTTGGCAAAGTGTCTGAAGGAGCTGAAACAATTACTTTGTTAGCACCAGCTAATAAATGTTTTTGGGCAGTTTCTTTTTCTGTAAAAAAGCCGGTACACTCTAAAACAAGATCAATGTTTAATTCTTTCCAAGGAAGTTTTGCCGGATCTTTTTCGCTAAAGAAGTTAGCTTTTAAGGGCAAAGAAAACCTGCCGTAAAGCTCATCATTTTGTAGTTTTTTAAGTAAACTTTCTTTAGTGGCGAGGTCGTTAACAGCAGTTATTTTTAAATTAGGATATTTATTCAAAATAGCCCTTGTTGTTAAAAGGCCGATTCTGCCAAACCCATTTATGGCTATATTTGTTTGTTGCATAACTTTATTCTTTTTGTTTTTATATTCTTGCGATTGTTTGATTATACCACTTTTAAAATAAAACAAAAACCGGCCTTTGTGGAAAAGCCGGATTTTGTTTTTTGAGAATTATTTTATTTTTCTTTGATCCCAAGGATTTGAGCGATTTTGGCCTTATCAAAGCCAATAATCCATTCATCGCCAATATTCATGACAGGCACGCCTATTTGGTTTGTTTTTTCAATCATTTCTTTTTGAGCTGGGATGTTGTCTGAAACATCTAAATACTCGTAAATAATGTTGTTGTCGTCTAAATAACTTTTCAAAGCGACACAATAAGGGCAAAAAGGTGTTGAGAAAATTCTAATTTTCATATTATATTTTTTTAATCATTTTTTATTGTTCGCATTCAGCGGCACTACCCTCAGCTGAAACTCCATCTCCAAAACCAGCCACAGGCGCGTCGCTAGAGAGTGTTTGGGCGCATTCTTCAGGTGGGGTAATAAAGCTATTGCAAACGGCTTGTTTGATGGTTTCTGGATCTCTATTTACAGAGACAACCTTACCATTAATCACTAAGGTAGGAGAGCCCTGGACACCGTATTTATCATTTAAATCTTTATGCACATTAAACTGAGGGAATTGCCCATTTGACCAAGTGGCTTTATCCGCGTAATTCTTTTCAATTTGAAAATCTTGGTCAGCTTGCTTTTCGCAAATGTTTAATTTTGTTGCGTCAATTTGAGCTGTCGTTAAGCAAGTGTCGGCCTTACCTTGAGAGATAAAGCAACTTAAATAAGTAGCAAATTTATCTGTTTGCTCTTTTTCAATACAATATTGTCTTAAGTTTTCGTCAATTTCTTGCTTTTCGTGCATAGCATAATCAACAAAATAGATGCCCATATCAGCCTTACCTTTCAAAAGCTCATAAACAGGGAGAAATCCTTTTTCTGCTTGCAGGCCGTACGGGCAATACGACATAACAAAAAGTTTAACTGAAGGAACCTCGCTTTTTTCTGTTTCCACATTTGGGTTGCCTGTTTGTTCTTCAGAAGTAGTACTTATAACCATTTCAATGCCTTGGGGAAAAAGGAGCTTGCCGTCTTTAGAGACATAAGAAGGGAAGCTTTCGCCATTTAAAGAAACATTAAACATATAAACACCGCTTACCTTTTGAATCTCCCCTGAAATTTCAGCTGTAGCTTGGCCTTGAAGCATTTTGGTATTGATATAGCTTAAGGCCGCTTCAGCCGCTTTTTGCCCGGTTAAGCTAGTGCCATCTGTACCGTAGTTAAAGTACAAAAGCCCAGCTATCGCAATTCCCAAAACAGCAATAATAATTGTTTTGGTATCAAAAAAATTTTGTTCTGCCATTAAAGTATTAATTTTAAACTTCAAACGCTAAATGTCAAAATCCTCCTTTTTAAGATTTAGCAATTTAAATATTTAAAAAATTATTTTTAAATGTTTGTGTTTGTATTATAATTTATTTCTTTTTCAATTGCAAGCAATCGAGCATATTTAGATAGACGTTCTTTTTGGCCAAAGCCCCCGGCCTTGATATAATTAGCGCCTATTCCTACCGCTAAGTCAGCGATAAAATCATCTTCGGTCTCTCTGGCTCTATGGGAAACAAGCACTTGCCATTTATATTTTTTAGCCAATTTTGCGGCTTCAAGGGTTTCTGTAACAGAGCCAATTTGGTTTGGCTTTACAATAACTCCGCTACAAAGGCCTTTCCCTTGGCTAAACATTATTTGAGCCGGATTTGTTGTTGTTAAATCATCGCCTATTAAGGCAATGCCCCCCCTTTTTTGGTTTTTTAAAAGGTTTCTGAATTGTTCCCACGAGGCAAAATCGTTTTCAGCGAACGGGTCTTCAATAAACTTGATAAAAGAAAAACTTTTAAGTAAAGAAAGATAAAATTGGGTCAACTCTTTAGCTGAATAACCCTTTTTGTTTAAAAGGTAGTTTTTATCTTTATAAAAAGAAGTCGCGGCCACATCAAGCCCTAAATTTGCTTTATTTTTGCCAATCGCTTTCCTAATTAGATTTAAGGCCTTTTCTTCTGGAATATCAGGGATAAAAGCGCCTTCTGCCCCTCTAATGAGCTTTTGCATAATCCCCTCTTTTAAAAGGAGTTTTCCTATTTTTTGTTCTATCTGCTTAGCTAAATTAAACTTTTCTTTAAAGGTTTTACCAATTGGTAAAAGCAAAAACTCTTGAAAAGATAATTTGCCCTTGCCGTGTTTGCCCCCCTCAAGAAGTAAAACAGCTGGGGTTGGTAAGGTAGGTTTTGTCTTAGCTGTATAAGATATATATTGCCACAAGTGTTTTTTATTTTCAAAAGCCATTGCCCTTAAGAATGCAATAGATAAGGGTAAAATAGCATTTGCCCCTAACCTTGCTTTATTAGGGGTTTTGTCAAGCTTAATTAGAAAATTGTCAAACTCTTTTTGGCTTTTAAAGTTTTTATCAATAATACTTGGAGCGATATATTTTTCAATGTTTTCAATGGCTTGTTTTAAAGGGACTTGTTTTGCTTCTTTTTCGCCAGTTGAAAGACCAAAAGGCACTGATGCTTTAAAGTCACCTGCTGCAGTTTCCAAAAGAACAGCCACCGTTTCTTTGTTGCTAGTTGTTTTAACAAAATAAGCTTTTAAAGATTTAATTTTCATTTTTTAAGCTAGTTAAATAATTATAGCAAGACAAGGCAGCAATTGCTCCACTGCCAGAAGCTACAATTAATTGCTTATATTTTAAATTACTACAATCCCCAGCTGAAAATATTCCCCTTTGAGATGTTTCACCTGTTTCTTTGCTAATAATTATCTCGCCTTTTTCATTTTTTTCAACTAAATCATTTAAAAAATCACTTTGTGGGGCATAACCAATTTCAACAAAAACACCACTTAAGGGGTATTCTTTGCCTGAAACAACAATGCCTTCAACCATTTTCTCGCCTTTTATTTCTTCAACCTTAGCTTGTAAAATAATTTCTACTTTTTTATTCTCTTTAATTTGTTTTTGTAAAAGCTCATCCCCTCTTAAAAACCTTTCTCTTTCAAAAAGAAGAATTGAAGAGGCGTATTTAGTTAAATCAAGCACTGCCTCAAGGGCGCTATTGCCACTCCCGATAACAGCTACTTTTTTATCTTTGAAAAAAGGGGCGTCGCAAATACTGCAATTAGATACCCCCTTTCCCTTAAACTCTTCTTCGCCTTTTATGCCTAATTCCCTTGCTTGCCCACCTGAACAAACAATCACACTTTTTGCTTCAAAAACCTCGTCTTGCTTGGTTTTTATTTCAAAGCCATTTTTTTTCTTTGTAACCGAAACCACTTCAAGCCCTTTTTTAATTTCAAGGTCAAAGTTTTTTAAGTGCTTTTCAAAATTAGAAGTCAAATCAAGCCCAGCTATTTCAGGACTTCCCGGCCAGTTGTCCACAAAGCCGGTTTTGCCAATTTGCCCTAAAAAATCCTTAGCAATCAGCAAGGTTTTAAGTTTTTTACGAGCCACATAAATACCAGCTGTCACCCCAGCCGGCCCAGCTCCTATTATAATTGTGTCAAACATATTTAATATTACTTTTATTTAACGGCAAGCCCTTGTCATTTCAACCTAACAATCTAATCGCCACCCCGATTATAGCAAAGACCATGCCAAGTATCCAAGCCCTCATTACTATTTTATCTCTCCCCCAGCCCTTGGCTTCTAAATGGTGGTGCAACGGAGCGCATAGGAATATCTTTTTATGAAGAAACTTTTTTGAAAGTAGTTGTAAAATTACACTGCTTGATTCTAAGACCAATAAGCCAGCGATAATGGGTAAAACCAAAACAGAATCAGTTAAAAAAGCAACCACAGCTAAAGTAGCAGTTAAACCAATACTTCCAGTTTCTCCCATATAAAACCGAGCTGGGGGGATGTTAAACCATAAAAAAGCTAAGGTAGTGCCTGCAATCACAGCACAGAAGGTAGCTAAGTCGTATTGGGTCTGGCTAAAAGCAATTAAAGTAAAAGCGCCAAACATAATGGCAAAACTTCCCCCAGCTAAGCCGTCAATGCCGTCTATAACATTGCCACTCCAGCAAGCTAACATAACAAAAACGAACAAAGGCAAATACCAAAGCCCAAGTTCAATTGAGCCATTGCCCGGGATATGAATGGTGCTAAAGCCAAGTTTGGAATAAAACCACCAAGCACCAATTAAAGCGATTAAAAGAACAATCCCCAATCTTCTAGTAAACCTAATCCCCCCAGCAATATACTTACCCTTGCTTAAAATTTGTAAAATATCATCAAAAAAACCTAAAACAGACGCTGCCACCAAGACCCCCAAGGGTAACCAAGTTTGGGAACGGGATAAAAAATTAAACTGGCTTAAAAATGACTCAGGGGAATAACGGGCAATAAAAGAAAACAAAAAAATAACAAAAAGAGTTGTTAACCAAATTAAAATCCCAGCCATCCGGGGAGTGTTCACCTCCTTATCTTTGTGTAAGCTATAAAAAATAGTAGCTGGCGCCCCATCAATCGCTTTATTCCGGGCAGTTTTACGCCACATTTTATACTTGTATAAAAAGTGGGTTAAAAGGGGCGTCCATAAAACAGCCAAAAAAGCGGCAAAAGCACACAGCCCAAAGATTTTAATAACATTAGATAACATATACCAAATAATTAAAAATTAAGATTTAATCTCTAAATTACTTAATGAGTTCAAGGGTTTTTTTTAAACTACAGGTGTTAAGGATTTCCATTTCAGAGAATCGATTAAGTGAGCCAAGCAAAACATTGATGATATATTCGTTTTGTTTGTTTGTTTTTAAAACAAGAACTAAACACCCCAAGGCCCTTTCAGTTAAGCCGGTCTTACCCCCTATAATATAAGGATTTTCTCCTAAAAGCTGGTTTGTGCTTTGTAAGGTATGATGAAAGGCACCATTTTCTAAATAAAGGGGTAAGGTTTTTTGTGAAGTGATTTCTAAAATTTCAGGAACATTCAATAAAATGTTTTGAAGCAATAAAGCCAAGTTGTTTGCTGTTGAGAGGTTTATCTTGTTTTCTTGCATTTTAACATCCTCTGGATCAAGGCCGCTTGCATTGAAAAAAATAGAGTTTTTCATGCCAAGATCCTTTGCTTTTAAGTTCATTAAGCCAACAAATCCACTTTCTGTAAATTGTTCTGATAAGGCAAAGGCGGCGTCGTTGCTTGATTCAATCAGCATTATTTTTAAAAGTTCTTTTTTGTCGAGCCACTCCCCTGCCCTTAATTCACCAGTTGTTTCAAGTTGATTAACTGCCTGAGAGGATATTTTTATTTTATCGCCAAAATAAAATTCTTCAGCGACAACAGCTGAAAGAAGTTTCGTTACGCTGGCGATAGGTAGTTTTTGCTCCGTGTTTTTTTCAAAAATAATCTTACTTTCGCCTTGCTGATTAACCAATAAAGAAAGATAGCTTTTAGCTTTAATTTGGCTAATGTCGCAGCTACCAAGCTGGGCTTCGTTTATTTGGTTTCCAATATTGGCTGAAAAAAGATTCTCGTTTATTTTTAAAGGGTTTTTGCCCAAAGCTTTAGCTAAAAAATAATCCTCTGATGTTTGATGTAAAACATTGCTTGCTAAAACAAAAACAACACTGGCTAAAAATCCGCTAATAAATAGAAATATTTTTCGCATAAAGGTTATAGCTTGTAAAGAATAAAGTGCCTTTTATTCGTTAGCCCAAGGTTATTTTGTGTCATCCTGAGATAGCAGGCGAAGGATCTGTCTTTCAAAACAAGGGATTCTTCACTCTGTTCAGAATGACAGGCAGTGGTTCAGAATAACACGCACGGGGTTAAGACGAGTTTTTATTTCTTTATTATATACTACTTGTTTTTACTTAGCAATAACCTAGAGCAAATATAAAATAACCTTCAAGTTAAATGTTTTTTAATGTCTTTTTTTTCACTTTGTGTCAAATTCCTGTTTTATTTTTTCTAATAAAGCCACTAAAAGCAAATTACCAGATTTTTTAAACCTCTTCCTATCTATCGCATATGCGATAGAAAGGAAGAGGTTTAAGGTTGAAGAAAAAACCCTGCTTTAGATATAAAACAGGGTTTTCAAATAAAATTAAAATTTTTTTGTTAGCCGTTCTTTTATTTGGGATAAATCGCCGTTCAAAACAAGGTCGGTTGAAGCCATAACTTCATCATAAGATGGGCACTTTATCTGAGCCGGGTTAAGCAAAAAAACTACCTTTTTGCAGTAAAGAGCAAACAGCATTTCAGAGGCGGTATTTACGCCAACATAGCCGTTAACCCCGTTTTTTTCAAGGTTCAAAACCAAAATACCGTCAGCTGTTTTTATTTGGTCAAAATACCACTGAACAAAGCCATACTCCCTTTTAATGGCGCCGTGCTCTGTTTTAATTTTTTCCAAAAAGTCAGGATGTTCTCCTTTCACTACTTCCTCGTAAAGGGGGTGGACAATCGCTGTTAAACCCAACTCTTTTAACTTAGCTTTATATTCAACCATTTCTTTTCTAAAAGCAGAACTAGCACAAATAACAATTTTTGGCTTTATTTCTTTGGCGGGGTAGAGGCCAAAATTAGAAAGCATTTCAGCTGCTGTGTTTAAGGGAATGCCTCGCATAATGTTAGTGGGGCTACCGTTTATCTCTTCAATAAAACTAGAGCTTACAAAAGCCACGGGGTTATAACCCAAGGCGTAGGTTTTAAAGTGCGGGTCTTTATTAAGGTATTGTTCAACTTCTTCTAAGGCAAGCTCTCTGAACTTTACTTCTGTTTCAACAACTCTTTGGTCAAGTTGTTCAACTCTTCCGCCCCCTGTTTTAAGAAGGGTTAGGCCAGTTAGAAAGCTATGCTTTTGGCCTGACAAATTAAGCAATCTTTGTTTTGCCGCTGCTTTGTTAGCTGGTTTTTCTAAAATTTTATTTTTATGAAAACCAACTGAATCAAAGCCAAAAATAAAGGTTTGTTCTTCAAGATGTTTTTTGGCCACAGCCGTAGCTTTTATTTCAGAGAGACATAAGACCAATGCTTTTGGGCTGTTTGACCTTTGTTCAAATTTTTCTTCAACCTTGCTGCCTTCAGCTGTAAAAGGGATATTCAAAAACTCAAACGCCTCTCTGCGAGAAGGCGAAGTTGTGGCTAAAATTATTTTTTCTTGCTCCATTTTACCTTCCTCCATTTTTTAAGGTTTTAAAATTATTAAAGGGCGAATGCCCCCAAAGTTTGCAAAACTAATCTCTACTGAAATAATAATAAAAAAACCATTTACTTACAAGGGCTTTTTATTCGCTATTCGCTTTTAGCTTTTTGTTCTATGCTTTCAGACATTAAGCCGTTTGTCAATTCTTGACATGTCACGAGGGAACAAACTGGCCTCCCTTAGGTTTTCTAAATTGAGGAGTTGCTTGATAATTCTTTCTGCCCCCAAAGCAAAGCCACCTTCAGGGGGCATGCCATATTTAAAGGCCTGTAAATATATTTCAAAATCAGAGGGGTCATTGCCCCATTTTTTAACATTACTTAAAAGTTGCTCGTAATCGTTTATTCTTTGCCCCCCAGTGATTATTTCTAAGCCCTTATATAAAACATCAAAACTTAAGGTTTCTTCTGGATTGTCTTTGTCGGGCATAGTGTAAAAAGGCCTTTTTTTAGTTGGATAGTGGGTTATAAAAACAAGTTCTGATTTATGAGTTTCAAAAGACCACTTGCAAATTTCAACTTCATCTTCCGGGGATAAGTCAGGTTCGTTGGTGTTGTCTCTTTTTGTTCTTTCTAAAATAATTTGTTGGGCTTTTTTTAATTTTAATCTTGGGATTTTTTTAATTTTAGGCACACTTACTTCAAAAAGTTCTAGTTCTTTTGAGCAATCTTTTTCGATCGCTGAAAAAACATTTTTTAACATTACCTCACAGGTGTCCATTAATTCTTCCCAAGATTCAATAAAACCCATTTCAGCATCTAAGCTGATATATTCTGACAAATGCCTTGTCGTGACACTGGGCTCGGCCCTATAGGCATGAGCTAACATATAAACCCTTTCAAAAACAGAAACCATAATTTGTTTATAAAGTTGAGGGCTTTGGCCTAAAAAGGCAGGTTTACCATAATAATCTATCTTAAAGACCTCAGAGCCACCTTCTGTGGCAGTGGGGACAATTGTTGGGGCTTGCACTTCCGTAAAATCAAGCTTTTCCATTGTCTGCCTAAAAGCTAAAATGGCTTTTTCTTCAATCTTAAAAATTGCTTTTATTTTTTCGTTTCTTAAGGTTAATGGCCGAAAATCAAGCAAAACAGGTAAACTTAACTTCATCCCCTCTTTTATCGCAAAGGGTAATTCTTGGGCCTTACTTAAAACCTTTATTTCTTTCACTTGAAGCTCTACTTGGCCAGTTAATAAATCCTTGTTTTGCATTTTTTCTGGCCTCTCAACAATTTCGCCCTGCAATTCAACAACATCCTCTTCTTTTAAGGCCTTCGCTATTTCCCCTCCTGCGACTGCTTGTAAAAGGCCGGTCCTGTCTCTTAAATCAAAAAAAACGATTGAGCCATGGGCCCTGACCGTATCAACCCAACCCTTAATAATAACGGACTTGCCAATACATTTAATTGTTTCAGTATTTAGTATTCTTTTCATATTTAAAAGTTGATAAATTGATCAAAGAACCTCCTGAACCTCTTTTATTAATTCTTTTGGGGTGTAATTAGTTTTAATTAAGTATTTTTTAGCCCCTAATTCATAAGCCCTGGCTTTTGTTTTGGGGTCGTCTAAATTAGAAAAAGCAATGACTGGGATTTTACTAGTTAAGTTGCTTGACTTCAATCTTTTTAAAATTTCAATGCCATTGCCCCTGGGCAAAAGGATATCAAGAAGAATTAAATTGGGGCTATGATTTTCTAAAACGCGAAACGCCTCTTCCTCTTCAGAAGCTGTTAAAACATCAAAGCCCTCTTGGGAAAATTTATTTTGGTACATTTCCCTTAAAAGCTTTTCGTCTTCAATTATCAGTATTTTTATCATTTTGTTCCCCCTTTGACATTTTTATTTTAATAAATTTTCTTTTGCCTGCTTGGACAACATCGCCATCTTTTAAGTGGAGAACTTCTCGCCAATTTTGTTTTATTGCTTGATTTATTTTAATAGATTTGCTTTCAACGAGTCGTTTAGCTTCGCTTTTCGATTGAGCTATCCCTGTTTCAAAAAGCAGGTCTAAAATGTTAATTTCGCTTTTTGTTGTAGTGAAAGCAGATATTTGCGATGGCAGCCCCCCTTTCTGAAACACATCGTTAAACTCTTCTTTAGCTTTTTGGGCCTGTTTTTCTCCATGATACATTTTAACAAGCTCTTTAGCCAATTTTTCCTTTACTTCCTTATAATTCAAAAGCGAAGCACGAGCTCTATTTTGCATTTGCTTAATTTCTGACAATGGAATTTCAGTAAGAAGTTCAAAGTAGTGCCAAATTAGTTGATCAGGAATAGACATTGTCTTGCCGTACATTTCTTTTGCTAAATCATTAAACTTGATATAATTTCCAACTGATTTGCTCATTTTTGTTTCGCCGTCAGTCCCTATCAAAAGAGGTGTTGTTATAATGTCTTGTTCGGGTAAATTGTATTTTTTTTGCACCTTTCTACCCATTAATAAATTAAACTTTTGATCATTCCCGCCTATTTCCACGTTCGCATTAAGGGCTACTGAATCATAGCCCTGCATCAAGGGATAATATATTTCTTGCATGGATATGTCAACATCTTTTTTAAGTCGTTTTTGAAAATCGTCTCTTTCTAAGATACGAGCTACTGTAAAACGAGAAGTTATATCCATAACAAAATCCATTGTCTTGTTTTTATACCATTCGCTATTATATCTAATCTCAGCTTTTTTAATATCAATAATCCTCCCGGCTTGCTTGGTGTATTCTTTCATATTTTCTTTTATCTGAACGGCTGAGAGAGGTTTTCTTGATGTCATCCTGCCAGACGGATCGCCAACTTGTGCTGTAAAGTCGCCAATAAGCAAAATAATATTATGCCCCAATTCCTGAAATTGCCTTAACTTTTTTAAAGGAATTGAATGCCCTAAATGCAAATCGGGTGAAGTCGGGTCAATGCCAAACTTAACCCTAAGCCGCTTGCCGCTTAAAAGTGCTTTTTCCAAATGCTCTTTGATAACCACCTCCTCCACTCCCCTATTTAACACCTCCCTTATTTTGTTTTTATCTGTTATAACTTTTGCCATTTTGTTTTTTAATATATTGTAAAATAAGTTCGCAGTATTTGCCATAATCTTTTAGGCAATCTTTTATTGAATTATAAAATCTTTTTTCGTCTAAGTTTCTATAATTATGGACTAATGCATTTCTCAATCCGACTGATTGAGCGATAGTTTCGCTAAAATTCTTTGGTAAAATTTCAAGTTTAGCCAACGCTAAAAATGTCTCCTTATAATCTTGGGGTGGCTCCTCTTCTCTTACTTCACTGATAATATGTTGATTAATATCTAATGCGTCATTAATAATCCTCTCTATAATTCTTTCGACAACAGTATGCTTAAAAAAATCGCTTACAATATCCTGAAACGAACAATTTTCGTATAAACTAAGCATCTTTAAATCATTATGAATAAAGGCTAATTTATTTTTTATCAATTCTTTATTAAGCATATTTAATTTTTTGTTTTAAGAGTTTTTGTTGTTTTTCAAGAATTTTCATTTTCAAGTCAAATAAGGGCTTGCTATCAATAAAATTTTTATAGGCAAAAAATCGTAAATTATGAAAAGCTATTTCGTCCCCCCCTAAAAACTTGCCCCTAACTAACACATTATAAAGAAATACTGGTTCAGACCCTTTAATCATCCGCAAATCAACATTATAGCCCTGAAAAATTTTTGAAAAATCGCTAAAAAGACATCCGAATCTTCGGTAGGTCTCTTCTTTTTCATCTAAAATCCCAATATCCAAGTCGCTATTTTCTCTGGCTTTTCCATTTGCTCTTGAACCAAAAACCACAGCGAATTTTAATCCCCTGTTTTTGACAATTTTTTCTACCTGTTTTTGTTTCTCCGCTGTAATCTCCATTTCTCTATAATACTAAAAAATCAAACAAAAAGCAAATCATGATGTGATAAGGTAGTCAAAAGGAAAGCCGCCACAAATATATATGGCGGCATTAATTTAGGTACCGGTTAGCGATTTCCAAGAAAAAAGGAATGTTCCATGTTTGCTCTCTTTTTAAGTTAACGACACAAGCTGCGATTGCCGCATTGCAAACATAAAAAACAAACAGTTCTTGCGGGACAAAATATTTAGTTTTCTTTTTGTATACAGACAAAAAGATCTCTTTTTCGGCTTGCTTGTGAAAAAAATCAAGATCAAGAGTAAAAAAAGTGATATCCTTTAATATGTCAGCCACACGCATATTTTTTCTAAGGGATCTGTCAATAAAATGAACAGAATCTCCTTCAATAAAAACATTATCTGCTCTCAAATCCCCATGCACAGGTAGAACGAATCCATTGCTCTTTCTTGAAAAAAGCAATCTGTGTTTGTTCCTCAAGAAATCAATAATGTATCCCCTAATTTTATGGAAAGCAACAGTTGTTTCTTTTGCCAATAATTGTTCGCGCTCTTCTAAAAACAGAAGGTCGGAAAGCCAAACATTCTGTATGCTTTTACAAGACCCGAATTTTCTTATTAACATTCTATCGCCCCGACAAAGATTTCCTGTTAATTTACTTAAATGAAAATCTGCCAGTTTTGTAGCTATTAAAGTTACCTTTTCTTCATTGAAGCCATTGTTTTTCAATAATTCTAAAACCAAATGTTCATTTTTCAATTTTTTCATCAACAAAGCATAGTCGTCAGCCCAACTTTGGCCACCGTATAATGTTTGGCACATTGAAACGGGAAAAACGCCAAGATAAACACTCGGACTCAATTCAAAATTAATTTTGAACTCCTCTATTAGGGATCTTCTTCTTTCTGCGGCAGTGAGGCCATAAACTTCTTTTAGAATTTTTAAAACATTTTTGTCTAAAAATACTAAAAATGAAGAATTAGTCTCAATAATTTCGGAAATAGGGCATAACTTTCCCCTAAAAATAATGTTTTCGTTACAGCTTAATTCATCCGACAAATTCATCTAAAACACCCCCTCTTTAATTTTAAAAGAACATTTTTCAAAAAAATCTCAAAAATTTTCCAATTTCGCTTCTGTGCTTTGAAGGTGGTTTTGATAATCTCGAAATGTCTGGTTCCTGCTTAAAAACGGCCTTAATTCTTCTGATAAAAAATGATGCTTCCACAAAGTTTCTTTTATACTTTTTTTACTTTTTATAAGGGGAATGTAAGTCAGGTTGTCATTTGCGTCAATAATTTTAATAATCATAGCGTGTTTTCCTTTTTTCTTAATTTTTTCTAATAAAACCTGCCACCTTTTTTTATAATCTTCAATATGCTCTTGAGTTAAAGTTTTTACTAAACTTTCTACTTCATGTCCAAAATAACGTTTGATTGTTTCAAAATCACAATTTGTATCTTCCACTAAATCATGAAGAATCCCAGCGACGACAACATCCCGGGGAAAATTCAACCCCATAGCAACAAAGCCAACTCTTAAACTGTGCAAGATAAGGGGCTTGTCGTTTCGGCAATTTTCTTCAACACAATGAACCAACATTTTAATTGCTTCTTCAATTATATTTTCTATGGCAGGTGGCTTTATTTTCATTATTTGTGATTAGATATTACAAAGGTTTTTATTTGAATATTTATAAGAAACGCAAACTGGGTAAGTGTCTTCTTGAAAATATTTTTGTTTATGCTCGGCTGTAAGAATCGGGCAAGCAGAGCCTTTTACATTTTTTGGACTAAAAATATTGTTTTGATAATCTGTGCTATAAAAAAATTTTCCATTCTTAAAGTAAGCAAAGTTTCTTCCAACATCTAAAAGTAATGGGCAGGAATAAATTTTTAAATTAGGCATTATTAAAACCCGAGAATTTTTGACTGCCTCGCAAGTTATAGTTTTTTTCTGTTCGTTTATTTGCCCTTTAATAAACCGAAATGGAACTTTTACTTCTATGTTGCTAAACTTGAGTAGCTCTTTTTCAAGTTTTTGGCGCGTATGTATCCAACATTTTGCTGATACTAAAAGCTGTTGATTTTGTTTAGCCAAACCATTTTCAGAAATAAGATGCAGATTTAACGATTTAACCCCTAAATCAGAAAGTTGCGAAACAAGAGGTATAATTTGATTCAAATTTAAAGAATTAACTGTCATAGTGACTCTCGTTTGATAGTCAAGACGGATCGCTTTTTGAATGTTTTTGATCAGTAATTCGTAATTGCTAAAGGGTCTAACGGCTTGATGTGTGTTTGCGTTAGCCCCTTCCAAACTAAAGCTTAACTCGTCCGCTAACTTAAAAACAGGTTTTTCTAATATCTTTGCATTAAAACTGCCGTTTGTGTCAACCCTAACACAGTTTACACCTTGTTTTTTGGCCACTGTAATAAACTTAAAGAAGAGAGGATGCAATGTGGGCTCTCCTCCAAGCAAGGTTAACTTAGATGCTCCCATTTTTACCAACTGCTGGACAATATTTGTGTATTCTTTTAAGGGCATATCCTCTTGTTTGGCTTCTCCTAAATAACAATGGAGACATTTCATATTGCACCTTAAGGTAATGTAAGCAAAAATTTCTTTTAAGTTGCCAGTAAATTGCGCAAAGAAAGCATCCATTTTTTAATAATACTAAAAAATCAAACAAAAGGCAAATCATGATCTTTAGGTAAATCGTAGTTTTGTATAATTGCTTGCACAATGCCACCCCTTAATACTTTCCTCTATCTTACGCATATGCGTAAGATAGAGGAAAGTTTAGTTTTGATTTGAGTGGTTTTGAGTTTTCAGCCCAAATTGCTCTCTCTTTATTTTATTGGCAGTTCAATGCAAAACTTACTGCCTTTGCCCTTGCCTTCGGAAATGGCCTTGATATGACCTTGATGCATTAAAACAAATTTTTTAGCGATATACAAACCCAAACCCGTGCCACTAACCCAATGTTTAGTGCCTGCCTTTGCCCTTGAAAAACTATTGAACAATTTAGCTATTTCTTCTTTACCCATACCTTCGCCCGTGTCTACAACCGAAACTAGAACAAACTCTCCCCTCCCCTTTTTCTTTATCTTGTCAAGTTTAACTTTAATTGTCCCTGTGGGGGTATATTTTAAAGCATTGTCAATTAAATTAGAAACAACTTCTCTGATTTTTTCTCGGTCAATTTCAATTTCTTTTATTTTAACCTTGGGCTTTTCAAAAGAAAGGGCTAAGTTTTTATTACTGGCTTGTTGTTGGAAATCTTTAACTATTTGTTCTAAAAGCTCCTCTAAATTAACTTTTTCTTTATTTATTTTAATTTTACCCGACTCTAAGCGAGACAAGTTCAAAAGCGAGTTAACTAAAGCAATAATCCGTTCATTGGCCGAAAAAACATTTTCCACAACTTTTTTCTGCCCTTGGCTTTGAATTTTGCCATAGTCCCCTTCTAAAAGCATTGAAATGTAACCCTTAATAGCCGTTAAAGGCGTTCTTAATTGGTGGGAAGCGATGTAAATAAACTCGGACTTGGCTTTATCTAACTTTTTGACTTTTTGATAAGCATCTTTTAATTTTTTATTAGTTATTGCTAACTGCGTAGCATACCTGTCAATTTGTTCTTTCTGTCCAATTTCTCTTTGAACTGATTTTGTCAACAACCAGCCGAAAGAAAGAAACGAAACAAAGAGGATCCCTTTTAGAAAAAAGGTTAAGCTCTTTCCAGCTGAAATGAAGTCAGCAAGCAAAAGTAGCGCAATACTTCCGATTAAGAGCTGGGTTAAGATAATTTTTAGGCCAAAGAGTTTTTGTTTAACAACAGCATAAATAACAAAACCTAAAAGAAAAACAGTTGAATAATCAGCTATCCAGTAATAGCGGGTTATTTGAAAAAAAATCGGTAAAGTGATATTAAAAATAAAGTTAGCCGTATAAAAAATAAAAGCACCAGTTAGAAAATAAAGTACTCTGTTTTTTTGCGCCAGAGAAAAATAAGAATAATTTCTTAAAGGGATGTAAAGGGCGGCAACAATCAAAAATAAAATTCCTCCCAAGAAAGCTATCATGCCAACCCCGTAAGAAATAGTGAAATAATCTTTAACTATTTTTGTGCCCGTGATAACTAAATGAGTAAAACCAGTGCCGCAAGCTAACAAGATAGCCACAAAACTTACCAAATAGCTCAAAAGGCTTTTATCTTTTTTTTCGCTAAACAAATAAATAGCTAAAAAATAAAGCAAAGCAAAAAATAAAGGGGTGACAAACCAGGCAATTTTTAAAAAAACTAAAGCAAGGCCTGGGTTGCTGTCATTGACCATGCGAGCTAAATAAGCGAAATCAACCCAAAAAAGCATTAAAGCCACCATCGCCACGATCATTTTATTCGGCTTAGCTTTGGGGTTGTGTCTGTAAGCTATAAAACCTATCCAAGCACTCGTAGCTGAAATTACTAAAACCAAAATTTTATTTAAAGTGAGAAATGGAATCATCGTTGTCTTTTAAATTATTTTAACAATTAAAAGTAAAATTAGCCAAAATAAGAATTGGCTGGCTTGCAAAAAATAGGCCTGATAGTTATTTTTTTTAACTAAAAACCAAGACATAAGATCAATGAAAACAAGGGAACTTAAATAGAAAAAAAACTTTTGGTTTGTTATTATGCTTAACAATAAGGGTAAAAAGAAACTAACTAAAAAAATAATCGGTTTAAGCAAGGTTAAGGTTTTTTCTTTGCCTAAAATAACAGGCAGGGTAAGCAAGCCATTTCGCTTGTCTTCTTTTTCGTCTTTTAAATCAAGAATAATTTGCATTAAAATAGCTTTTAAAAAAACTAACAACCCTAAAAATCCAGCTAAAATTGTAAAGTGGCTAAAAGGAAAAAATACAAGCGAAGCGAAAAACAGGGCGACAAAGATATTTTTGAAAAGGGGTATTTTTTTAGTTAAATTTTTAAAAAATAACGGATAAAGAAAACCCAAGATTATAACTAAACAACCAAAAATTAGCAACTTAAACCTAAAAAATAAAAGCAGGGCTAACCCCAGAGAAATAAATAAAATAAAAGGTGCTCTTTTTTTATGCAAGGCAAGATATTTATTGGTGTCTTTTTTTAAACCAAGCAGACGGTCAAAAAAATAAATTGAATAAAAAGCTAAATAAAAAGCCAGCAAAATCCAGGCGGAAAATTTTATTTGAAAAACTAAAGCCGGTAGCCAAACTAAAGCCACTGAGCCAAGGGCTTGTAAGTGCCCGCCAAAAAGAATTTCCTGGCTGATTATTTTAGGCAACCTTGAAAGCATTATTTTGTAAAATTAGTTTTAACCAATAAGTATATTTTTCAGGATTTTGCTTGATATCTTCTTTCAAAGCAGAAATATTCACCCATTTCCAAGATAGGGCCTCTTTTTTATTTGGCTTTGGGTTTTTTTCGTATTTACCAATTAAAACATAATCAACTTCGTTTTCAAAGAAATAACCATACTGAACCTTATACTGAAACTTAAAAGCTAATTTTAGAGGGCAAGTAAAGCCCATTTCTTCTTGTAACCGTTCTTGCGCTTCTTTAATAACGCCAATAAGGCCTCCTTGTAAAGGGTGCGAACAGCAAGTATTACTCCATAAATAAGGGGCAATTAGCTTATATTTACTTCTTTGTTGAAGCAATAATTGACCTTTTTTATTAAAAATTAAAATTGAAAAAGCCCGATGTAGCTTTACTTCTCTGTGGGCTTTAAATTTGTCGTAAAAGCCCTGGGGTTCATCATTTTTATTAACTAATAAAACCATAATTTTTTACTGCTTTCTTTTAATAGAAAAGTAAGCTAAATCCTTTAAAAGTTGCCTGTATTTGTTTTCAGGTAATTGTTTTAAAGCCACGAGAGCTTTTCTAAGATATTTTTCCTCTAAAGTGATGGCTTTTTCTTGGGCTCTTGTTTCTTTGATTAAAAGCATAATCTTCGCCTTTTCTTTAGAGGTAATTTTCTTTTTCAAAAGCGTCCCAGCTATTAATTGGTTTTCCTCTTGAGCTAAAAGCAAAACAATGTTCCCCCCCTTTCTTTCTTCTATGTCTTTGCCAATTTGTTTACCAAAAGTTTTTTCTTCGCCGAAAATATCTAAAATATCATCTTGAATTTGAAAGGCTATTCCT
>Ga0210057_1002725_pt1 | contig 25049 bp, 26 predicted proteins | sample CryGeyCG2114_010_2_FD_183968 | JGI IMG/M metagenome (GOLD analysis project Ga0210057, IMG submission 183968) | Groundwater microbial communities from aquifer - Crystal Geyser CG10_big_fil_rev_8/21/14_0.10 (SPAdes) (version 2) | ecosystem: Environmental > Aquatic > Deep subsurface > Groundwater ...
TTGTTTGAATAATCTGATTCTGTGGAACCCATATCAAAACTAGCTTGGTGTTTGGTTTCATATTGGGAAATTGGCTTAACAACGTTTCCCAGCATAATAATTCTTACAGGACACTCTTTTTCTATTCCGCCAGCTTTAGAAATCTGAAATATTTTTTCCTCTAAAATTCCTCTAAATTGAGTCATATCTTCAGGAGATAATTTTGAATATCCATCTAAATAGATCATAGCATTGCTTGCTTTTGGTATATCTCCCACCTTAACAGTCCAAGAGTCACTGTTTTGATTTCTTACTACGCTTCCCAATAATCCTCTATTGTTTGAATTTTCAACACTAACAAATCTTGAATTGGTTCCCTTGGTATATTTTAGATTTTGTTTTGCCAGATATGTCTTGCTTTGTCCAGGGTCTCCTATTTCTATACTATTAATTATACCCCATTCTACTTTTCCATTAGGCAATAGAACTTTCAAAGGAGATAATAACACCAAAGCATTAGTTTTCTTGGCAAGAATTCTTTCGTATAAATCCTGGATGAAGTTTTGTTCAAAGAATTCTTTATCTCTTTTTATATTGCCGAATCTTCTCAGAAGCTTGAAATCTATTTCTTCTTCCTTTATCTCAAACTCATATTTATCAACATATAAATACCAGTCAACAATCTTTTTTGTTTGGGGAAACACCTTAATATGAGAATCAAGGATTATTGATTTAATTAATAAATCTCCCTCCCAATCTTTCTTTGCCTGGTAGGCCTCAGGAATTATGTTGTTTCTTATAAAAATGGGCACTATCAACATGTTATTTCCACTGTCTTCAGGGTCATATACACTAATCATATAGCCAGTTTCATAAATGGGTTCAAAGTCAACAGCAACAGGTCTGCCCTTTTCATTTAAACATCCGTTTCTTTCTCCACTTTCAATTTCTTCTCTAAATAAATCATGACAAGTGAGTTTAGATTTTGTATGAACTATTTTTTGACCTCTGCAAACAGGACAAAATGCATTATAACCTGTAATGATTGAGATTCCTGAAGTCATATCTAAAATTGAAGATTTAGCTCTAATTTCATCTCCTGGGTTAACTTTGATATTTTTTAGTGGTGTAGGCTTCTTTCCTTCTTCCACACTCCTAAGCGCGTTTTCATAAGTATTATTTCTGTAAGCATTTCTTGAGCGTTCATCACGTTCGTTCCACTTCTCGTAATTCTCAGTCATAAAAGCATATATCTCCTCTTTGCCTTTCCCCTCTTTTATTAGTTCTATTATTTTTCTAAACTCCATTTCAGATCTGCTAACTCTTGTAACTGGAATGGGCTCGTTATTTTCTTCTATAGAAGTTGATTGAGTAGTGTTGATGTTTGCTATCTCTTTTATAATCTCTTTAAATCTGCTGATTGTTATTTCTCTTATTGGATTATTGTTTAGCTCTGTGTAACGATTGCCATTAGGATGTATGCTTGGGGGAATAGCAACCTGGGCTCCAATACCTCTAATATCTCCAATTCTTTTGCCGTTTCTATCTTTTAATATGGTACTCCTTAACTCTTCATCTGATGCATCCGTTATCCTAAAATAAATATGCACTTTTCCCGAACCCGTCTTAACAACAAAAGTGTTATAATGATTGACTAATTGAGATACTGAATCATCATCAATATCCAAAACCATTACCAAAGAGATGCCAGTAAGAAATCCAACATTACCTCCATTGCTTAGATGATTGATGATTACCTCATCATTAAACCAATACCTGCTGTTAGGCCAGTTTTGTTCTGCAGGTCTTTTTGTTCTTGGCACTAATGGGATGACATAATCCTCTGGCTGACGCAGAGTAACAGGTATCTGGTTATCTTCTTCCATAAAAACCTCCAAAGATAATATAATCCATGGCCTTAGCTAAAATCGTTAATCTGAATGACAGCAGCAGGTTCGCGGGTACAAATTTAACACACATATTGCAACCTCTCCTCATTTTTAATTACAAATTGAAGAACACAGTCTTTTGAACAAAATGTTTTAAGACTAAGACCCTTTTGTGATAGTGGGTCTGCAACTACCTTGAAACCACATAACTCTTTTATTTTTTCATTGCAGATGCAGCATCTCTTAATCTTCTTTTTCAGGGTTATAACTCTCTCTGGATTGTATGTTGTGAATTTTACCTTGATAAAATTTCCTTCTATTTTGACAATCATAAGATTTTCAATCAGCATTATCATTTCTACCACCTCCAGATTTAGATTCAATTTTGTCTGGCTTTATGATCTGCTGGATTTCTATAATACGTGCAATCACTCTGTCTATAATTTCATCAAAATTACCCCGGGGCTGATTGATGTTCAAGGTACTCATTTTTTCACCCTCTTTTTAAAATAATCATGACGCTTGCAAAAAGGACATTCTCTGGGAAGACCTCTTGTTCTTGGTGTCCAAACATATCTACAAAGTCGACACCTTACTTTTCTTTCAGTTTTTGTTTTCATTGTATCTCCCGGATTGCACTCAGCCATCCGTAAAAGGTAGGAACGGCAAAAGACAAAGTCTCTTGAATGTGGCTGGTGCAATCCATATTAGTAGTAAAGCTTATATACTATTTAATACTAATTTATTATAAATAGTAAATAGGTATAATGGCAAGAACAAAAATAAAGAATATTGTAAAAGAAGGCAAGGGGAGGGATGTATCTTGGCATTTCTTTGTTGATTATACTAATCCTACTAAGATAAGCACAAAATTATATCCAGATAATAGAAGAAATCATAAAAATGGAGGTAAAAAAATTGGTTGGTCAATGCCTCAAATAAACGGGCTTTTTCACAGGTTACTAGAAAAAGGATACTTACATATTACTAAGCTTCCTCAAAAAATCAATAGGGATAACAAATTCCACCACCAGTCTTTTGAACACTACATACTAAACTTATTCCCTTTGTTTGATTACTATAAAGAAAATATTAATACTGACGGATTTACAAATGAAGAGAAAGGCGTACTAAATTGGATTTTTTATCCTGTAAATACTCGAATTCAAATGTATAAAATTTACGGGAAAAAGGACGATGTTATCAATGCCATTATGAAGTTTTATATTGGGGCATTATATATTCCCTCAAAAAGAACCAATCAACAGACACTTCTTAATTATTATAAAAAATATTTTCCTAAGAAGCATTTTATTAAGAGTTTAAGTGAAAAAGAAATTAAAAGAGGGCCAACCACAAAAGAATATCCAGATAGTTGGGATGATGAACCACTCCCAAAAGATACTGAAGGTTTTAATTATTTACTTAGCAAGAACTCAAAATATGTAGAATATTATGAATCAAGTTTTAGAATGTTTAAACAAGGAGAGTTTATCACTAAAACTATAACCTCTCCTAAAGATGAAATGATTAAAATGAAAAGAAAAAAGTTCAAGTTAAAAATTAATCCCGGTTTTACAAATTTTGATTCTTTTTACTTAGCACATTATTTATATCTTCACGAATGTCTACCAAAAATAATGAAAGAACTAGATAAAAAAATGCTTCAAGCTTTAGGAATCTATTTTGAATATTAATTATGATTGCTTTTAATGAGCAACAATTCTTTTTTCAAGTTTTCTAATTCGCCAACAACTAGATTAAGTTTCTCATCTGCCATTTGTCTTTCATACTTTTCTTTAGATAAATCTGCTTTCATTTCAGATAAATCTGTATTTAAAATTTTGTCATCAACATCTTTTAAGATAACTCCTTTCCGAGATATATAGATGTCAGGCATTGGACTACTGAAATTCCAACCGTAGAAATAACAAAGCTGTTGCCTATTGAGTCTCGAAGATAACCACGTCGCTGAAGAACCACGAAATAAGTGAAAATGCAGCCTTTTTTGAAGAACCTGTTCCCCTAATCTTGCCAATTTTTTTCTAATTGTAGAAAAACCTTTTGTAAAAACAGGATCTTCTGGCTTGATCCCTTCTTTAGTTTTTTCTTTCAAATATTCTTGAACTGATTCTAAAGCATTCTTATAATATAATGAAACAGTTCTTCCTTTTGTTTTTGAAAATTCTTCCCTTAAAGTTACTTTAACAAAACTTTCCTCGCCTTTTGGCAACTCAATATCAGACCTGCGAATGTTATAAAATTCTCCCCTTCTTGCCCCAGATGAAAAAAGAACGGCTATTAAAAAACGTTCTTCTGCATTTTTACAATTGAAATATAATTTGTCAATTTCTTCTTCTGATAAAAAATTTGGAGTTTTCTGTTTTTGTCTTGTCCTAACTTTTAAATTTTTGACAAACTTTAGAGCTTTAGGGCTGTCCCCTAATCTCCATTCAATGTATTGAGATAATATTCTTCTAACCTGAATCTTAATTCCTTCAGATAAGGGAGTTCCAATAACTTTTCCATTAGGTGCTTTTCTTTTCGAGTTGATTTTATCTTTTAGTAAAGCCATCGATAGATCATCAATATTTTTTTCTGTAAGTTCTTCAGATGTTTTGTTAAGAAATTCTAAACCTCTTTTTAGGTAATAAGTGTAAGGTTCTAAACTTCCTCTTTCCGCAACTCTGTTTGTAATTTTCCCAAGTTCATAATCTCTAAAAAAATCTTTTACGAATTTCTTTTCTTTTTGAGGGATTTTCCATTTATCTACTCTTGATAAAAGTTGTTCATAAATTTCCTTTCTTAATTTAATCCTCTTTTCTGCCATAAACTGATTTAAAACTTTAAACTATTTAAACTTTATTATAGTGTCCTAAAAGGGACACTATATTATTTGTATAGTGGAAATAGGAAAGTTGCAAAAAAATTTAATTCAGAAAACAATAATGTGCCCCTTTTTGGGCATTAAATTTATAAATTAGTTTTCTTTCTGGTATTATGGCAAATTACGACATTCTCGGGAATATAGCGATTATGAAATTTCCTGAAAAGACAAAAAAGAGTGAAAAGCTGAAAAAAGCAAAACAGCTTATGAAAACATACAAGAGCCTGACAACAGTTCTTGAGAAAAAAGAAAAAGTTAAAGGCAGATTAAGGACAATAAAAACACGCTTTCTTCTTGGAGAAAAAACAAAAGAGGCAAGGTATAATGAGAATAACTGCATTTTCAGACTTAATGTTGAAAGCTGCTATTTTTCACCTAGATTGTCAGGTGAAAGGGCAGAAGTTGCAAGGAAAATAAAGAGAGGTTCAAGAGTCTTGGTAATGTTTGCAGGTGTTGCTCCTTTTGCAATTGTGGCAGGAAAACAAAGAAAAGCAAAAGAAATAATCGCAATAGAACTCGGGAAAGAATGCTGCAGGTATGCAGAAGAAAATGTCAAGTTGAATAAGCTGCAGAATGTGAAGATAATCCAGGGAAATGTCAAAAAGAAAGTTACAAAAAAACTGGGCAAATTTGATGTAGTTTTAATGCCTCGCCCCCAGCTAAAAGATACCTTCCTGAAACAGGCATTTGCAGTATCAAAAAAAGGGACAGTGATTTATTACTATGGCTTCCAGACAGCAGAAGAAATAAGGCTGGAAAAAACTCAAAAACAGATTTTGGAAGAAGCAAAAAAAGCAAAAAAGAAAATAGAAATTCTTGAGCAGAAGCTATGCGGCGAGCTTGCTCCTTACAAATCCAGAATCCGAGTTGACCTGAGAGTTTTATGAAAAACCTTATAAATATGTAATTTTCTGAGATACTATGGAACTGAAAGAAATATTGGCTGTTGGATGCATGGTTGCACTTCCTTATTTGGGATGTATTCCTACCTGCAGAACAGAAGATGGATTTCTTGAATCAAGACAACGACATATGGAATTTATAAAAGATAAAGTAACAAGCAGGATTAGGTGCGGCTGGTTTAATCCTAATTCTGTTAAACCAATATACTGGGTAGAGTATGAAAATAAAGGAGAAATTTGGATTAAAGATTATGTTAATGGTATAACAATAAGGAAAAAACAAATTCCAAGAATTATGTACACAGACTATAGTTCTAGAAAATCTAAGCTCTAAAATAAACTATAAAACTTAAAATTCCAATTAAGAAGCAGTAAAAAGAAAATACCCATAAATAATTTTTCTTAACAATCTTTATGAGAACATTTAATGATAACAGGCTGACAAGAAAACAGAGAATAAATGCGACTAAGAGGGAAGAATTAAGATAAAAGCTTCCCAATTCAAGAACAAATGCCCCAAGACAAACAGGAACAAACATCAAAAAAGAAAATTTAACTGCTTTCTCCCGGTCAATTCCTGAAAATAAGCCTGTTGAGATTGTCATACCGCTTCTTGATATTCCTGGAAATAATGCTAATGCTTGAGAAAGCCCAATTAGCAGTGAATTTTTTGAATTAAGTACTTTATGGGGGTTGGTAGTTCTTGTCCTGAATAAAACAAACCCTGTGAAGATAAAAGCAAATCCTAAAAAGAAAAAAGAAGAAAAGCTTTTTTCTACAACATCCTTAAAATAATACCCCACAATCCCTGAGGGGATTGTTGCTATAATAAGAAAAATCCAGATTTTTCTGTAGTCTTTATCAAACTTAATCAAATGCTTTATTTCATCCCTTGTGAAAATCAAAACAGCAAGAAGTGATGCAAGATGCAATGCTGTGAAAAAAAATAAATTAGGTTGTGAGATTAAGTTAGACACGAGAGCAAGATGCCCTGATGATGAAACAGGAAGAAATTCGGTTATCCCCTGAACTATTGCTAATATCACTTCATTTAACATGCATAACTAATGAGAAAGGGTTATTTAAAATTAATCCTATAAAAACCTCTGAATGAGGCTAACCAAAACAATTGGAGAACTAAAAAAATCAGTTAAATAAAAATGACAAATTAATCCAAGAGCTTTAGAATTTGCAGAGAAATGGGTCCAAAACTCGCGTAACAAAACCGACTTAAAAAAGTAATTTTTAGAGTAAATTAGTTTATATTCTCCTCTCTGCTTTCACAGCTGTTGGGGCCTCTCCGCCATGCCAGCTGAATCTTGGTCTGACTCTCATTGGATAAATTCTTTCTGAATTATCATCCAATATAATAGCAGAACCTTTAAGGTTTGGCAAGTCATCTATCTGCTGTTTTATGCTTTCTAAGGCGTAACTTTGCATTATTAGATTTAAAGCATCTAAATCCTGCTTTGAGGTAACTCTATGAGAAATTACAACATCTGATTGGGTCATAACATCTGTATGGATTTTTCCCGGCTGTTGTGTTGCAAGGACTAGGCTTAATCCTGGCTGTCTGCCTTCCCTTAAAATCTGGATTAAAGCATCTGTAGCACTGGTCTTGCCTTTTTGCGGGAGAAACTCATGTGCTTCATCCACAAAAATCCATGTCAGAGGCATTTCTCGCTTTTGTTTGTAAGAAAGATAGTCCATTCCATGCTGAACTGCCTGGACTTCCTCAATTTTTCTTGCCATCATCCGCTCATTAAAAATTTTCTTTGAAATCAGGCCTATGACTAATGCCCTCACATTAAAACTGCCAACAGAAGAATACATGCTCAAATCAATAACACTTGTTTTGCCAGGAAGATTAAGGTCTTTGATTTTTGTCCCTTCTTCGCCCTTAGTTGTAAAAATCCCCCATGTTTTTGCAGCTTCAAATAAGCCTGAAGCAATATTTTTTGTTTCATCTGCACCCTCAGCCGAGCTTATTTCTTGGATTATATCATCAATTCCATAACTAATTTTTTTCTGTTTTTTATCTTCTTTTAATTTTGCAACTGCTTTCTCAATTAAAATCGCAATTGGATTAATCATGCCCAAGCCAAAAGTCAAAATCCAGTCATCAATGTCAAGGTCATCTGCCCTTATTGAAAATCTCTCATCAGCTGGAATTAGTTTTTCTTTGTATTCATCAAAATAACCAAACGGAATAAATATCTTAATGTCAAGGCTCTGAGTTTTCAAGTCCCATTCCTGCAGCAGCTCTTTTTCCTTGTCGTTCTTAAACCTCATTGTCCAGAAAATTCCCATTGTATCGAATATCAAACTTGAAATATTCTTACTCTCTTCATCAGGAAGATTTGCAAGCTCTTCTGCTATGACTCCTATAGAATAAGATTTTCCAGAACCCCTCTTTCCGGTTATAAGAAAAACATGGCTTCTGGCTATGTCTAAGAGTATGTTGTTGCTCAAGGAAGTGTAAGTGCCCATCTTAACATAGCCCTTGCCAATTTTGATAAGCCCTTTTTCACCAAATCTTTTTTTGTCAGCTTCATCTCTGCCGATAATTACATCATATGGCATAATAAAAAATATGTTTCTAGGTTTTTATAGTTTCTTATTGTCTGAAATAGAAATCATGCATTATATTTGATAGGTGGCTGGTTTTCCCTGTTTTTAATTCAGTTCTTGCAGCATCTTTTAGCTCTCTGAAATCATGGTTTCCCACAAATTCTTTAAAATCATCAAAGATTCTTGTTAAAGATGATTCTGAACAACCTGAAAGCGAGAGACGGCTTCTAACTTTCCAGGACTCATCTTCATCTTTTGCATCAATATCGGAAGTTGCAAATAAAACTCCAACAATTTTTCTCCAACAACACAAATATACTGAGTATTACGATGATTAAAATCAGAGGTATCTCTATAATCAGTTATATTGGGATTATGGGGATTTTTTTAATCCATCTTCCAGACACAAGGTCAAATACTGGGATAAGGACTTGATGGGGGCAACCTATTGATTCTGGAAATTGTTTCTGCATATCTTTAGACCCATAATTCATATTAAAGGATTCTTTCATTTTTTTGTCAATCTTATTTCAGTTATAAACATTTTGCTTATCTGAAATATACTTTCAAAAGATGGACATAAGTTTCAAAAGATTTAAAAAGCCCTTTTTCATACATAAAAACATGGCTGATAAAACCAAGAATTCAGAAGAAATTAAAATTGATGATTCCAATATGGAAAAACCAAGGAGATTGAATAATCCTTGGATGCTTTCTACAACAGTTTTAGCTATTATTGCTGTTGTACTTCTTATTTTGACATTTGCTTCGTCAGGAATAACCGGAAAAGCAATAAGCGAGAATCAGGCAGGTCAAAAGACAGTTTCTTTTGTAAAAGATATTTATAAAATAGATGTAACACTTAAAGATACTTCAACAGAAGGAAATTTGTATAAAATTGATTTATTAATGGATGATGGAAGCCCTGTAACATTGTATACCACAAAAGATTTCTCGTTTATGAAACTTCCAAATGGATACTGGGTTAGTGTTCTGGAAGTTAGAGAACAGGCAGCAGCATACCAGGTAGCTGAAGGACAGGCATCAACACCTGCAGAGGTTGTTAAGTCAGACAAGCCAGAAGTTGAATTATTTGTAATGACTCACTGCCCTTACGGAACTCAAGCTGAAAAAGGATTCATACCTGCAATTGAAGCACTTGGAGGTACAATTAATGCTAAGATAAGATTTGTTCACTACTTCATGCATGGAGATGTTGAAGAACAGGAAACATACGCTGAAACATGCATAAGAGAAGAACAATCAAGCAAATTCATAAATTACTTAAAATGCTTCCTTGAAACAGGTGATTCTACAAACTGTGTAACAAAAATTGGAGTTGATAAGACAAAGCTTGATAGTTGTGTATCTTCTGGAAAAGGAAAAGAATATTATGAAGGGGATAAAACATTGAGTGAAGGGTATGGTGTCCGAGGAAGCCCAACTTTGATAATTAATGGTGGAGAGGCAGAGTTCTATCCTAGAAGCCCCTCAAATGCCTTAAGTGTAATCTGTTCTGCATTTAACACAGAACCAGACCAGTGTTCGCTTGAGTTATCTGCAGATAATCCTGCTACTGGTTTTGGAACATCTTCATCAAGCAGTGATACAACTGCAGGAAGTTGTGTGTAAAGTTTGGTTTCATATAATGCTTAAATTAAATTTCAAGGAGGTTAAAAATGAAAATTTCTGAATTAACTGTTGGACAAGGCAAGGTAGATGTTGAAGCTGAGGTTAAAAGCATAGAAGAACCTAGAAGCTTTAACAAATTCGGAAAATCCATAAGTGTTGCCAATGCTATGGTGACAGATGGCAGTGGGGAGATAAAACTTACTTTATGGAACGACGACATAGATAAGGTTAAAGCTGGAAGCAAAGTTAAGATAACAAATGGTTTTGTTAATGAATTTCAGGGTGAGAAGCAATTAACATCTGGGAAATTCGGCAAGCTTGAAATTCTTGACGGCAATTCAAGTTCTGAAAATTCTTCTGAACAATCAGAAGAAACAGAGGATTACTAAGACTATTAGTCTTGTTTTTTATTTTTATTCTTAATTATATTTTGTTATACTTAATTCTCCAAGGCTAAGAATCCAGTTAGCTAAAGGGCATTTATTCTCTTTAGTTCTTAGATGGGGGATTCTGTTTTCGACTACTTCAGAGCTAAAAGTTCCGACAGTGCTCTGGAACTTTGTTCCTGATACTTCAGAAAAATCTGACATTGCAAAGCAATGTCTACCATGTCAGAAACTTCTGGTTTCTGAAGCATAAATGTGGCAGTTTATTTTTCTGATGCATAAGAAGGTTTAGCTAATCCACTTATAAGTCTTGCAAATTGTTCCCTAGAACTTCTCATAACACAAACAAACTCTAGGGATATTTAAGTTTTCTCCCTAATCATAGGCAAATGAGCTTCTGTTAGTTCATTAAGGAATTTTTCTTCATCTTCGGTTAGCCTTAGCTTATGGCTGATATCAGGATTGATTATGTATGGCAGAAGGAAAAATTCTTTTGCTGTTTTCTTTTTAGACATGTGGCTGTGTTTTGCATATTTGATTATTACTGATTTTTTATGCTTATTTTTTTGGTTTGACATCCATATTTTTAAAACTCTTGTTGGTCTTTTGTAAGTTGTAAAACTAGAATAAATCTTTTTCTTGGCAATATTTATCCCAGCACTTAATAATAAACTCTGATAAACAAAAAATCTCCAGTAGTTTTGTCTTCTAACTCTTCCACGGTATACATCGGCCATGCTTAAGGCATTGACTGCCTTATAGAGCTCTTCTACTCTTTCCTTGCCCTGATATTCATACGGAATATTTTCTTCTATCCATAAGAAAACTTCATCTAATGGCATATCTAATTTGTCAAAAATATCTAAAACATTTTCCGGCTTAGGAGACTTGAAAACAGACCTTAGAACATTGAAGATGCTTTCCATTTTGTCTCTTTCTGACAAAACACTCACATTATGAGAACATAAAGACTGAAGGTCATTTATTGCAGCTCTTACATCTCCTTTTGATTTGATAGCAACAGCAATTAAAGTTTCTCTGTCAACGCTAATTCCTTCTAACTTGCAGATTTCTTCTAAGATAGAAAAAATAACCCGGTAGTCCAGCTCTCCGAGTGGGATTAGTTCTGAAATTTTTCTTAAAGCTGCAAAATTGCTTCCCCAGATATCATTTGCAGTGATTATTACTGGAAAATGCGAACTTTCAATAAGGTAAATAAGCTCTGATAATCCTCCCCTGTCAGCAACAATCCCGTCCACCTCATCAATTAAAATTATCTTGTTTTTCTTAAACAAGCTTTCCTGTTTTAATGCCGGTCTTAACACCTCGTTAAGCTTGTCTTTAGTTCTAAAGTCACTTGCATTTAACTCAAATATTTCTCTGTCAAGAAAATATGCAAGAGTATATGCAAGAGTTGTTTTTCCTGTTCCTGGAGGACCATGAAGAATGCAGGCTTTTTTTGCCGGCCATGTTTTCATAAACCTATCGAGCTTGCCTATGGCAAGCCCCTGCCCTTTAACCTGCTTGAAGTTCTTAGGACGATATTTCTCCACAAATGGCTTGAATCTCATTTTTCACCTCTTCTATCAAATAGATTATATCCTTGTTTTAATAAATTATTTATTCCGGTAAAAAGAGGTCTTGGCAAATTATCCCAGGAATACCGGCCCCATTTTTCACATTTTTCAGGTTCCATAACTTCAGCTTCTCCTGAAACATGATCTGAGACCATGAAAATAGTGACATAGTGTTTATTTTCTTTTCTAAACAAATCATTAGTTGCTATAGAAAATTCTAAATTCTTTACCTTAATATCTCCTGCTTCTTCTCTTAACTCTCTTAAAGCGCAATCTTCAAAACTTTCAAAAAATTCTAAATGCCCTCCTGGAAAACACCATGTTTCAGAATCATGAGAGCCTTTTCTTTTTCCTAACAAAACTTTTCCAGCCCTTTTAACAATTAAAGCTAGCCCTACTTTTGGTCTGTTTTCTTCCATTTTAAAACTTGCCCTGCCCTGCAATTAAAAAGCTTGCAAGAAGAGCTTCTAATTGGATGAACTCGTCTGTTCCTTCTGTAATCCTGAATTCTATTTCCCCTATTTTCTCTGTCAGCCTCACTTTTAATTCCGGCTCTATCTGCAAACCCCAAATTTCTTTTTGAATAGCCTTGATAACATCTCTTCCCGAGATGCTCTCTTTTAACATTATTTCAAGAAGTTTTTCTCTTGCACCAAGAAAGTCTCCCGATAGTGCGTATTCTAAAACAAGCTTGATGTCTTTTGGTTTTGCAGAACCAATAATGATATCTACTAAATCTTTTGTAATTCTTGAAGAAATAGACGCTGTTGACTGAAGAAGATTGATAACTCTCCTGCAGTCTCCCTCGCTTGCTTCATATAGCGCTGTAATTGCTTCTTCATCTACCTGCAAATTTTCAGTTGCAGCTATTTTTTTTATTATTTTTTCCAGGTCTATTTTTTCTAAAAGCTTGAACCTGAAAACTACACACCTGCTTTGTATTGGGTCAATAATCTTGCTTGAATAGTTACAGCTTAAAATAAACCTGCAGTTGTTTGTATAATTCTCCATTGTTCTTCTTAATGCCTGTTGGGCTTCTCTTGTTAGTGCATCTGCTTCATCTAAGAAAATAACTTTAAACGGAATTGTGCCAAGCGCTCTTGTCCTTGCAAAATCTTTTACTTTCTGCCTGATAACATCTATTCCTCTCTCGTCGCTGGCATTTAGTTCAAGATAGTTTTCCTGCCAGTTAGCACCAAATAAGTCTCTTACAACAACTAAAGCAATGCTGGATTTTCCTGTTCCTGCCGGACCTGCAAATAATAAATGTGGAATATTCAAACTCTTTACAAGACCCTGAACTCTCTTAACAATCTCTTTCTGCCCAAGAATATCGTCGAAAAAAACCGGCCTGTATTTTTCAGTCCAAACTTCCCTAAACTCCTTTTTTTCCAGCATAAAGAACCTAATTACAATCTGTTTTTAAAGATTATTGTGCTTGAGTGGTGGTTTGACAGTAAAGAGCATTTAAAACTATTTATTGGCTCTGATAAACTAAATATCCAGAAATTATATTTGGTATCAAAAAATCTACTACTATAAATAGAATTTTATTTAGACCTTTCTCTATGAAGCCTTCTTCTTCTTTTTTCCTTCTTCATTCTCTTACGCTGCCATTTCCAACGCATCTGCCTTTTCTTCTTCCAACGTCTTGAACTTCTTTTCATGGAAAACTATGCAAAAATGCATTTATAAAGCTTTTTAAATCTCTCAAACATTGATTTTTTATAGCCCCATAGTATAGCGGTCAAGTATCTTGCCCTCTGGAGGCAGGGACCCAGGTTCGAATCCTGGTGGGGCTATTGCTATCAAAAATTTTAAATATTCCAAAGACATATATTATTTATGGCTGAAAAACAAATTGGTGAAGTTTCGAACTATTTTGACCATGTTAAGGCAGTGGCTGTAAAACTGGCAGGACCATTGAGTTGAGTGTGGGGGGATGTGATACATATTGTTGGTGGTGAGGCTGATTTTGAGCAGGGAGTTGAGAGCATGCAGATAAACCGGTAGGATGTGGACAATGCAAAAAAAGGCGATGAAATTGGCATAATAGTCAAAGAGAAAGTTCGGAAGGGTTACAAAGTTTTTAAAAAATAAGTTCTAAAAATTTCAGGTAAAATTGTCTTAGTTAGATTTATAAATTATAGAAGTTAGAGAAGTGAATAGAACTATAGTTTCTTTTGCTATTGAGGGAAATGGTTAAGGAAACTAGTTCTTAGCTTCCGTAGTCTAGAGGTCAAGGATAGGGCCCTCTCGCGGCCCTGACCCGGGTTCGAATCCCGGCGGGAGCATAACTTTTTATATGGGTTAGTCATAGGTATGTGATGGCAGAAGAAGTAAAAACAGGCGGGATGAAAAGATTTGTTTATCCTAAGAATTATAAAGTAGAAGAAGACCCCGAGCTTAATAGGTCAATTGATGAGGCTTATGAAAGATATGAAGAAAGAAAGAGAAAAGAAAGAAGAAATTGGTTAATAATTCTTGTTATTGTTATAATTGCTGTTATTGCAGGACTTTTGATTTTAAGTTAGAATTATTCTGAAACCTCATCCTGCACTTTTACCAAATCTGTGACTTTGTCCCCATCATGAAGCTTGACTATTCTTACCCCTTGTGTTGCCCTGCCCATAACTCTTAATTGCTTAACTTCAGTTCTTATAACCATTCCCCTGCCGGTTGTAACAATAATCCCGTCAGGGTCATTTACAGAAACAGTTGTTACCACATCTCCGGTTTTGTCTGAAACCTTTAAATTGATAACTCCCTTGCAAGCTCTTCCAGTCAGTCTATAATCATCGATATTGCTTCTTTTTCCATATCCTTTTTCAGTTATTGTTAGGATAGTCTCTTTTGTTTTTTCTAAAGGAAGAACCTCTAAAGAAACAACCTCATCTGTTTTTTCTAATTTAACACCCGTAACTCCATAACTTGCCCTGCCCATGCTTCTTACTTCATCTGAGTTAAATCTAATTGCCTGGCCTTGTTTTGTTGCAAGAAGAATTTCCTGTTTTTCCTTAACAGGACTTACAGCAATAACCCGGTCTGAATCATCTGCTGGAAGAGTTATTGCCCTTACACCTGTTGACCTTGGCTTGCTTAGTGTTTCCATAGGCATTTTCTTTATTATCCCTAGTTTAGTGACTATAACAATGGAGTCTTTAAATTCTGGAACAGGCAGAACACTTGCAATAGCTTCATCTTTAAGATTAAGCATGTTAATGAGGGCTTTTCCTTTTCCATATCTCTCTGCTTCAGGCAGTTCATATGCCTTCAGCCAATAAACTTTTCCCTTATTTGTAAAAAATAATAGGTAATCGTGAGTTGAGCAAGTAATAAGCTGCTTTACAAAATCTCCGGTTGATAACCCTAACCCAATTATGCCCTTGCCTCCCCTCTTCTGCTCCTTGTATAGTTTAGTCTCCATTCTTTTAACATACCCTTTTTCAGTTATTGTAACTACCACCTCTTTTTTCTGAACAAGGTCTTTTTCTTTTATTTCTACAAATCTCTGCATAACCTGTGTTTTTCTTGCATCTCCGAATTTTCTCCTTAATTCCAAAACTTCTTTTCTTATAACACTTAGAATTTCAGATTCAGACGAAAGAATTTTTTCAAGTTCTTTTATCAAAACAAGGAGGTCTGATTCTTCTTTTTTCAGTTTTTCTGTTTCAAGCTTTGTTAAAGCAGATAGCTTGATTTCTAAGATAGCTTCTGCCTGCCTTGTTGAAAGCTTATAACTTGTTATTAGTTTTTCTTTTGCTTCTGTTACATTAGCCGCTTTTTTTATTGTTGAGATTACACTATCTATGTCCTTTAATGCAATTAATAAACCTTTTACAATTTCTAATCGGTCTTGTGCTTTTTTTAATTCAAATTTAGTTCTTCTTTCAACAATTGTCTTTCTGTGCCTTACATATTCAACTATGAATTTTTTTAAATCAAGAGTTTGCGGTTTGCCTTTTACTAAAGCTATGAGGTTTATGTCAAAGTTATCCTGGAGTCTTGTGAATTTATAAAGTTTATTTAATGTAAACTTAGAATCAACTCCTTTTCTTAGCTCAATCACAATTCTTATTTTACCTTTTGCAGATTCATCCCTTATATCACTTATGTCCTGAAGTTTTTTCTCCTGAACAAGTTTTGCTATGGCGGTAATAAGGTCTGATTTGTTGAGCATGTATGGAATCTCTGTTATGATTATGTTTTCCTTGCCTTTATTTTCTTCAGTAGAAGTTTTTCCTCTTACAATAACTCTTCCTTTTCCGGTTTTATAGATTTCAGCAATATCTCCAAAAATAGAGCCACCGGTTGGAAAATCTGGACCTTGTATTATTTCTGCAAGTTTTTCGATTGTTATGTCTGGTTTCTCAATATATTTTACAATTGCATCACAAACTTCTGTGAGGTTATGCGGTGGAATGTTTGTTGCCATTCCAACTGCGATTCCGCTTGCTCCATTAATTAATAAATTAGGAATTTTTGCGGGAAGTATTTCTGGCTCTTTAAGAGAATTATCAAAATTTGGAAGCATTTTTACTGTGTCTTTGTCTAAATCTTCCAATAACTCCATTGTTATTGGAGAAAGCTTTGCTTCTGTATACCTATAAGCTGCTGCTCCGTCTCCGTCAATGCTTCCCATGTTACCTTGACCGATAACCAGTGGGTATCTTAATGAAAAATCTTGCGCCATTCTTACTAAAGAATCATAAACTGCAACATCTCCATGAGGGTGGAATTTACCAATAACATCTCCAACTATTCTTGCACATTTTTTTGTCTGACTTCCTGGCTTTAATCCAAGCAGTTCCATTGAGTAAAGAATTCTCCTATGAACTGGCTTTAGCCCGTCTTCAACACTTGGAAGCGCTCTTGATACAATTACAGACATTGCATAGTCTATGTATGCTTTTTCCATTTCTTCTGTAATTTCAGCTGGCAAAATCCCTTTTTCCAGTTCTTCCTTATTGTCTTCTTTCTCTTCAGTCATTTTTTAAATAAACGTTCCCATCTTTCTTTTGGTGTAATTCTCTGGTCAGGATTATCTGGCAGATCAACTTTTACACCTAAAAATGCTCTAATTGCCATTTCCCTTTTTCTTGCTTCTGGGCTGTCTTCTTCCTCCAATGCTTCTACCATAGCCCTTCTTGAACTAGGGTTGTTAGGAACCCTATGGCACCCATAAATTTGTTTTCTCATTTTCAAATATCCACGAAAGCCTCGTGTGCTTTTTCTATTATGAATTGTTTTCTTGGCTCTACTAAGTCCCCCATCAGTGTTGAAAAAATCTCGTCTGCAATAACTACATCCTCAACAGCAACTTTTTTCAACATTCTTGTTTTTGGATTCATTGTTGTGTTCCACAGTTGTTCTGGATTCATTTCCCCCAGCCCCTTAAAGCGCGTAATATCTGGATTTCCTCCGAGCTTGTTTACAAGCTTTTTTAGTTCTTCGTCTGAATAAACATAATAATCTTCTTTTTTGCGGATTTTATAAAGAGGAGAAACTGCAATGTAGATATTTCCATTTTCTATCAGTTGAGGCATAAACCTAAAGAAAAATGTCAAAAGTAAGCACCTTATATGAGAACCATCAACATCTGCATCTGTCATGATTACTATTTTCCCGTATCTTAGTTTATCTATATTAAATTCGTCGCCGATTCCTGTTCCAATTGCAGTGATTAAATTTGAAATTTCTTCTGAAGAAAGAACTTTTGTTGGAGCTGCTTTTTCAACATTAAGGATTTTTCCTTTTAGTGGCAAAATTGCCTGTACTTCTTTATTTCTTGCTTGTTTTGATGAGCCTGCTGCAGATTCTCCTTCAACCAAGTATAATTCTGTTGCTTCTTTTTTCTTGCTTGAACAATCTGCAAGTTTTCCTGGAAGACCTCCAAGACCAAATGCTGATTTTCTTCTGACAAGTTCTTTTGCTTTCTTGGCTGCTAGCCTTGCTTTTGCAGCATCTAATGCCTTTGAAGCTATTTTCTTTGCAATTGAGGGATTTTCTTCAAAAAATTCAGAGAGATATGATGTGACACAGCTGTCAACATAACCTCTAACTTCTGAATTTCCAAGTTTTGTTTTAGTCTGTCCTTCAAATTGGGGTTCAGGAATCTTAATACTTACAATTGCTGTTAGCCCTTCTCTGACATCATCTCCGACAAGACTTTCATTTTTTATCATTCCCTGTTTTTGGGCATAATCATTAATCACTCTTGTTACAGCTGTTTTAAATCCTACAACATGAGTTCCACCCTCAACTGTGTTTATTGTATTTACAAAACCAAAAATATTTTCCTTATATCCTGCAGTATACTGGACTGAAACTTCTACAACTGTGCTGTCTGTTTGCTTTTTAAAGTATATTGGCTTATGCAAGGTATCTTTGCTCCTATTAAGCCATTTTACAAACTCAATTAATCCTCCAGAATAATAAAATTCTTCTTTTTTATTTTTTCTTTCGTCTATTAATTGTATTTTTAGTCCAGCATTTAAGAAAGCAACTTCCCTCATTCTTGAAGAAAGAATATTAAAGTCATAATCTAATGTTGAAAAAATTTGTTCATCTGGCATGAAGGTTACTATTGTGCCGGTTTCATCTGTCTTACCAGTTATATTAAGCTTTGAAGTTGTAAGCCCTTTGCTGTAAGTTTGTTCATGAATCTTGCCGTCTCTTTTTACCTGCACAGACATTTTTTTTGTTAGTGCACAAACAACAGATATACCCACTCCATGAAGTCCTCCGGAAATCATATATGCTTTTTTATCAAACTTCCCACCTGCATGAAGTTTTGTTACAACTATTTCTAAAGCAGGTTTTTTATAAATTGGATGCATATCAATCGGAATTCCTCTCCCATTATCAGAAACAGTGACAGAGCCATCTTTGTGAATGGTAATTATAATCTTGTCACAGTTTCCTGCAAGAGCTTCATCAACAGAATTGTCCACTATCTCATAAACAAGATGATGGAGACCTTCCTTGCCTGTAGAGCCGATATACATTGCAGGTCTTTTTCTTACTCCCTCTAAACCTTCCAATACCTTGATGTCTTCTGCCTGGTATTTTTTATTTTCAGCCATTTTATTTTTTATTTTGCAAATTTTCCACTAATCGCTTAGTTTCTGGTATAATTTTCTCAGATGCAGAGAAATTTTTTCCCTTTTTGCTCTCTTAAAAGAGTATGCTAGTTTAAAAAGCTTTCTCTTATTTTATCGACGGTAAAGCTCTTATTATCATTCTAAAATATATATTGCATTATATATTTAAAGATTTAGCCAATCAGGAATATATTTTACTTTGCTGCTTCTGAAGCTTGTTCAGCCTGTGCTGGCTGCTGACCTTCTTTTTTCTTTGATTTTGGCTCTGTTTTTTCTTTGTCTTCCTTGCTTTTGTAAATAAAAGATTTTACTAAGAATGTTCTTCTTCCAAATTTACCTTTTATCAGCTTTATTGCAATTTTATTTTCTTCTGTCTTGAATTTTTCTGCTATTTGTTTTGCGACTTCTGGAGCACTTGGATTTGCTTCTGAAGATAGAACTAATGTTATTTCTTTTCTGTTCAATAATTTGTTTTCTTTTTCGTTTTTAATTTCCATGTTTTTACAATAGAAGTTAGCTTTAAAAATTTATCTTACTCTCATTGCAAATTCGCCTTTGCTGTTAAATTTCATTTGTTTTGCAATTTCGCTTTTTTCGGGATTAAGAACTATAACTTTGCCTTTCATTGTGTCAGTATATTCTGTGCCTCCGCAATTAGGGCATGCTTCTTTGTCGTGAATTTTTTTGCAGTTTTTACATACTTTCCGACTCATTTCTTCTTCTCCTTCTTCCCTGCTTTTTCAGTTTTTTCTTCTGATTTTTCGGCTGTTTTTCTTTTCTTTTTTTCAGCTTCTATCCAGTCAATTCTTCCAAGTCCTGGCTGTCTCATTGTTAACCCTATTTTTAATTCGCTTCCTTTTTCACTTAAAGCCACAATTCTAGCAAGACAAGCATCCCCTTTCTTAAGGCTTTTTTTACCAGACTTTGCAATCAATGTTCCAGACTTTGAAAAGCTGACATAATCATCCATTACCTGGGTGATATGAATCATTCCTTTTGTTACTCCCATATCCATAAATGCTCCAAAATTAGTTATTTCAAGAACATTGCAGAAAACAAGTTCCTGCAGGTCAGGTTTATAGACAAGAAGCTTAAACCTTGAGTTATAATATGCTGCTCCGTCTCCTGGGATAATTATTCCTTCTCCAACTTCGTCTACACTTACAACTATCACAACTGTGCCTAGTTCCTTATCAGTGTAATCTTCATATGTTGTGTTGAGCTGTTTTTCAACAGCATCTTTTGTTTCAAGGCCAAAAAACTTTGGCTCTACTCTAACATAATCTTCGACATGAGCTATATAGAACATTTTAAAAAAAGAAAAACTTAGTTTATAAAGCTTTTTACTACTTGGCCTTAAAGCTGAAACCCCGGTAGATTATGTTACCACTACATAGATACATTAATAGAAAGATTTAAATACTGGTCTTGCATAGATATTTTATAAAATAGGAGTTAAAAATGCCAAAATTTTATAAACCAATAAGTGCCGGGAATTCTTATGATAGAGATAGCTTTGTAAGTGCTAGAGATAATCTTGGAGACTTGGAGGATTATGTAAAGAAGCTTACAGAAGATGCAGATAACCCTGATGCAATGGAAGATCTTGGAAAATTACTATACGGAGATACTAATATCTCAACAAGTCCGGTAGACTTAAGGATTGCTGGAAATTCTGCTTTAAGCGAGGGATATGATAATCTTGCAAAATATGTTGAAAAAAACTTTGCAACTTTTATGAACAAATTAGATGAAGATGACTTACAATCTTTAGTGTTTTCTCTTCCATTATATCTTACTGGAAGTGAAGATCATAACAGACTAGTAAGTATGATAAAGGAAATAAGAAAACTTGGAGAAATAGCTGAGAATGCCTCTAAAGGAGATTCTAAAGGGTTGACTAATTATGTAATGGAAAAACTTAAAAAAGCACCCGACTGGCTTAAATCAAGTGTTGGAAGATTTATAGAATCTGAAAAAACTATCAGTAACTTATTTGGGGCCTATTTCAGAGAGGTACAGGTTGAATTTAATAAGGCAGTTCATACAGAAGAAGGAAAAGTAAGAAAAGAGCTACTCTGTGGTTTGATAAAAGATAGTTTGGCAAGAGCCAAGCATGAAATGGATATTGAACCAAATGGTAAGGACAAAGGAGATATTTATGATGGCAATATTAAGATACAATATCTTGCAATTGCGAATGTGGTTTATCCTAAAGAAAAGGGAGCTAAAAAAGTAGACGAAAATCCGGATAGAGAGGCTAGAAAAGCTGCAAGAAAGAAGATAGGAATGAGATAAAAGTTTTATAAATTTCTTTTTATTCCATGGGTGTTCCAGACATTCTGCCTCCCTGAACTTGCCCTCCAAGTTCTGTAGGAAGTCCTGAGAATCCTGAGCCATAAATTGAAAAATGTTTTTCTGGAAGGAACGGACCGTAACCTCCAAAATAATTTCCGGTTATTTCCCTTCCCTGATTCCAGTATGGGGCCTGCATTGCAGCATAAATTGGGCTACCCATTGCTTCTAATACATACGGGTGAGGGTTAACTTTAAAATGCTGGACAAACCCTCCAGCCTCTACAATTCCCTTGCCTTTGAATCCTTTTTTTTCAAGCTCTTCCATAATCTGCTTGAAAGGAACATTTCCCATTCCAGGAGGAAGATGGCTGTCTGAATAGCCAAAATTGTCTGTAAGATGAACATGCTTTACATATTTTGCTATTCTTTGCGTTTCCTTAATTATGTCTTCTTCTTTAAAGCCCTGCTTTCTAAGCATGTTTAAATGCCCAACATCCCATGTAACCCCTATCATTTTTTCAGCTTGTTTAGCTGCTTCTTCTTTGCCAAAACCTTTTTGAGTGGCATTAATAATAAATTTTTCTCTTGCTTCATCAACAAGTTTTTTCAAATCATCTGATTTAGAAAATGCTAGGCCAGGGTATAAATTTTCCATAGCTATTATTGGGGCCTTGTCCCTATGCCGAACATATGCATTAAATGCAACATTTGCAATTGTTTCTGATGCCTTACCCATTGCAAATTCCTCAACAGGTTTGTAGATTTGAGGTCCCTCATGTTCAAAAATCTGCCCAATCTGGTTTATGCTATTGTCTAATAATTGGGCTTTTTTTATTGTTAAGATACTTGACACAGCGCCCCTGACTCTATCATCATTTAAGTCTCCGGCATTTTTTATCAGATTGCCAAATTCTTTTTCTTCTTTTTGCCAGGATTTTGCAAGTTCTTTTAATTTTTCTTTTTGTTCTTCATTTCCAAACCGATATGCTTCATCAAATGAATTTTGAAAACTTGTCTGTATGCTCCCAAGAAATCTGTTTGCCCTTGAAATATTTGAGATTGCATTAAGCTGTTCTGGATTTATGTCTTCTGGACTTATTTTCTCTCCCCGGTCTAGTTTTTCAAAAGGAATTACCAAACTTGTTACTGAATTCCCAATGACTTCATCTGCTTCTTTTTTATAAAAAGAAAGCTGTGTAATTTTATTCCTAAAATTAGTGCTGTTCAACATTCTTAATCTGTCTTCAGGTGTAAGAATTTCTGAACCTCTTCCTTCTGCAACAGATTCTGGAGTTACCATCTCGCTTTTTTCAAGGCGGGTCATTTCTCTTGGATTTTCCTGGTTTATAACAACCAGTCCGCTTATTTCCGGACCTTCTTTTCCAGGAATGTATTCTGTTCCGGGGAAATTGCTTGAGTGAATCACAACTGGAGAGTTCCCGCCAGTCATTTCCACTGACTTGTTTATAACTTCTGAAAGCTGGCGTTCTGCCTGCTCCCTATTTTGCTCTGACCAGCCTTCTTTTTCAAATCCTGCAGGGTCTATTAATGGAGCATGAATAGACATTGTAACGCCAGTCATGTTTGCCATCCGGTTTATTTCTTTTAAGTGCTGTTTTGGAATTTGGTCAAAAACTTCCGGGGAAATTGACTGGGATTCTACTGACCTTACCCCCGCATTAATCCTGTCACTAACCTCTTTTAGCTGGTTAGCAGTCTGTATGCTTGTCGGAGCTCCTAGTCTCCCGGCAGGAATCCTATATCCAAGAAAATTGCCATAAGTAGGTTCCATGCTGTATACATTTCCATCGTAAAATGATTCGTATGCCATCGTAAGGAACCAAGGTTCCTTGATTTCAGGAATCAAAGATTCCTGAGCACTATCAGAAACAAAAGTTTCTGAAGCGTTCAACCTCCTTTGATTGGGCGAAATCAGTCCCTTGATAATTTACCTCTATTTATAGTTGTTAAAAGAATGGAGAGTTTAAAAAACTTCTTGTCAACAAAGAGGTGTAAAAACTACTGTATTGTTTGATTGAATTATTAAATTTCTTTTTCAGTAAGAATTTTAATTTTGTTTTTTAACTCTTCGGCAAATTTCTCAAAATCTTTAGTCCAGTTTTCTTCTTCATTAAACTCTGGATAAACTTTTATGTTCAATTGGCTTTTTCTAGGATAAATAACCATATTTGATTTTTTGTTTCCAGAAGCAATTAAGAGTGTCCTTGGACCAAAGGAAATATCTTTTAAACCCAATTTTTCAAGTTCTGGAACAAACTTTAACAAGCTCTTATCTATCCCGGCATATTTCTCCAGGACTTTCTTTAATTTTGAAAGGCTTATCTGATATTTTTCTGCTAACATTTTAAGTTTAGATAAGTCATGTTTCCAGTAGAAATCCTTTTTTTCTGTTAGCGAATGAACAATCTGTGCATCGGTTATGCTCTTAACCTTTGGCTTTATTTTCTTTAGTATACTCCTCGCTTCTTTTTCCATTTCGTTATATGTTCTGCTTAATTCCGACAATTTATCCTTTAGTCTCATATTAATCACAACCAATGCAATAATAAAAACCTATATATTTAATTTCTATTGAGCTCACAGAACTTCGGATTCAACTTCAATGCCGTCATAAGTCGGGAATTCTTCCACTCTTGTGATTTTGTATTTTCCAAGAAGTTTTCTTGTTGTTTTTTCAGATAATATGATGCGGTTTTTAGAAGCATCAATATAAAGGTGTTTCAATTTTTTTATTTCTTTAAAGATTTTATTAAGCTCTTTATTGTTCTTTGCGTAAATTGCAAAATATTTGACAAGACCCTCTTGTGTCCTAAATCCATACGGGAGAGTAGTGTGCAATTTAAGGCGATTTTGATACTGGAAAAAGTTTTTCGTCTTTGCTGTGCATAAATGTATTTTTAGATTTAGTCTTGATTTCTTGCATTGTTTTATTATCCATAAGCCCGCCTGAACAGAGTTTTTTATTGTGTAGGTGTCTGAATTCAATTTGTAGTGTTTTATTATGTAGTTGAAATTTGTGTCGCTGATTTCAAATTCATTAAGATTTACAAAACTGATGAAAGGTTTTACTTGCTTGATGAAAGCAAAGATTTCTTTTTTCTTGTCCGGAATCATTGGAAGCTCTATGCCTATGTTCTTCTTATCCCAGAACAGTTTTGCAAGCTTAATCTTGGTTATTTCCTCTCTTATTTGTTTCTCATTTAATTTGTTGGCTAGAAAACCTGGGTGAAATCTCACCCCATCAATATACTTTGAAAGTTTTTTTAGTTTTTCTTTTGTTACAAGCTTTGTTGGAAGATAAATATGAATATGGAAGTTTTTTCCAAAGGTTTTTTTTAATTCTTCTGCAAATTTTAGTGTTCTGCTCAAAAATAATAATGGGTCTCCGCCAGTTATTCCTGCTGATGTTGCCCGGCTTTCTCTTGCTTCTTTGATTACCTCTTTTATGTTTCTACACTCTCGCTCATTTGCCCATATTGTGTCTTTATTTTTTCTTTTTTCGCTTAAAGAGCAATAAGAACAATTTCTGGAACACTTTCCAGAAATAAAAAGAACAAGCTTTCTGCCTTTTACACAATATTTGCATCCCGAAGAGATGCCATTTAGGCAGAAAGATGAGAATTTTGTTTTCATCTAGTAGACAAAATTCTCGTAGATTTAAAGGTTGCGCTTCAGGAGTGAGTGGGACACTCAGAACTAGCATTTCTTTAATTTGATCAACTTTTCATATAATCTGTCGGCGCTGCCGACATACAGAATATATTTCTGAATGACTTTTTTCCCTTTCTTTGAGGTTTTTGCTAT
>Ga0210057_1002726_pt1 | contig 25048 bp, 25 predicted proteins | sample CryGeyCG2114_010_2_FD_183968 | JGI IMG/M metagenome (GOLD analysis project Ga0210057, IMG submission 183968) | Groundwater microbial communities from aquifer - Crystal Geyser CG10_big_fil_rev_8/21/14_0.10 (SPAdes) (version 2) | ecosystem: Environmental > Aquatic > Deep subsurface > Groundwater ...
CCTTGAATACCCGCCTCTCGGATAACAGGAGTAAGAATGGTTCGGAGCTCTCTGTCGTAATCACACACTTCGTCCGGGCACAGGTCTGTTGGGTCAACAGTTCCCTCCAGTACAGTGCGTCCGAGACACGCTCTGATGTTTTCTATTTCTTCTGCTGATAGCTCGCCACGATCGGCTCTCCGAATTTCCGCCATCATAATAACGGCAACAGACTCTCCTCGGCGAGGACCACCTTCTACAACAACTTCGATACAAGGGTCAGGCAGTGCTTCTTGTGGTGCAATGGGGATGTTTGTTTGTACAGATGGTTGCTCAACCTGTTCGATTTGGCGCATTCTGAACGCAGCGTTACCACACTCGTCAATGACAAACACCGTGACCTCGTAAGACACATTGCGTACGTCTGTCCAAATGTAGGTACCGATAATTTCTGCCGGGTATGATACGAAACGTGCACCACCTTGCCTTGCTTGCTCTAGGCGCATACGAACCTGTTGATTTGTAAGACCAACATTTCGGACACCTCCACGTCCATCAGATTGCGTCATTCCATCGGCTATAAAGCCCGGAATAAGGTATACCTGATTTTGCTCTATTTGAGCCTGGGTTAATCGCTGGCTTCTTTGAAAGTCGGCAACGAGGCGAGTGCGGAGCTCTGTTGGAAAACCATCTGCAATGAGCGCGTCGGCATTTGCCTCTGGATTTTGCAATGCCATCTCGCGACGTTGTGCAGGGGTGAGGTTTTCATTTCGTGGCACAACCGGATTTAACCCGAGGGTAGCAAGGTAGAGATCTTCGTTTTGAATACCCTCTTCTCGGGGAACAATGTTTTCGTCGTTAGTAACCATTCGAGCGGTTTGTCCACTATCAAAAAATACTTCTTCGTCCTCTACGTAAAGAATGGTCTGTCGTCTGCTTTCGCCATTTTCACCAACAATGTTTACCGTACGGGTTGTCTCGCCACCACCTACAAAATATTCAATACGCGCACCGTCTCGATACGACTCTTGCCCGAGAGACGGGCTTGGTGTTGCTCCGACAAGTGTTACTCCGGCAACAAGCGCGCGAAATAGGCGGGATGGTTTAAATTTTTCGTGATTGTTGCTCATATATATAATGATTGTTAAAAGTGACGTGTGTGTCTAATAGCGATGCCGTTACAGTGTTCGTTTTGTTACGAGCTCTGCGTCTACTACGTACCTCTCTCCCGGATCTCCAAACGAGTTACAGGTAGAGAGCATTAAGTTTCCTTCAGTGTCTGATAGTGGAATAAGGGCGTCATCGGCATTGACCAGTGTTACTGAACGAACGCGGTACTCGTACTCGGCAGTACCTGATGAAACATAGATACTGTCTCCGACAACCAGGTTTTGCAAATCGTTAAACGCTTTGAATGCCTGATTGCGTACTACCGGAAGTCCACTCTGGTGTCCGAATAAGAACACGGTCGCGTTCTGTCCGAGGAGTCCAGAGCCCGGGTACCGCACTGCCCCTTGTAAGAGAGCATTGTCGAGCACCTCAAGGTTAGTAGACGCCGGATTAACGATAGGTGTATTGACCCCGATTTTCGGAATGACAATCTTTCTCGGCTCTTCTGAAGCAGTGTACTGTGACTCTCCGGTTTCTGTTTCTACCACTCTCTGCGTTTCAGTTTCCGCTTCGCGCACAACCTGTTGAGAGAGACTTGCCCCTGCACCTGATGCGATGTTTGTTTCTGCTGTTTCTTCGTTTAGGGGAGCTTCGGGAAAGAAGTCTACTAAATGGAGAAACGTTGCAGAGATAAAAAAGACAGCGAGGTACACTCCAAGTGATGTCCACGGCTTTGCTGTAATGCTCTGAAGAGATTTCATACCTATTTTATGCCACCCACCTGATGCCAAAAAACATAACTGCTCGCCTTTAGATGGGAGCTGCGGGCAGCTACCTAACGACGATTCTACCCAACAAAAGACCATTTGTCAAGTACTTCATTTAGAACATATTTTATCGATTTGAACAGATGACATTGGCCATAAAATATAGTGAAATATAAAACTTGACAAAGTGTTTTATATGTGATATTCATAGGTAATCATGGAACAAAAAGAATTTACCACCCGAACCACCGGCACTGCTACACGAGTGCTCGCGGTCTTTGGATTTTTAGCAATTATTATAGTTGGAATGTGGGGTTCAGTTGTTATTGCCCGTGCAATACCCGGCGCGTTCTCTGCACTTGCGTCAGCGGTCGTATCACTGACGTCTGTGTTTGTCCCCGCTGACGAGCAAATTGTTATCTCTGTCCCCTCTCTAACGGTGACGTCAGGAGAGACGTTTGCCATCTCGTGGGAGCATACAAATAAGCAAGAGGAGGGTTCGTACACCTTCCGCTACCAATGTGTCGACGGTGTTTCGTTTAACTCTCCTTCAGTATCCGGCTCACAGGCAACGGTCTTTTGTGACACTCCGTTTAACTTTCTGAACGGAAACAACTCTATTATTTTGACTGCGTTTTCTTCGGCGAACCGGTTTATTGACGTACGTCTGTTTATAGAATTTACTCCCCGTAACGCTTCGGCTCCTGTTGTTACAGGAGAGGCACTGCTTACCATTACCAATGAAGACATCAGTTCGAGCCCGACGGTAACCACACCAACTACCCCTACGACACCCACTACACCAACAACACCAACCACTCCGACAACACCACGGACCCCTGGAGAAGAAACAACCGGAACGTACCCGATTACGGGAGGTACGCCGACTTCAAACCCTCGCGGATCAGTTGACCTTTCAGTTCGTGTACTTGAGCTTGGTATTGTAGATAAATCAACCGGTACATTTACCGCATCTTCTACACCAAACAGAACAAGCGAGAGTTACCGTATTGCTACGCGATTTGTGGTAGAAAACCTCGGTACCCGCACCTCTGACCAGTGGACATTTAACGCGGTGCTCCCCACCTTCCCGTCACACATCTTTTCGTCACCAACCCAGCAAGCGCTCGCTCCCGGTGACCGTATTGAATTTACCATCGGCTTTGACAGCCTAGCCGATCAAAATGAGAGCATTCTTGTTATCAACGTTGACCCCACGGGACGCATCAACGAATCGAACAAAGAAAACAACATCGTTCACTACACCGTAAAGACAGTGAAATAAATCTGACGGGTGCGACCTACGCTCCGTAGGTATCCAAGTATTAAAAAACCCTCGCTTAGGCGAGGGTTTTTTAATACTACACATCGAGGTTTGCAGACTTGGCGTTGGACTGGATAAACGATTTACGAGATGGCACGTCGGTTCCCATTAACACGTCAAAGACTTTATCGGCTTCTTGCGCGTCGTCAATAGTTACCTGTTTGAGTACGCGTTTTTCAGGGTCCATTGTTGTCTCTTTTAGCTCTTCGGGGTTCATCTCTCCAAGACCTTTGTACCGTTGAATAGAGAACTTTTGTGTCTTTGCCTTCTTTGTGTCATCAGTATCTGCGTCTTCGTTCTCGTTCTCTGTATTTTCTTCGTCACTCTCTTCAAGCGATGTTTCGTCAGACACGTCGTTGTCTTTACCAACAATCGCAACCTTCTCTTCTTCGGTATAGGCGTAAAATACTTGTTTGCCTTTCTTTATCTTGAAAAGTGGCGGTTGCGCGATATACAAAAATCCTCCCTCAATGACCGGTTTAAAGTGGCGATAAAACAATGTTAAGAGTAGTGTGCGAATGTGAGCACCGTCAACGTCGGCGTCGGTTGCGATGATAATTTTGTGATAGCGAAGTTTTGAGAGATCAAACAAGTCTCCTATCGCGGTCCCGAGCGCGATAATCAAGTTTTTAATCTCGTTTGACGCGAGCATTTTATCCAAGCGCGCGCGCTCAACATTGAGAATCTTTCCGCGAAGCGGTAGCACGGCTTGCGTGCGCCTGTCGCGCCCTTGTTTACCCGAGCCTCCCGCAGAGTCTCCCTCTACGATAAACAGCTCTGACTCTGACGCGTCTTTTGACTGGCAATCGGCAAGCTTTCCCGGCAGTGTCATTCCTTCCAGTGCCCCCTTACGGAGCACCGAGTCTTTCGCGGCTTTTGCGGCTTTGCGAGCCTTGAGGGCAAGCATTGCTTTGCCCATAATTGAACGGGCCTCATCTGGGTGCGTTTCAAGAAAATCGTTAAAGGCTTCGCTAAATACTGTTTCTACCGCTCCGCGCGCCTCAACAGACCCCAGTTTTGATTTTGTCTGACCTTCAAATTGAATCTCGGGGAGCTTGACTGAGAGCGCTACGGTGAGACCCTCAAGAACGTCATCTCCAGTAAAATTCTCTTCGCTCTCTTTTACCATTCCGTTCTTTCGGCCGTAGTTGTTGAGCGTTCTGGTGAGTGAGGTTTTAAAACCGGTTACGTGGGTACCGCCCTCTACGTTATAAATATTGTTTGCGAACGCCATAATGCGCGACGAGATATCGTCAACGTACTGAAGCGCGATTTCTACCGCGACACCGTCAACCTCTTTTTCGACGTAGAAAATGGTTTTGTGAATCGGCTTTTGTGAATTGTTTGAAAAAGAGATGAGTGATTTAAGTCCGCCTTCAAAATAGAATGTTTGCGATGGTACCGCGAGCCCAAGGTCGCGCACAAAGAGCGTATCTTCAAGGTCAATCTCTCCTTCGTACTCTCGCGCGTCAATGATGGTGATGCGTGTCCCCTTCACCAGATACGCTTGGTTGCGCAGGTGCGCGACAATCTTGTTCCATTCGTATTTTATTTCTTTGAATATTTCTTCGTCTGCTTCAAAGGTCATTATGGTTCCGGTAAAGTCGGAAGCGCGCACTTTTTTTACTTTTGCTTTTGCTTTACCGCGAACGTACTCTTGTATGTAGTACCCGCCATCGCGGTGAATCTCGGCTTTGGTGTATACCGAAAGCGCGTTTACCACAGAGACACCAACGCCGTGCAGACCTCCTGAAACTTTGTACCCGGAGCTTTCGCCACCAAACTTTCCACCCGCGTGGAGGGTTGTCATAATAGTCTCTAAGGCAGAAACTTTTGTTTGTTTATGAATATCAACAGGAATACCACGTCCGTTATCAAGTACCCGAATCCGATTTTGTGGCAACAGAGCCACCTCGATATCGTTTGCGTATCCACCCATCGCCTCGTCGCGAGAGTTGTCAAACACCTCCCATATAAGATGGTGGAGACCATCGGGACCCGTGGTTCCGATATACATTCCCGGGCGCTTTCGTACCGGATCCAAGCCCTCAAGAACGGTAATTTGCTCGGCTCCGTATCCTGTTGTTTTTTTAGAAACAGTGGTCTTTTTTGCTGGTTTTTTTGCTGGCATAAAATAAAAAGCGCCGTAGGCTCTTCCTACATTCTACACTGCAAATCACCCTCTGGAAAGTGCACTGTGTTCACTAAACAACGCTTGAACTAAGGCTTAATATAGCCTACACTTACATTCTATGAAGGAAATTCGCATACCACGAGAGAGTGAGGAGAATCTACTCTCTGAGCTTAAAAAACGAGACGATACCGAATCTGCACGAATGCTTCGGTACCTCTCGATGCCTGACCTCTCTCGAACCGAAGGGAGTCCAATTTATGAAATTGTAGAGCGCGTAAAAAATATTCCACTGTTTCAAGATTTCGATATTATTACCATTCCGGAAGTTGTTCCGGCAGATATTTCTTTTGATTTGTTTGACTTTGCCAAAGACCACCCTGCGCGCTCGCCATCAGATACGTACTACGTAAACGATACGCACATACTCCGTACGCACGATACCGTCTTTTGGTACTACCACCTCAACCACCCCGACATAAAAGAAAAGATTGCTCGAGGCGAATCTTTCGGTGCGCTCTGTTACGGAAAAGTGTACAGAAAGGATGAAGTAGACAGCCGTCATATGAATGTCTTTCACCAAATTGGTGGGTGGTACCTCGCCCCTGAGAGCGAAAAGGTTTCCGAAGACGACCTGAAAGAGGCACTCAGTGAAGTTGCCAAGAGTGTTTTTGGTGCAACGTCGACGATTCGTTTTAATGAAGACAGCTTCCCCTACACTGATCCATCGCTTGAAGTTGAGGTCAACGTAAAAGGGACCGCCGCTGAGGGTCCTGCGCGTGGAGAGTGGTTAGAGATTTTGGGTGGTGGTATGCCAAAAAAATCAGTGCTCAAAAAAATGGGCCTTGAGGGGTACACCGGGTGGGCGTTTGGCTTTGGCGTTGAGCGCATTGCCATTGCGTCTATGGCACTACCGGATATCCGCCTCTTGTGGTCGGATGACGAGAGAATAAAGAAGCAGTTGAAACTTGGGAATGTGTTTGAAGAAGTTTCAAAATACCCTCCGGTTGTACGAGACATTTCGTTTGTTGTTTCTAAGACATTTGTTCCGAATGACTACTTTGACCTTGTGCGTGACATTGCAGGCGACCTCGTTGAAGAAATTGAACTGCTCGACACCTATGAAAACGCAGAAAAGTTTGGTGCCGATAATATGAGTTTTGCGTACCGTATTGTGTACCGCAGTATTGAAAGAACGCTTACCGGAGAAGAGGTGGATGCGCTTCACAAAAAACTTGAAGAAGAGACTGTCCGTACATACAATGCCACCATCCGAACCAAGTAGCGTGCTTTAGAATCCTGTTATTTCGTAGAGAGAGTCCCCCTCTTTGACGATCAGCATTCTGTCTATAATCCTGAAATCACTGTCCACCTTTGTGTATACGGGGATAATGAATCGTGGTGGACGAACGTCAATGTCGGTAAAAAATATGCCCGACTCTTTTGTTTTAAATACAATACCTCCTCCATAAAACACTGCTCTCGTTACCGTGTCGCCCCAATCTTCTATCACCATCTCTGATACGCAGGCTTTGGGACGGATGCAAAAATTACTCGGCAGAGAGTCTTCTGAACGAGACCAACGGACACGAATATCACCGTCCAGCACAAATAGCTCTAAGCCACGGCGAGAAGCATCGGCGACTTGTTCTTCTGCTTTAGGGTCGTCTTCGTCTTCAGTAATGCGCGCGACAGTTGTGGTTGCCAAAAACTCTTCTGCAATGGTTTCATATGCTTCCGAAGACACTATTTTAAACGAAGTGTCTTCGGCGTCAGAAGGAACTGTATCGTCTGCAGAAATAATCTCTTGGACAATGAGTGGGTACGACACGGCGAGCGCGGACACATCGGTTACCACACCGTCTTCAACGATAAGGTTTTTTGACCACGGATAGTATCCGGATGCTGATGTTTGAACAACGTACGTACCCGCTTTTAAATTATCAATGAGAAACGATTTTGAGAAAATACTGGAGCGCTTTCTCTCTTCTCCGTTCAATGAAATAGAGATGTCTGAAAACGGTGTTGCAATAAAGACCCCTCCGGTTGGAGAAAGAGAAAGCCCTTCAAGGCGGTACCCGGAAGAGTACAATACCACAACAGGAAGAATAATAATAAGCAGTATAAAAGAAACGGTAGCGTATATACGGCGTGTTTTAAGAGAGAGAGGTTCCATATTAACGATCTTTAGGGGTGACCCAGAATCCCATATACTTTCCGAGTGCGAGGCGTATCTGCGCGTCAAGTCCCGGTATTGAGCTGAATATAACCATAGTTATGGGGACCAGAATCCACTGTACCACCATAAATACACTTTGGCTTTTTTTGCTTCCATCGGGACGGGGCGGAACGAGCCGTGACGCGTACAGCGCAAGGAAGATGAGTCCAAGCATAGCGGTTGTTAAAAACCACGAGGACACCTTTGGAAGGTTGTACGATAAAATTGAGTCATTAAATACCGCACCTCCTACAAAGAGCGGTAGCCACCCCACCGCAAATAGAATTAACGGTTGTGTAACCAGCGACCAAAAGCCTTCAATCTGAACAAATAGCACGCGAGCCTTTTTAACGAACGATATGCGAGAGTTTTTTGCAAAATTGAAAATAATGTAAGGAATATTTTCGGCACCGTATGACCACCGACGGTGTTGCTTGTATAGGTTTTTTATCGTTCCCCAAAAACTACCTGCGACGTTTGCATCCATAGATACGGGGTACGCGATGGGAATGACGTCGTACTCGCCGTCATAGTGCATAAACAAGTTCCAGTAAATGCGCGAGTCTTCGTTGACCATATTGTTTTGCCAAAAGCCAACCGCCTCGAGCGCGGGAAGCGGAATGGTGTGTGACGAGAATGTGGAGAGCCTTTCGGGACGTTCTTGTTGAATCATTTGCCAAAAGGTTGTCGAGTACGCTAGCACTCGAGAGAGCATCGGAGCACGCCAAATGTTGTTATTGAAGAGCGGTATTGGTTGAAATGAAGACTGGAGGGGTCTCTCTGCGGTAAGGAAGTGCCACGTGAGGCACGCAAAGTAGTCGGGGTACACCACAGTGTCTATATCAAACGATGAGACGAGTACTTTTTCGTGAGGAATTTTTTTTGTGTCAATGGCGCTCTTGACTGCCTGGGGAGTGGCGTACGCTATGTTAGACCCCTTGCCGGCAACCTCTCCCGGAACACCGGCGGGGTGTACGGTAATTGCAATATCCAAAAAAAGGCTACCGAATTCGTCTTTTGCTTTCTGCGCGTTGCGCAAAGCCTCCTCTCCTGCCCTCTCTTCAACCGCAAGAACAATAACGATGTTTTTTAGGTTGTACCTAGAGCGAGATAGTGCCTGTATGCTTTCTGCGATAACCTCGTACGGCTCTTGGTAAAACGGAAAAAGCACCATATGTACAATGTCGTCGTACTTGGTATTTTTTAGGCGCCCTACCCAATCAATCGTCATATGGTGACGGAGGCGTCTAAAGTTGTGTGTGAGATGAATGGAGAGAAAAATTGATTTTAAGAGCCAGTAGGCAGAAAAACAAATAGTGAAGTACGCAACAATGTGGGGGGTAACGAACGAGAGTACCGTTAAGAGTACCAACGTTCCTATTGAGAGGATCGCGGGGAGCATCTCTAAAAACCGATACCACGCGCGTTCTCGCCCACGCAGTTCAGACGCACGACCAATATGAAGGTAGGGGGAACGTGTATTGGTAACAGACATATAAAATAGTGAGCCACCTCTCGGATTCGAACCGAGGACCTACTCATTACAAGTGAGTTGCTCTACCAACTGAGCTAAGGTGGCACATTTATAGACGGACAAGAAGTACTATACCGAATCTACGCCACTTTTACCATCTTTTTTATCTGGAGTAATTGTCTTTAAAAAATCAGACGGTTCTTGCTTAGATTCAGAAGACGACATACGCATACGGTGAGACATACGCGTTAAGGGGCGCTCAATTGAGCGCAATGCCAATACCGCAGTGTGTATTGCATGGTGCGAGAAAAAACGAAGTACGGTAGCGGTTTTTGTGCGGTAGTGGCGAGGAATTTCTCCGAACACCATTACCCTATACAGACGTTCTGCAACGCTATCGAGTGACTTTCTTGCCTGTTCGAAAAAACGTTCAGTTCGTTGTGCTTCCCATAAACGAAAGAGTACGAAAGCGGTGATTCCTATGAGTCCGGTAATGAATGGAATGAATCCGAGCATACTGTAGTATGGTACCTCTTCAGAGGAGGAGCACAAGTGCTTTTTACTTTACAGAAAGACGTGAAAATTGACCTATCTCAATTCGCTCTCCAAATTTTTGCGTTGCGTCGCTGATTAAATCTTTTACGGTTCGGTCTGTGTCTTTAATGAAATCTTGCTCTAAGAGCACGACGCCCTTTAGGTACGAATCAATCTTTCCGGAAAGGATCTGCTCGTGGAGGTTTTCAGGTTTCCCCGCAACATCGTCAGCAAACATTGCCTTTATCTTTTCCATCTCATCTTCGGGAAGGTCTTCGCGTTTTGTATACAGTGGGTTTGTTGCGGCAATTTGCATTGCTATGTCGTACGCGAGCGCACTGAAGTCTTCGTTTTTTGAGACGAAGTCGGTCTCGCACTGAAGAATGACTGAGACGGCTATCTCTTTATTGCCGTGCAGGTAGGTAGCGGCAACGCCGGCACCGAGCTCTCTGTCTGATTTTTTAGCGGCAATGGCACTTCCCTTTTTACGCAAGAGCATAAGCGCCTGCTCCATATCGCCTGACGCTTCTTCGAGTGCCTGCTTGCATTGCATTATTGATACGCCGGTTTGGTCGCGTAATTTTTTTACGTCTTCAGTGGTTATTGCCATAGGAAAAAATCAAAGTTACAAGTAATTGCTACGATGCCGGTGTTTCAGCTTCTTTTGCCGGTGTAGCGGGTGCCCCCTTCATACCGTCGCGGTACGCAGAGACAACGCTGTTGAGGAAGAAGCCAACGCTTTCACGAGACGCGTCATTTCCAATGAGTGGGTGTGACACTTGGTCGAGGTCGCAGTCTGAGTTCATAATACCTACTACGGGAATACCGAGATTTTTTGCTTCGTGAACGGCAATCTCTTCGGCGCGTGTATCTACCACAACCAACGCGTCTGGTACTCGCTCCATACCTGCAAGTCCGCCGATTCTCTCTTCTAAGCGGTCAATTTCGCGTCCGAGGAGTACTCGCTCTTTTTTAGTATACTTTCGCTCTAGTACGCCAGCTTCTTTATCGTCATTGAGAGATTGGAGTCGTTGGATACGTTTCTTAATTTCAGGGAAGTTGGTGAGCGTTCCGCCGAGCCATCGTCCGGCGACGTACGGCATTTCTATGCTCGTTGCCGACTCGCGTACCAAATCTTGCACCTCTGGCTTCCCCCCTACAAAGAGGAGTGTCTTGCCGTTACTTCCAAACGCTCGAACCGTAGCGAGCGTCTCTTCCATAAGCGCAGACGTTTGCGTAAGGTCGAGAATATCGGTTTTGCCTTTTGAGCCAAAGATAAAGTCGCGCATACTTGCGTGGCGTCGGGAACGAGAATACCCAAAGTGTGCCCCTACTTGAAAGAGCGCCTCGACAATGTTTGCGGGTGCCTTTTTGGGTGTTTCTGAAACTGTATCAGTCATAGAGGAAAATCTACCATAAAAACAGGTGTTTAAGCAATAGCTTCGTTTGAGGAGGTGTGTTCGCGGAGTGTTTTTATTATGGGCTCTAGGTTGCCCGCCAAGATACCTTCTATGTTATGCCAAGACTCTTTTATTCTGTGATCAGTGACCCTGTCTTGTAAAAAGTTGTAGGTGCGAATCTTTTCAGACCTGTCGCCGGTACCAATTTGAGCCTTTCTTGCAGCGGAGTGCTTTTTAGCTTCTTCTTCTTCAAAGTGCACTTCTACCTTTGCAGAGAGTATTTCCATAGCCTTTTCTCGGTTGCCACGCTGACTTCTTTCGGATTGAGAGCGCACCTCGATACCTGTCGGGGTGTGCACAAGGCGGACAGCGCTCTCTATTTTATTAACGTTCTGTCCACCTGCGCCACCTGATCGAGAAAACTCCATATGAATATCGTCGGGAGCAATAACGATGTTTGGTTTTTTACGAATAGGCAAAATGGCTACCGACGCTGTTGATGTGTGCACCCGACCTGACTTTTCTGTCTCGGGGATACGTTGCACTCGATGAACTCCGGTTTCGTACTGAAGTTCTTCGTATACATCCTTCCCCTTTATCTCGAGCGACGCCAACCCCTCAGAGAGAATTTTTACCTCCCACCCCTTTTTTTCGGCGTACCGCATATACATATTTGCCAGCTCTTCTGCAAATAAGGTTGCCTCGTCTCCGCCGGCTCCGGCACGAAACTCCATAATCGCGGCGATTGGTTTGCTCTCTACAACCGCCTCTTCGGTAACGATATCTTCGATGTTTTTTATTACCCCCTCTAACTGTAGTGTGAGTGTCTTTTTGTCTTCGTCTGCCAGCTCGGCCAACGTTGGGTCTTCTTTTGCCGTCTCTTCTAAAGACGCCAATTCTTTTTGCAGACGGTCATACTCGCCCACAAAAAACGCCACTTTTGGATTATCGCGAAATTGTTGAATATCAAACATATAAAAAGAATCTCTAGTACATAGTACTAGATATATTGTGCAGTTACCCCTCTGGTGTTACTTACCCGCCTTTTGAGCGCGTTCTTGGAATTTTTTAACACGATTTGCTCGGTCAATAGTTGTTTTAACGCCGGTATAAAACGGGTGAGAAGCACTTGAGATTTCTACCAAGTAGAGCGGGTACTCCTTTCCGTCGTCCCACGTAGCGACTTGGTCGGTCTCTACCGTAGAGGATATAAGAAAACGGCTCCCTGAACCTTGGTCTTCAAAGATGATCGGACGGTAATTTTGTGGGTGAATGTCTTGTTTCATAATGCTCAAAAAATACCACAGACATTCAAAAAGAGCAATTGGTCGTTATTGCCCTATAATTCGGGTACTGTGACTATTAAGTGAATATGCTGATCCTTTCCATTCCATATGTGGATAATCATATATGAACATCTTTTTATCTCCAGATATCTTGACGTCCGACGTCAAGATATTCAACCAGAGAGGAGCCGTCATCTGAGTCGGCACAGCGCTAAAGATAAAGGTTGAACCTTTATCTTTAGTGGTGCAGGGGTGTGTTTTTAGCTAATTCCTAATGCTCTAACTCGTCGGTTTTTAATGTTTTATTGGTGTTTGTGGTTGTTAGTCTTCTAATGTAGGAACGCGGCTTAGTTTAAATACTGCTTTATCACGCTCAAATAACACTTTAAAGTTAATAAAAAAGTTAGATTGTCCTAAAATAAGCTGGATGGGAATGTCTGCAAACAGCACCGGCGTTTCAAATGGATCCTTAAATGCATCAACTTTTAGATTGATAGATGAGAAATAACACTTTCTTCCGTCACCTCCAACACCGCCGAGCATAGATTCTTTGCATTTTGCTATATCAACCCCAATGTTTCTGCTAAATCAATGTGTAGTATTGAATCCTCAGCACCTGAGTCTATCAAACCCGGTAGTGTTACCGAGTCTTTGACTCCAATAAACTCAATAGATGCAAAAGGGCGGTAATCAACGTTGCCGTTAATAGGGTTCCAGCGAGCATATGGATATTCAATCCAAGTAGGTTCCATTAAAAAGCGTACGCTAATCCTTTTTTCGGTGCTTTTAAGTACACGACCCAGGTTGTTCCTAAACGATTTTTTAATTCAGTAAAACTTGCTGAAAAATCAAGCACCTGATCTTGACTAGAAGATAACGCAACCCACTTTCCCTCATGTTCTCTGGTTAAGAGTCTCTCAAAACCATAGTTTTTTTGTACCTTCATTATACGCTTCTTGGAAGAAGTTTTAATACGCGTCAAATGACGTTGTGGAATAGTATGTCGTTTGGAGTAAGATCAGCCCCTTCGATCTCCGCAGCAGAGTTGTGGGGTATTAGCGACAGAGAACAGGGCGCCAGTAAAAATGTCCGACGTCAGACGTCGGACATTGGTGAAGTTTATTTCTTTTGAATGAGTTGATTTTTGTTAAATGCTCTTTAGGAAGTCAATGTTGTCTTGGTGTTTTTCGGCAAGTGCGATGACGCTTGCGGCGTACCCCAACCCCAACGTTTTCCAATTACCACCCGCGTAGTATCTGCCAGCGGCCTCCCGTTCTGCCGAGTATCCGCCTTCGTTGGCCCCTAGGTCTTTTACAAAGAGCGACGTTGCCATAATGGCGTGCTTTGGAATCCATGGATCAGCCGTTCCGACGTTGAGCGTCTTTGCTAATTTGTCGCTATAAATATTCCAGGTAGACGCGATAAATTGCGACGGACCCATAGCTCCACCATACCCGATTGATTGCGGGCACGATACCGGTGTATTAAACGGATCTCGTCCGAGACGTGAGGTAATTTCGACAAAGATAGGGACATCGCGAGTAGGGTGCATAACGTTTGAAAATGCTCGACCGGTGTTTTTACCCTTTCCGGCACCTGTTTCAGTATTTACCAACAGACACTGTCCAACATTCTTTCCGAGGTTTGACTCTTGCTCTAAGATTGCCAGTATGAAAGCGGCTCGTACACCTGTTGCCCTCTCTGCTTCGGTTGCGTACTCGAGTGCCTGAGCAAACGGGATACCTTCTGCGTCACGAAGGTCAAACAGTGCAGAGCGTATCTGATCTGCCTGCCGTTGACGTTCTGCAAGCACGTCTGCGTACGTCTTTTCTTCGCTTTTTACCACATCCAAGAGCGACTGCTTTTGTGCTTCGTTTGCGGCTACCTGTTGCCGTGAGCGCTCTACGTCGTATCGTGCATCGAGCTCTCTTCTTTGCTTTTCAGTGAGCATTTCGCGCTCTTCTTGAACCGTTGCCTGTAGGTCTCGAATTTCGACGAACATCAACTGCAAGTCGCGCTTTAGAACAGAGAGTGAATCAAGTTTGCCAAAAAATTCTGAAAAGTCGTCGGCAGATAAGATAAGCTCTGCTACCGATCGGTCGTCGGCGGTATTTTGAACGCGAAGAATGTTTGCTAAAGATGCCCTTCCACGCTGAAGCTTGCTCTCCAACTCTGAAAGGTTTTGCTCTTTTTGGTTGATCTCGTCGGTGAGGCGAGTGATCTCTACGTTACGTTGCCGTATTTGAGCGGTCGCTTTTTTAATAAGCGCGTTGAGCTCGTTTACGTCGCCCTGTAGTGAGTCTTTCTTGTTTCTTGTCTCGTCCAAGACCTTTTGCCACTCGGCAATTTCGGCTTGGATTTTGTCGTACTCGGCCTCGAGATGCGCGCGCTCTTCGGATGTTAAGAATGCCGCGTTCGTGTTGGCCGTGGGAGTAACAAACAACGATGAGACTCCTACAACGCACAAGATACTGGAAAACATAATAAGCGGACGCATAGTCCGCTTATTATACCAAACGAATGAGATGTGCCTGTTTAAAGTTATTCAGACTTGCTCTCTTCTTCAGATGGAGCTGAGTCGCCACCCTCCTCTTCTTCTTTCTTGCCCTTCTCTTCAGACATACCGATTGCGCTCATATCAATTTCGGTTGGCGCTTCGTCCTTCTCTTCTTCCGGTTCACTTGCAATAGCAACCACCTCTTCCGGCTTCGTTACCAACGTCACACCATCAGGAAGCGGTATGTCTTGTGCCAAAATCTGCTGATCAATATCTACCAAGACGACGATATCAACGGCAATCTCGTGAGGGAGGTTTGTTGCGTCTGCCTCAACTTCAAGCTCGTGGAGCACCTTAATAAGGTTTGCCCCTTTCTCTTTTACCGCAGGTGACTCTCCAACAAAGGAAAGTGGTACTGACACTTCCAACTTTTGACCTTTCTGAATCACGTAAAAATCAACGTGTCGTGGTTGGTGCGTTAGCGGTTCAAGGTCTACGTCGTAAATCAAAACATCTTTCTTTTCGCCATCAACAGATAGAGAGATAACTGAAGACTCTCCTGCATCCTTCCACACTTTGCCGAACTCTTTTATACTTACCTGTATCGGAGAAGACTCTTCTTTTGCGCCGTACAAAATAGCCGGAAGGATTCCCTCTTCGCGTAGCTCTTTTACCGCCTTTCTAAGGGCTACCCTTTTTGATGCATCTAATGTAATTGCCATAATGGAGTGAGTATAGCGAAAATATTATAAAACGCAAGGTATTTTTTGTAATGCAGGACTGGATGGAGGTGGAAGGGGTATAAGCAAGACATACAAAGCTGGTATACTGCACCTATATGAGTAACATTGATTTTATAGCAATTGGCGACACGGTAACTGACGCCTTTATTACACTGCAAGACGCGCGCGTTCATTGTGACCTAGACGACGAAAACTGTCGTATTTCAATGCGCTGGGGTGACAAAATCCCCTATCAAGATCTGGCGATTACACCGGGGGTGGGTAATAGTGCTAATGCCGCTGTTTCTGCCGCGCGACTCGGTCTCTCTACTGCGCTCATTACCGACATCGGAAACGATCAGTTTGGGAAAGAAATTATCGATGTGTTTAAGAAAGAATCGCTGGATAGTACACACGTCCGTGTACATAATGACATTCCAACAAACTATCACTTCGTTCTTTCGTATGAGGCTGAAAGAACCATCTTAATAAAGCACCAAGAGTACCCATACGTTTTCCCAACCAATCTTGAACCGCCAAAGACACTCTACTTCTCTTCTGTTGGCGAAGGCACTGAGACATACCACGAGGCTATTGCCGATTACGGAGAAGCGCACCCAGATATCCTGTTTGCATTTCAACCGGGTACCTTTCAAATGAAGCTTGGCACCGAGAGGCTCGCGCGCATTTACGCGCGAGCGAATATGGTATTTGCTAATAAAGAAGAGTACCAAAGAATCTTATGCTCAAAAAGCACGGAAGTAGAAGCACTCCTGAATGAAATGAGAGCACTTGGCCCTGATATCCCCATTCTTACCGACGGAAGAGATGGTGCTTACGCGCTCACCGAAGACGGAATTGAGCACGTACCTATGTTCCCCGACCCTGCTCCACCGAAAGAGCGTACAGGCGCAGGTGACGCGTTTTCATCAACTACCGCGGCGCTCGTGACGCAAGGCTATTCTCTAAAAGACGCTATGGAGCGCGGTACGGTGAACAGTGCCTACGTGGTGCAAAAAATTGGGGCACAAGAAGGCCTCCTCTCAAAAGAGAAAATTGAAGAGTACCTAGCAAATGCACCGGCAGAGTATCAAGCTGAGAAACTCTAAATCGATACACTAAACAAATAAATTTATATACCACCCCAAACTTAAACACTATGATATATCATAGTGTTTAAGTTTGGGGTCAAAAATAATTGATGTCGTATCAATACGACTCAAAAAAGAAGTTGATTTTTATTTGACACAATGAACTATCCCGTGAGGAGTATTGCTTTTGCGAACTACTTTCGTTTCTTTTTCAATTGTGACGTATTTTTAAAAACATTTACTTCATCTGCAATATTAAACAATAGAAAGTGGAGGGGATATTTTTTCTTTAGAGCCCCAAAGGTTCCAAATGATGTATCTCTTTCTCTCCTAATGATCTCCTTATCTAAAACTTGCACTGCCTTTTTAAGACCAGGAAACTGCCCGCTTAACCAATAATTTACTTTACTAATGGTGTCCATACCAACTCCCAAACGGGTCGAAATATCCTCATACGTGCAACCAGAAAGTATCATCCGGGCTATGATTATACGTCTACCAAGCATTACCCGTTCACTCTCGGTTAACAAATCACGAAGGAAAGATTTCATTGCTCCTCGTCCACGTACTGTACCTGCTGCGGTATACAGAGCATCAAGAGTAACCATCTTTTCTTTCTCAGAAAGATCAATAATTTTCTTTTTCATACACCCACTATAACACTATGATATATCATAGTGTTATAGTGGGTGTATTGTTTGGGTTTTAGGTTTTGAATTCTGTGCTTTCTCTCTCCCAACTAATTCCTAACAACCTAATCTCTTTTTTTCTAGCGACTGCTTTCTAGCTCTTCGTTCAGTTGCTCTAGTTTTTCTAGCGCGTCGACGCCGTACTCTGTTGTTTCGACGATTGCTTTGTCGCCATTAAATAGCAAGAGGAATACGAATATAAAAACCGCGATCACTAAAAAGATACCGAGTGTTGTGATGCTATTTCTTCCCATACCTATTTTCTTTTTACTACCTTTCGCACCGCGCTTACGATAGCGTCTTTATCAAGTTGATAATGCTTCAACAATTCTTCGGGAGACCCTGACTGTCCGAACTTGTCTTGTACCGCCACCATTTCTATTGGCAGAGGGTGATGCGTCGCCATTGTCTCTGCAACGAGCGAGCCAAACCCTCCGTGCGCTTGGTGCTCTTCAACGGTAACGATGGCCCCTGACCTCTTACCCGCCTCAACAATGGTTTCTACATCAAGAGGTTTTACTGTGTGACTATTGATAACGTCTACCGCAATTCCCTCTTTAGAAAGTGTGTGAGCGGCTTCCAGCGCTCCGTATAAAAGAGAGCCGATGCCAATGATGGTGGCGTCGGGTGTTTTGTTAGGATCAGACCACATATAGTATGCCTTCCCTATTTCAAATGGTGTTTCAGCAGTTGTCATGGTTGGTGTTTTTTCTCTGCCAAAACGCAAATAGGTTGGTCGGTCGTTTTTACTTGCTTCAAACGTCGCTTTGCGCGCCTCTTCGGCGTCTGCAGGAACAACGACAACCATATGGGGGAGCATACGCATAAGACCGATGTCTTCCAGCATTTGGTGTGTTGCTCCATCAGGCCCGACAGATACGCCCGCGTGCATACCGCACACTTTTACCGGCCTATTATTAAGCGCGATAGTAGTTCTGATTTGTTCGTAGTTTCTTCCGGGATTGAACGCGGCGTACGAGGTAATAAAAGGAATCTTTCCGACCGCAGAGAGGCCTGAGGCAACCGTTGCCAAGTTTTGCTCGGCAACGCCAATTTCTATGTACCGTTTTGGAAACTCGTCTTTAAACCATTGTGCTCGCGTTGAGTCGGCAAGATCGGCACATACCACAACAACGTTTTCGTTTTCTTTTCCTGCTTCAACCGCCCCCCTGCCAAACCCGTCGCGGGTTGGGGCACGTTCTATGTCGTCAGAAAATATATGAGGGTTGAGGTGTGTATCTTTGTTTAGCATATTAGTCTGTATCTCCGCAGGAGACGGCTCCGCGCATTGAACGAATGTCTTTTATAAACGCTTCGGCTTCTTTGCTGTTTGGTGGCTTGCCGTGCCACGTAAAGTCAAACTCTATTTCAGGAATGCCCTTGCCCGGAATGGTGTGGGCAATGATAAGTGTCGGCTTTTCATAAATGGCTCGCGCCTTTTCGCACGCGTCGGCAATCTCTTCCATATTGTGCCCATCAACATCAATGATGTGCCACCCAAACGCCTCGTACTTTTTTCGTAGTGGCTCAAGAGGCATAATGTCTTCTGTCATTCCATTTATTTGAATGTTGTTTCTGTCAATAATACCGATGAGGTTTCCTAGCTTGTTTGCTCCGGCAAACATAGCGGCCTCCCAAATGTTTCCGGCTTGCTGTTCTGCGTCTGACATAAGGCAGTACACGCGAAATTTTTTGCCGTCCATTTTTGCTCCATACGCCATACCGGATGCTTGCGAAAGACCGCTTCCGAGTGGCCCGGACGTAGTCTCGAGCCCCGGAAGCTTTTCTCGTTCGGGGTGCCCTTGAAGGCGAGAGCTAAACTTTCTCAGCGTGAGACACTCTTCAATTGGAAAGTACCCAGCGTGTGCCATCGTGGCGTACTGCACCGGCACAATGTGGCCGTTTGAAAGGACGAGACGGTCTCTGTCTTTCCAATCGGGATTCTCTGGATTGTGGTTTAACGTATGAAAATACAGTGTCGTAAACACGTCTGTCATTCCTAAAGGGCCTGCTGTGTGTCCAGAGCCGGCAGAAACCAACATACGGATGATGGTCTCTCGGATATCACGAGCCTTCTTCTCTAGGGTTTTTATTTTTTCTTCGGAAAGGTACGTAGCCATAGATTACTGTGTTTGAGAAAGTGTGCGCAAAGCCTCTTTTGGGTTTTCAGACTCTAAAATAAAAGAGCCTGAAACGAGCCTCTCTGCCCCCGACGCTATGAGGTCAGGAGCAGAGAGGTCGCTCACTCCCCCATCTACCTGAATTGTAACATCAGGAAAATCTTTTTTGAGTTTCTGTATCAACACCAATGCCCTTTCATCAAACGGCTCTCCTTGTTTGCCAAGCTCGGCGATTCCCATTACCTGCACGTACGACATTCCTTCTAGTGAAGGAGCTATATCGCTGTACTCAGCATCAAGGTCTACCGCTATGCCAATCTCTATGTCTGACGCGGCAATCTTTCTGCACTCGGCAAGGTTGTGCTCACTGCCAATGTGAATCACGGCACGGGTAACGCCTGCCTGTATCCACTGCAATAAAAACTTTTCCGGATGGTGCACCATTAAATCAACTTCAAAATTAAACTCGTTCCAATATGGCAGACCTTCATCACCAAACACGAGCGGTTCAAACGACTTCATATCGCCACGGTTCATTGGCCATGACCTGCTTGCCACAAACACACCATCTGTGACGTCTATTTGAATGGTGTTTGCCCCACACCCTCGGAGGCGTCCAATAGTTTGGCGAAGCCCCTCCAATGATTGTGGAATAATTGCCGGAATTATTTCAATGTTAGAAAATGAAGACATCATTTCATTTCTTTTTCTTCTATTACGCGCACCTTTTCCAATCGACGTCGATGTCTCTCGCCTTCGTCAAGGTCGGTGGTGAGAAATGTATCAACAAAACTTTTTACTTCTTCTTCAGAAAGTACATCTGAGGCGAGTGTAATGACATTAATGTCGTCGTGTGCGCGAGCATGATGAATGGCGTCTTTTGAGTACCCTACGGTAGCGCGTACTCCGCGCACCTTGTTTGCAACCACATCCATTCCCATACCTGATCCGCACAGCAAGATGCCTCGTGCTGAAGAGTCTTCTGCAACTGCTTTTGCGACAGGGTACGCAAAATCAGGATAGTCATCTGTTGGATTCAGTTCAAAAGCCCCTTTATCTTCAATAGTGTGTCCTTTTTCTAATAAGTACGCTTCAAGCGCTTCTTTTAATGGGTATCCTCGGTGGTCTGCACCAATAAAAATCTTCATACAAATAGTATAACAGTACGGCAGTATGTCCGTATGTTAGTAGTCAAAAACGAACAATTACGAGGAATCATCAATGCTTTTAATTAAGTTATGTAACATTCCCATTACTTCTTTAAGGCGTGCCTGTAAGTTATCTACTTCGCTTACCGAAGCAAGTTTCTGCCTCCTCATAATCTCAATTTGTGTTTCAAGCTCTGCCCCAGAGCTAAACGCAATATATAAAAAAGACCGGAAGTCCTTTTTAGTGCTACGGTGGCTTCCTTCAGCAATATTTGAGGGTATTGAAACTACACAACGACGAATTTGACTTGAGAGTCCAAATTTTTCTTCTGGCGGAAATGTTCGGGTAACAGTATAGATATCATCAACAAGATTCATTGACACCTCCCAGACTTTTAGTTTTTTAAAGTCGTGAGCCATAGTGTACTTCTCTGCTGTTTACTGTCATTCTTTTACACCTTCATATCGTCTACTGTCATACTAATTACTTCTATACTATTGTACTTTTAAAGATGCTTTCCGGCTTCTAAGACGTGTTTTAGGAGCATATTTGAATAGCCTGTCTCGTTATCGTACCACGCAAATACTTTTACCAAGTTGCCACCCACGACGCGGGTAAACGAAAGGTCAGCAATAGCTCCGTGTGTATCGCCAATAATATCTGACGAGACAATCGGCTCTGTGGTAACTGCAAAAACACTCTCCCATCGTTTTTGTGACGCCGCTTTTGTTAGTATTTCGTTTACCTCTTCAACGGTCGTGTCTCTCTTTGCGATAAAGGTGATATCTACGATAGAGCCAACAATAACAGGGACACGCATTGCCACGCCATCAAACTGCCCCGCAAGCGATGTGTACGCCTTAGTGGTTGCAATAGCGGCGCCTGTGGTTGTTGGAATAATGTTTTGCGCCGCGGCTCTGCCTCCACGCAAATCTTTTTTTGAAGGACCGTCAACCAATGATTGAGAAGCAGTGTATCCATGCACAGTATTGAGTACAGCTTTTTCTATACCAATGCTCTCGTCAAGAATTGCGATGAGAGGCGTTCCGGCGTTTGTGGTACACGATGCATTTGATGAGATATTGCAGGTTTTTAATTTTTCTTCGTTTACCCCCATTAAAATCGTCTCGCCAGGAACCCCTGCGTCAGTATCTTTTGCCGGAGCAGAAATAACTACGCGTTTTGCACCAGCGTCAATGTGCGCTTTTGATTTTTCAAACGTGGTAAAGAATCCTGTTGACTCAACTACGATATCCACATCCATATCTTTCCATGGCAGTTGCGCGGGGTCTTTTTCTGAAAGAAGAGGAATGGTTTTTCCATCTACTACCAGTTCGTCGTTGTGGAGGTCAACTGAAAACGGTGCTGTTCCATACACTGAATCTCGTTTTAATAAATACGCGAGGTTGTCCGGATCTCCTAAATCATTAATGGCAACAATCGTTATGTCTTTTTCTTTATACGCGAGACGGAAGAACGCACGTCCAATTCTTCCGAAACCGTTGATTGCAATTTTAATCATCCTCCTATTATACACTCCTTCGTGACACCTTTCCCCAACTATCAATATCTTGACGTCGGACGTCAAGATATGGGGTTAAAGTTGGGTTGAAGCTGGCTCTTCGTCTGGTTCGGTTGTGGTGATGTCTTCGGGGGTTTCGTCTGTCGTACTGTCTACTTGCGTACTCTCTACTTCAGTACTTTCCTCAGTACTGTTCTCTTCTGTAGTGTCTTCAGTACTTTCTTCTGTCGTACTGTCTACTGGCGTACTTTCTTCTTCCTCCTCTGTTGTGGTTTCGGTTGTACTTTCTTCTGTTGTTTCTTCTTCAGTACTTTCCTCAGTACTTTCTTCTGTCGTACTGTCTACTTGGGTACTCTCTACTACTATGATTGTGCGGGTTGCTTCAGCTAGGGTGGTGCCTTCCCCATCAATGATTTTGTATAAAATGGTGTGCTCTCCTGCTTCAGTGGTGTCTATGGTTGGATCGTTGGTTTCGGTGTCGTTATAGAAGGTGCGGACGCCAAGGTTGGTGATGGTGGCGCTGGTTGATGATGCAACTGCTCCCTGGTCTTGGTATGTGGTGCCGATGGAAACGGTTGCGGGGTTATTGCCAGTGATGATGATTTCGACGAGAGTGATTGAAGTGTCTGTTGTTTCTTCTGTTGTGCTGTTTGTCTCACTGCTTTCTGATGTGCCGTTTTGGTTTTTGAGTGCCATTAATTCAATTAACTCTTGCTCGGTGATACAGGTGTTGCCGACGCACAATTTTTCTGACGCGACGACCTCTTTAGATACAATTGATGTTGCAAATTGCCCTACCGTGCTTGTAAGGTCTGTTACTGTGTCGCGTATTTCAATTACAATCGCGTACAATTCTTGTATCGCCTTCACAAGGAGCGATGACATATTTGCATACTTTACACCGATCAACTCTTTCTCTCCGGTTGGGTTACCTTCTTCATCAACAGCTGGACGGTATGAGGCAATGAGCGGAGAGATTGCCTCTACCTCTTCGGCAATGAAGCCGAGGTCGTGGGCTCCTGCGCCGTGCTCTTGGTCCCAATCAAACTCTCGTGGTTGCAGTTGCAACACTTCGTTTAATCCGATTGAGAGATCTTCGACGTTGTTTTTAAATTTTGCAAGTGATGTACATTCACTAATAAGTCCTGAACCATGGCACACGTGCGTTGATCCAAACCCAAGATTGTTTACGGTAAGGGTGCTAACGGTGGTGGATAAAGATACATTGAGTGATTGAGTTGTTACAGTACCTGAAACATCAAGAGCGGTTGATGGGCTTGTTTTGCCGATGCCGACGTTGCCGCTGCTTTTTATAAACAGAGTATCGGTCGGCACACCATTTTCGATTGTGATGGGATATAAATTATTCGTTTCATCATGGAAAAGCAAATTCCCTGTAGAACCTATACGCCAAAGCCACGATTGGTTTGTTTTAGTGCTTCCGTTAATTCTACGCAGACCAATATCCGGTAAATAATCTCCGTCTGAAGTAACAAAAGCAGATGGACTTGCCGAGTTGCTGGCTACTTCTAACTTGTAGTTGGGCCCCGTCGTCCCGATGCCGACGTTGCCTGTTCCACCATCTATTGTTAAACGTTCTGAACCGCCAGTAAGGAATGAGTACCCGCCTGTTGAAGAACCTGTTGAATTTGTATTGAAGGAGTTAAACGTACCATCACTGCTAATGTCGAGACTACGATTACTGGTTGGTGTGACCGATACAGAACCTCGAGTGCCACCGGAATCTGTAGCTACTTCAAATTTACTATCTGGACTCGCCGTCCCGATGCCGACGTTGCCTCCACCCGTAAAGTAAGAGTTACTTGCAGACGTAGACTGGATGTTTCCTGTCACACCGAGTGTTAAACCGTCAAACGTAAGGTTCGCTTCATCAACCAATGCACCTGTACCATTACCCGTAAGGATACGATTATTTGTAAAGGTGGTAGCTCCGGTACCTCCTCTTGCCACCGCGAGTGTACCTGAAGAAATGTTTGATGCGTTGAGGGAGGTGAGGCCGGAGCCGGAGCCAGAGAATAAGTTGGCGGTGACAGTGCCGGGAAACGATGAGTCGCCTGAACTATTAAGAATAGTTGCTGTGTTGCGACCAGCCCAACCAGAACCCCAGTTATCTGGAGAACTGTTGATTTGAAGTCCACCCTCGGCATTAATGTACACAAATTCGCCAGTCTGCCCGGTAGCTTGACCATGAGATTCACCAGCGTTTAGAACTAATTGCTGTCCGGTATTTTGGCGTAGTTCGTCGGTTTCTATGCGATTGGACGCATCAACAACTCCGGCGTTCACGCTGCCGGTGGTGGTAAAGGTACTTGAACCAATATCGATAGACCCAAATCCAGAAGTAATTGAACCGGCATTCAAAGCGCCTGTTCCGGTGATGCCAGTGTATGAACCTGAAACACGTGCCGATGGGACTGTGCCTGACGAGAGGTTTGAGGCGTTGAGAGAGGTGAGCGATGCTCCAGAGCCAGAGAAGAGGGTTGCGGTGACGGTTGAATCTACCTCTACCGCAGAGTCGGTGTATATATCTGCAGAGTTATACTTGAACCTCCAAAATCCTCCGGCAGGCTCGCCGTTTGTTACTGTGCCTGCGCCAACAAAACCAAAGCCATCGCCACGGTACGTGAAATGCGCTGACGCTGATCCTAAATCTCCTGACTCACCAAGTGAAATATAAGCCCCTTGATCGGTCCAGACATCACCAGAACCAGTACTGTCTAGCACAATATGTGGCATCGTACCGTTTGATGTAACCATCGCTAAACTTGCTGTTGAAGTAATTGTACCGCTCGTGGTAATACCCGTCGTTGCGACGATTGCTCCTGAGCTGTTCACTTGGAAGAGGTCGCCGTTGCCAACAGTGAACAGAGCGGATGGTGAAGTATCGCCGATGCCGACGTTGCCGGTGTTTTCTATGAAAAGCAAGCTGTTTGACAGATATTCCGATTCCCCACCGGATGCATCATAACCAATGGTGTAATCATTGTTTGTAGAATACGCAGTTCCCGCAAACC
>Ga0210057_1002727_pt1 | contig 25030 bp, 21 predicted proteins | sample CryGeyCG2114_010_2_FD_183968 | JGI IMG/M metagenome (GOLD analysis project Ga0210057, IMG submission 183968) | Groundwater microbial communities from aquifer - Crystal Geyser CG10_big_fil_rev_8/21/14_0.10 (SPAdes) (version 2) | ecosystem: Environmental > Aquatic > Deep subsurface > Groundwater ...
TGGCTACCGCAACAAAACATCATTTATGAGAAAAATCCTCCAAAGATGTGGTTACCTAAACCATGTATTTATTAATACTAACATTTTTCTACTAAGGGTGCCCAACCCCGCAATTTAAAGGAGAGGGTCCCTGAGCTGACCAATATTGTCCCTCTTTTTTGAAAGAAGTACCCGCTACGTACACTTAGTAGGCAGTGGGATCGACTTCGTTTGGCACCCCTTTTGCGACCCGAGATGTGTAAAATCCATTGTTGATATAGGACGTGTGCCTTTAACTCTTTCTTCTCTGACAGTCTTTAAACCAACTTCGGAACGGTAATGTTTAAATAGAGACGGTTGTTAACCGTCACACAAATAAGGAGTTCCCTTCGTGAGTCAAAATCAGTTTTATGTATCTTCTCATGGTGAATCAGTTGGTCCTTGGACACTCGATGAAATTAGTGATCGCCTCGCTTCGGGCGAATTAACTGCTGAGGAGCATATCTTTCTAGATCATACGGGCGAGTGGACTCCCCTTGCGGATGTGTTTGAGTTTCCGCAAAGTGAAGATGAGCAGATGGCCTATGAGCAACAAACTGCGACCAATGAGCAGACAACCGCAATGACCAACGAGCAGCAAACTACAATGATTCAACAAACAGAGAGTCTTGAGGTTCAGAATGTACCACTTGAACCAATGCTCACACAATCTAATGAAGTGACTAAAGAAACATTAGGAGCTTCGTGTAAGGATGAAGATTTAGACGAGTTGGACTCCGAGCAGCCTTTAATTGTAAACGTACCACAGAGAGCAGGATCGTTTGTACTAAAGGTTGAGTCGGACATGCTACCCGAACTCACGCAAAGTATTGCACTAGAGGTTGAGGCGGCACATCCACATTCTCTTGAGGTCAGCTCCTCTGAAGGTGAAGCCGAGGCTGGCACGTCACACAAAGTTTCAATTGTGATTCGAGATCAGTTTGGAAACCTCTGTAAAAATGAACACCATAAAGTCTTAATTTCTAAGTCTGGAAGCGCAGAAAGTTTCTCGGCGCTTGAAGTTGAAAACGGCAAAGGGCAATTGATTGTGACCAATAATTGCGCCGAAAGCAGTCAAGTTACAGTAAGCTTGGCGGCCAAACCTGCCGTAAACAATTCGCTGAGCCTTCGATGGATCCCGGCAGAACCTCATAGACTGGCTCTTGAAGGCGCGCTGCCTAAGGCCACTGCCGGGGAATCAATGGAGCTTAAGGTGGCTCTTTTCGATCGATTCGGTAATAAAATTAAAGGGCTTTCTAAAAACCTTAAAGTGACGGCGACTGAAATTTCTCAGGCCCAATCATCAGCATCAAATTCAACCGGTGACTCCGTACCGACTAGAGGCCGCCGAGCTCATTTAGAGGGCGCTGTTTAGAACCTATCGATGACGATTTGGCTGGGCTGCAAGGTAGGAGGCGCGAGAATCTATGGGGGCGCGCAAAAAAGGTCGCGAAAAGCGAATGGCCTGCGATCTTTGATTATAGCTAGGCACCCTATTTGGCCCGAAAGCTAAGCTGGCAGTGTATTTCACTTTTCGAACCAACGAAATCTGTGTTATTCTTTATAACGCTTGCATGATTTGAGGGGGACCTTTTGACTGACCCAATCTTTAAATGTCCTCAATGAAATCTAGCGAGAAAAAGATTAAAGAAAGACCACGCCTACAGAACTATTAGGGTTTAATTCTGTGGTGCCAGGTCTAAAATTGCGCGTGAAGGAGAAAGTATGAACGCAAAAATCTATGTTGGTAACCTCCCCTATCGTCTCAGCGAAGAAGAGCTAATGGGGCACTTTGCTCAAATGGGCGAAGTTCTTTCGGCTCAGATCGTAACTGATCGTGAGACTGGTAGATCCAAAGGCTTTGGATTTGTGGAGATGCAATCTGCCGACGAGGCTAAGTCAGCTGTTGAAAAGCTTGACGGACAACCTTTGGCCGGAAGAAACCTGAAAGTCACCGAGGCACGTCCTCGCGAAGAGCGACCGCGAAATGGTGGTGGCGACGGCGGGTTCAAAAGAAACTTCGGTGGGCGCTCGCGCGATTAGACTTTCTCTTTCAATAGGCAAAGTATTTTTTTGAATTTTAGTAAAAACTTAAAGGAGCTCGAAGGAGCTCCTTTTTTTTGATTTTCACCCCGCTACGTGAAGAGTTACGCCCTATTGTCTCATCTTGCGACCGGTTGAATAAGAAGCCTTGTAACCTGCCGCTATCTTGTTACTGAGTGCACTCAGAAAGCAACGGCTTCCGAACTGTAAGCTGGCAATATTGCCAAACTTATCGACAGTCCCCAAGGGGGGGCAGTCTGACACCAGAATCACATGTGTGATTAGGGATTTAACGAAACTTTGATTTTTTGATTAAAAGTTATTCATGTCAAATCTGTAATGCGAATTAGCTTATTCATTTTGAGACACTTCGCCCAAGCACCGGTTTAGAGTGACTAGGCATCTCGTTTTGGTGCTCCCAGGTTATTGCACCTATGTATTCTCACTATGAAAACACTCATCTTTAAAACAATGTTTGCCTTTCTTATGCTGCTTATACTTGATTCTTGCGCTGGCGGCGGAGGATCTGGTACCGACGCAATCTTAGATTCAACACACCAAGATCTCAATTATAGTATTGCAGAAAGTGATACCGCCGTTACACCAACCTATCCGGCCAAGCCGGCTTCGTTGAGGGTCAGTCTCATTGATGCGCCCCATGGTGGCTTCGATGAAGTTCACGTGAACGTAAAACATGTCGAGCTTTGGCTGAGTGGTAAAGGTAAGCAGGCTCGCTTGATTGTAGCGCAAAATTTAGGCGATGTGGATCTTCTTACTTTAAGAAATGGAGTGCAGCTGCTGCTTGCAGATGTTGATATGCCAAGTCAGGTATCAATTTCTGCTGTTCGAATTGTTTTAAATGAAAGTGGACATTTTGGGGTCAAGTCGAACGGCGGTCAGTGTGACATGCAAACTCCTAGTGCTCAGCAGTCAGGAATTAAGGTCTTGCTTTCAAGTCCTGTGACGTTTGAAGATAACTATGTCTATTCGCTCGTTATAGACTTCGACGCTTTGAAGTCTGTCGTTGTAAAAGGCAATGGCGGTTGTCTGCTAAAACCAGTACTAAAGATCGCTTCATTCGTAAAAACGCCCGTAGACAACACGCCGGTAGATGGCGGTCCCTCTGATGACCCTGAGCAAGAAGAGCCTATTGGTGGCGGCGAAACGAATGATCCCGGCAATGATGGGAGTACAGGCGATGGCTCAGGTAGTGGAAGTACCGACGGTGGTTCGGACGGCGGTGAAAGCATATTTGATATAAACGATCCAAGCACATGGGGCGGCTTTGACCCTAGTGATCCTTCGACTTGGCCAGAAGGAATCACAGAAGCAGACCTTCGTGGATACTTTTAATAGTTAAAGTAAAACATTAAAACATATTACTTGCCGGCAAGATTGTTGAGATCTTGCCGGTCTTGTTTTCGGACTGAAAAGTCAGCCTCTCTTAGCCCGCCCGGATATCACGTGAAATCACCTTTTATTGTATTAATTTGTAGCGAAGACTAAGGACCAGTAAGATGGCGCACTCATCAGTCTCACCCGGCAAGTCTATTCTCGCTTATCAAAAGTCCAATTCAAAAAGTTTTGAAGAACTAACAAATTCGATGTGCAACAATGAAGTTTAGCCGGAGAGCACTTCATGCAATTGGCAATATGTACGACTGAATCACGTCAGCATTTAGTTAAAAGACTGCTTACGTCTTTAAAGGTTCGACCCAATGATTTCACTAAAGTCGTCGTTGTTATGCGAGGTAAAAAAGATCCATCCATTTGGGATAGTTTAAGCTTACCTTGCGAGGTGCTGATTGCAGATAGCGAATATAGAGATCAATTATTGAACCAAATAAAGGAGCTTTCACAAGCGCCCAAAGACGCGATTGATTTTGGTTTACAAGAAAAAGCAGAGGGGCCTTTATCGACGGGGCTCCAGCGAAATTGGGTCACTCTGCTAACCCATGGGCACTGCGTGGCCATTTGTGACGATGACCTTGTAGGTCCCATTTCACTATTCTCGCCGCCGGGGTCGCCTCAAGCGAAAGTGGGAAGGCTTAAGTACAGTGAAATTGATGAAGTAGAGTGCACCGACAGTATGGTGAAGCCTATTGAGGTCCCCTTAGCATCACTCGATGATTGTAAAGACCTACTGAAGGCTATTTCTCTTGCAGATCTATTGGAGTTCCAAAATTGGTTTGCGCTTTCGAAAGATCAAAACGCTCAGGTTTGGGCTGGTTTTATTGGAGACAGTGGCAATCAAGTGCAAGTTCCGCTTGTAATGTATCCTCCAAATGCTTGGAATCACATGAGCGATGAGCAAATCAAAGCTGCATTACACACTCGCACTGTTCTTAGGGCTGGCCCCAGTTTACTCGAGGCTCCCATGGTGGCAGTTCAGTTTTCGTTCTCTATGCTTTCAAAAGAGTTTTCGTGGCCTCCGTTCTTTCCGTACTTTCGGTCTCAAACGGGAGGGTTCTACCAAATCTCAAAACTTCTCTATCCTGACCTACGAGTCTTATTAACGCCATTTGTATTAAAACATTTGCCGGAGCCAACTCGATCGCAGGATCTTGCGGAAATCATTGGATCATTGCGAAGAATCGGTACAGATCGCTTAATTCATCTTGCACTAGGTGGATTAGCTCCAGGAGTTTCTTTTGGAGATATTGCGAAAGCATTAAAGGGAGTTGCTAGCTCTGGACATCAGTTTTTTCGACAAGCGCAGCTCGAGCTGCAGTCTCAAAATCAAGACTTAGCTGGAGTCTTAGAGAAAAGATTCCAGGGGCACTCACGGCCCATTTTGAAAGAGCTAGTTTTGCAGGCCGCTCAAGAGCTCCGAAAAGAGTATTCTTTTGTTTCTGATATTTTGCCCTATGACTATTTGGCTGGAAGAGCTGATGCACCAGGGGTTATGCTAGACGAATGGTCTGATAAATTTGATTCCTTCGCTCGATTGGTCGCGCACTGGCCAGATATTCTGGCTGCCTCTGTCCGTCTTAAAATTGGAGATTCGCAAATATAAATATCAGGAGCTTCGTAAACATCATGAGAGTTTTAAACACAACTTTGATATTAGTTTTCACGCTAGCAGGCAATTTGTCAGTAGCCGCAAATTCGCCAGATGAGAAATCAATTCAAAAAATTCTACAAGATTTTGTAGCGGCGTCGAAACCAAATAGAAGCGTCGGAAGCAAGGGGCACAAAGCGGCCTTTGAATTCTTGAAAAAAGAGTTTGATCACCTCGCAGCCGAACATTCAGGCAGTGTCTATGAACATTCGTTTACTCCAGAAATAGAGTTCGCAGTTAGTAATTACAAAAAAGATTTTGAAACACTCGTTGAAGGCAAGATTTCAAAGGACAAGCCAGATTACAAGAAGTGGAAGGACTTCACAGATTATTCGATTTCGTTTGTTCAAAAATACAAGGGTAAAGCAGGTCGCAATTTGGTTCTTGAGTTCAAAGGCAAGAAACTACCAAACGAAGTGGTCTATGTGGGTGCTCATTTCGACACAATCACTCATGATCATGCGAGCATGAGGTTCACACCAGACTCCCCGACTGACGGCGCAGATGACAACGCAAGTGGTATCGCGGCTCTTCTCTATACAGCTAAGAAGCTTGCGGAAGAAAAACATGATCGCACTGTTCGGATTGTTGCGTTTGATTACGAAGAAGTTTTTTTTCTAGGCTCTTATGCACTAGCGAAGGATTTGAAAGAGGGACAACTCGATTGGGCCCCTAAGGCAGAGCGCTACCGGGGGCTTTTTAATCTTGAAATGATTGGATGGAGCAAGGCCTCGTTGCAGAGTAGGCCAACCGTAAAACTCTACACCCGCCCAGACACCGATGAAGGATCCAAAGACGATCTTGTGCTGGCTCAATTGTTTGACGCTTCGGTGAAGAGTCTGAAGGCAAAACTGAAGCCGCAAATTCTTAAAAATGGATTCAACAGAAGTGACAATTGGTCGTTTTGGCAAAAAGGATTCTCAGCGGTTTGCATTTCGCAGGACTGGGAAGGTGATTTTAATGAAAAGAACTACCACACGGATCACGACAACATTGAGAATCTGAATTTGCCCTATTTAACTTAGATCAGCCGTGTTGTTGCCCACACAGTGAAGTCCGCCCTCAGCACTATTTCGCACGAATAATAGTTTTGAAGCCACCCGGCCCCATCCAAAGTTTGTTTATGCCGTTCGCTTGGGTTTCTTGCCTGCCTTGAGGTCACTTAAGTTCAAGATTTGAACTTCTATAATTCTTCCCTGAGAGTCCTCACAGAAAATAAATCCATCTTTAATGTAAGACTTTGCTTCGGTGCCCTTAGCAATTTTGATTGAGGCAAATTCAGAATCGAGATCCAAATAAACCTGCGGATAGTTTGTTTTCATTTCTTTTGAAAGTTCACCATGACGGTTATGACCAGCCATAGATCCTCTCCGCTGCGTGGGGTGATAACACCCAATTTCTAACCTTCGGAATACGAGCAGTCATAGAATGATACTACTTTGACTTTGCTTTTTGTTACAGGACTTTTTACCGATTTAACTAGAAAAACTGACTAAGGCGACGGACTTGCAGAACCATTATTCCTGCGCCGGAGTATAGATGACTCCGTTGACACTTTGTGTATCTAGCAGTGAAGGCCCAATCGGGAAGGTTCGACCCTTGTGTCTGATAGTCGGCGCTTGTACATGAAGGCGGTAAAGGTTATCGGGCCTTAGTGGAAGGTCGGGAACGGGGTCTACTAAATCCCCTGATGGTAGCCGGTAATGTTTTAGTTCTAGAATTGATCCCTGAAGTTCGGTGGTACACTTGCATATTCGCATACCTACTCCCCTTTGTTGTGAGCGTTTATTAAGTTACTAATTCTTTTGCCTTATTCACATAGATAAGTAAAAGTAGATGTTCTTAAATGGATGTGAAGCTATGCTTAACAATATCGATCTCAACAGGTTACGAACGATCACCGCTGTTTTTAATAAAAGGAGCGTTGCCGCAGCTGCGTCTGAATTGAATGTCACTTCGTCGGCGGTCAGTCAGTCAATTCGCCTTCTCGAAAAAGAATTGAAGACTCAGCTATTTCTACGAATCGGAAAACGATTAGAACCTACGCCGTTTGTTACAGAACTTTGCCTGGCGGTTAATCAGTTTCTTGGGCAGCTTGATCACGTTCTTGAAGGAGACCAAATCAAAGCCATTTCTGGCAAAGTAAAACTCGGAGCACCTTCCCTCTTTGGCTCTGGGGCCTTGATGAAGCAAATAGGGCGTTTAAGAAAGAGGCATCCGTCGATTCAAATCCAGGCAGTTCTCGGAGATACAAAAAGACTTCTCTTTGATTTGCTTGAAGGGCGGCTTGATTTTGCCTTTCTAGATTCTGGCAAGTATCCTGTTTCGACAAAGGACTTATTGTTGCAGCCTGTGGTTACGGAAGAGCTCATCCTCTGCTGTTCAAAAAGCTTCTACAAGGAGCATGTTGATTCGGATCATTCGTACAAACATCTCTCGGGTCTTGAGCATATTCCGTATCATGATTCGAGCGAGGCAATATATAAATGGTATATGCATCATTTCGGCAAAGCACCAAAACTTAATCCCTACCTGATGGTCGATCATCCCATTGCCATACTCAATGCCATCTGTGACGATCTTGGACTTGGAGTGGTCCCCGCTTCTACCGTAGAAAATCGAAAAGAGATTGTAGTTATTTCGACAAGAAAGCGCCCGCTGGTTAGTCAAATAGTCTTAGCCGAAGTTAAGGGCAAGGTGTATTCGCGAGCACAGAGAATCATAGTCAACGGCCTACGTTCAGCGCTTGAAGCGGATTGGATCCGATGAAACCATCAACACCACTAGGTTGAAACAAGGCTTCCGCTGCTACATAAGATTTCTACACCCAGCCGAGCAACCATTGCTCTCACACCCAGACCCCGAATCCAGTGTTATCGTTGCAACACAATTATCAACCGTATTTTTCTGGAGTTCTCTTTCAACTAATTTTGGAAGGGTACCGGCTATTAGCGCTCATCACGTTGAACTGGCCTTAGAGCTCTAAGACCCAAATCTTTAAGCTCATCGAAAGTTAGCCCGCGATATTCTGGGCGCACTTCGAAATAGTAGTTCATGTTTTCTCCAGTTGGATTTGTTAGCTCTACAGTCGGACGCGAGTAATCTCGAAATCCTCTGAGCCAGCTACCAAGGCCTGCAAAAAGTGGATAAAAACCCGAAACAAAGGCTGCTTTATCTAGTTGCGCATTAACAAACTCACGAACATTTATGCCTCTACTAAAGTAAGGGCGAGCACGTTCTAGTAAATACATCGGGTACCCGTAACAGTTTTCCCAAAGCGTATGATAGATCTTCGACATTCCGTGAAAAGTAGCGTCAGATAAAAACAAAGCCATCGCGAGCTGTGAATGTTCGGAATTAAGGTTTACTGGAAAAGGCTTAATTGGATGCCCACCAGAAAGTGTCGCTTGCGTGATTTTTGCAAGAGGCGAAACAAGTCTAAAGGAGATCGCATACATATTTTGTGTGCCCTTTATCAAGTCATAATTGTCGCCCACGGCATCGATAGAGGTATAAACCTCTGAGAGTCGAATTGGCTTTTCGATAAGAATCGACTTCCAAATTGGATCAGCCTGAAAGCTGCCTTTTTGCGAATCAGATAGGTTTATAAATCTCTCATTCTGCTCGAACAATGATAAACTTGTCTCAAGGTCTGACGGAACAAGGCCGACAAGTTCTATAAAAGCGTCGTTCTTAAACTCCGCCTGTTTCATACCGTGGGCAGCAATTGGCATGAACTTCTCGCGAAGAATCGAAAGCCTTGCTACTTTTGTCAATGGGATTTTGGCAAAATAAAATGTAACATTGGGCTCACGGCTAACATATCCTTTTTCATTTACGGGATATTCATTAAACTCTTTGATATCAGAATCTGACATATGCGTAAAATTGGCTACGAGTAGATAGTCTATCTCTGAGATCCCATCCCATCCGGTCAAATTCTTATAAAAGAGCGGGTGTTGGCTTGGATTCAAAACAACGACAGAGCGTCTAGCCGAGGTATCAATGGGCTTTCCTCTCACCTGCGGGCTAAAATGTCTCCCAAAGCGAACGGCTTGGTGAAAGGGATCTTCGCGAAAGTGGGCGAAGTATCCAAGGGGATGAATTCTGTTCACCTCAGCTAGGACCCTCTGTAAATCCGCACTCAAAGAACTGAGGCCGCCAAACGGCAATCGCTTTGTTGGATCTACAAAGCGATTGCCTCTGCTATCGCCGCCTGGTGGTTGAAAGATCTTACAGACTAGGGAGGGCTCGCGTGGGCTCCCAACAATCTGATCTAAGGGGCGAGCTCCCACATTTAGCCCATAAATACTTGTTGCCAGTAGAACCAAGAGTTTAAGTGAAAAACTTAACGATAGCGCTCTACTCTTCTTGGCTCCGTTAGACCCAAGTATGTAGTTTTGAAATACACGAAAGAACTGATTCTGAATTAATTTAACTGCAGCGGCCAACATGAGGTCCCCTTTATTAAAGGGGGTATATTACCAGTTTCTCGTAGCGGGCCGTGAGAGAAAAGATTACTCTGTGACTGTCAAAATTGAGCCAAGTAGCATCAGATAAAAACAGCACCCAGCTAACTGATTTAGTTAGCTGGGTGGCAGAATTCAAATCTCATTGTCTTATTTTGATACTTGATGTGAGTTGAAAGGTGCTGTGCTACGGAAGATCGTCAACAAGTAGGTAAGTCAGTAGAGAGCTTAGTGCAAGACTATTGGCAAAGGACCCACAGCCAATGGATTGTCTAAGTAAATACTCTTTTTGGTATCCAACTGTTGAGTTTGAACCATAAAAGTCCGAAGCTTACTACCACCTTGGCAATTGGTTTTTACAGCTTGAACTATCTGTAGACTTTGAGCGTTGCCTTCCTCCGAGACTCTCAAAGAGAAATCACTGTTCAAAAAACAATTTTCGCCGCCCTCAACAGCAACTTTAAATATAACTTGCGCCCCATTCCTGCTGTAGGGATGGATCTCAACACCACTCACTTTTGGCACTAGAGATTCAATATTTGGGGATGTTCCGGTTTGTTGTGCAAATGCTCCAACAGTGAAGCCCAGCGCCAGCGCCAGAGTTAGACTACAAAGTGCGAATTTATTTAATTTCATAAAATCCTCCTACTTGAAAGCTTTTCCTATTTTAATATGCGGCTTGTCATTCGGATACGTGTAGTTTGTAAAAAATACAGGGTAGTTGGAGCTCGCAGGTTGTCTGATACCTTAAGAGAGACTCGTTGCGACTTAAGTCTTCAATAAGAATTTCTAATAGGTGGTGATAATAATTCCACCGTAGTTTCATGATTTCCATTTACTCAAATCGACAGAAACCTTCTGAGGTACACTTGATCCTTTAAACTCTCATTCGTTGAGTGGAGGAGTGATTGTCACAGAAGTACTTACAAAATACACATTTCAATTCTTATTTTTGCGAGGGGCTTGTCACTTGCGCAGCGGCTTTATGTCTACTGGTTTTGATGGCTTCGTTTTCTTTTGCGAACGGCAAGACTGTAGAGATTAAAAACAACGCCATTACCTCAGAAGAAAGCAAAGCGGAAGCCCGCACGAGCCTTCATTTGAAATGTAGCCAGGGGGTTGGACTGCTCTTTCGAGGCAACTTTGCTTACGAGAATTTGGTTGATATATATGGGGGTGTTGAGATTTCTATAGCTCTCAGCCAAAAGCCTGAGTCGCTGACTCCGCATTCAACCACTCATGTTGTTGTTGACGAACCTATCCGATGGCATGGCGATTCGAAAATGCAAAAAGATCCTTACTGGGAAAAGAGAGCCGAGTCGGCTGAGTTGACGGCAAGCTCCTCGGAGTTGCCAGATTTTTCTTCTCAGGATGGAAGTACTAGTCATTCACCGGCAGTGATCGTTAGTGAAAAAAATGTTCGCTGTGGATTTGAATACAAAGATCTAAATCCGTCAGTTATTCAGTTTGATTTAGGTGACAAGTTGGTTTTGCCGAGGGGTTGTGCAAACGCAAATCAACGCGAATCAAGGCAATCAACGATATCATTTTCTCTGGGGCAGAAAACAGAGGCGCATGTGCTTGCAGAGGATCTGTTAGAATCTACTTTAGACTTATTCAGTAGCTATAAGAAAAGCTTGATGGGGCGGCTATCAAGGTTGTTTGGTGATGAAATTAGCAAGTTTCCGAATGAAGTCCCAGTAGTGTTTGTTGAATGGTTGACGACCGAAATGGGAGATCCTGAAGGCACTGACTACGAAATATTTAAGGGTCGCGATGTCATGGAGCCATCTGTTGAAAGAACAATAGGGCCGATGTTGAGTTTGGCAAAGGGCATTCGGATCTACCAGTCAGTTTTCTCCCTTCAGCATTGTCAGTTGAGAGCTAATCAAGACCACGAGCGAGCAAAGTAAGGGGCCGCCTAAGCTCCCCCTCCTTTGCGCTCTGATTTTTGCTTTGGCGGTTATATTGACTGCCCTCGATTCCTGGTTCCAGGTGAATTCTGTTCTCAGCAACTTACGAGAGGGCCTGCAGATTGCTCTTGGCGGTGTTGGGAATCTGCCTTAGCATCTGGGAATGAAAATGGAAGACTGGGCCTTTGCGCTCACTTTGGCTGCCATTAGAACTTCTCCGTCAGAAGTTGAGAGCTTTTTTGGCAAATGCAGAAAAGCTGGGCCCTTTGAGATAGGAAGTTTGTCTGTACCAAGCCGATACTCCGTAGGGTTTCGTTTTAAAGATGAGTCAATTCATACTTTCGTCGAAGGCATTAGGCTTCTGCATAAATCTGAGATTGAGGACTTTGCAGTTGGGATATACGACTACTCGGGCAAAGATATGCCAGAAGAAATCGCAGGAGCCTTTTTAGGGACGTCACGCCTCTTATTGGTCCTCAAGTCGAAAAGTGGACCGAGAGCCTTTAGCCCGAAGACTGAAAGTCACTATGCCACTCTATCAGGAGTAGACGCTGGACGGCTTGGGGCTTCTCACACCTTCGAGGGTGAAGCTCCGCCAAAAGGTACACCCGAGGAGCCTATACAGCAGGCTAATGAAGAAGCGAGTTGGTGCAACATTTTGATATCAGAAGAACTGTTAAATCAAAGTGTCAAATCAATTAGAGACGTTGCGATTGTAGAAGAAGATTTTGTTAACTCGGTAGAAAGAGCTCGCAATTTTTCTAAAAAGATGAGTACGCCATTTACCGAAGCCTTTGATTTGGCCCTGTTCTACTTTCAATACGAGAATCTTAAGAATCTGATAGACTCAGAAAAACAGATGGATGACGGTCTCCGCGAACTTGGTTTTTCAGATTTGGGAGTTCAAATCTCTCTAGAGTATCGTGGGTTGCTAGAAGATTTCTTGAGTCTTGGCTTCAACCTAGAGGCTTCTAGGCGTCTAACTGTTTTCGCTATTTTAAGCGACCTGTTTGGCGGCATGGGCAGTTGGAATGATCAAGCCTTCACATCAGATAGTGACCAAGAGCTTTACTTGGAGATCTCCCGTTCTGTTTACAAAAACGTCTATGATTTCTTTGTTACTACGTTAAACTCTTTAGAAACCTGAGATGATAGGTGTCTGGGTAGTTGAACTGAAACTCAACCTGAAGCGATTGAATATGTTGACCGCAGTTAAATGTTCCTGAATGAAGTGACTATATAGGCCTACGTCGTTGAATTGAGGGTTCTCTCACTGGCAAAATTTGTCGCTATCGTGGGGCCTTCGTTGATATTTTTCAGTCACCACCAAGGATCTGCGAATAATTTTTAAACAGTGTCTATTAGTGATACACTTCTTGAGTTCAAGAAGAGGTGTCACTGTATGGGTTTTACAAAAATTTCTTTTTTATTTTATTTTTGCTTTCTTTCGCTCGGTTTATCTACATCAGGGCAATCTAGCACTTCAATTTAGAGAGATTTCTCATATTGAGATTCTCAGGTATTTTACTGAGGCTTTTCTCTTTGCATCTAAAGCCCGTCAGGAGCTTAAAAGTATAGAAAAAAAAGCCCTTGCTATCTTTGCCGAGTATCCGACCCTCCGCAAATCACGACTTGATTTTGATGTCAGCGCAAAAGAAGGTCTGAGTATAAAAAACGCAGACTTTGACTCCCTCAGCTCATTGATTGAGGGCTGCAAAGAGTGAGTGGGAAAAGGGTTTTTGCCCCCCTAACCTGCACCGTCAGAAAATCTCCATACCACGAACTAGCCAGCGCCACCCAATTGGTAGATTGTTCCAGTTGCCCCGGCGCTTCCGGTTGTTCCTCCACTGACATCAATGTTAGAAAGTGAAACATCTGGTTCAGCCGTCCCCTTTTTGAGGGAAACTCTTCCGCCGCCACCCGAGCCGCAAATGTGGTCCGTTGTAACATAGCCTTCGCCACCTTTTGCATGAATCGTCGCATTAGCATGAACTGAAAAGTTGTTTGCCTGAATATAAATGCTACCACCAGATCCCCCTGCCCGACATTGCCAAGCTCCAGCGGTGCCTGTCCCTGAGCCGCCGTCAACTCGAATTTTTGCATAGTTGCCAAGAGTAAGGGTTCCAGAGATATTCATTATGATTCTCCCGCCGCCCGTACCGTAAAGAGTGGTGTAATTTGCTCCCCCATTGCCGGCTCCACCTGAGCCAAAATCTACAGGAGCTGTATTTGAACCATAGGTGCCGCCACCCGTGGCGCCGGCCAAATCGCCGTTTCCTCCAGCGCCACCGTAACCGCCGCCGCCAGCAGCTCCAACAAATGTACCCGCTCCTTCAGCGTAGGATCCCGCGCCCGTGCCATCTCCGTGAGGAGTGCTCGTAGCGCCGCCAAAGCCACTTGGATTGCCAAGAGCAATTGCATTGATAGACGCAGAAGAATCAAGGGTCACGTTCGTCGCGACGAACGAAGATATATTGCCTATAATGCCAGTGGAGCCTTCAAAGGTAACATCTCCGCCCATATTGATAGAGAACTCTTCAAGCAGTCTTGGATTGTAAAAGACGCCGTAGCCTACGCCAGTATTTCGAAAAACAAGATTCCCGGAACCTGAGATTGTGTATCCATTTGGAATTGGCTTAAGGTAATCAATATAGCAAGTCGTGCTCAGATTTCCCGAGTCGCAAATGCTATCAGCAGTTGCGTAATCGTAATAGAGAGAGCCCTCACCAGGCTTTTCTCCGCCAAAAAAGTATGTGCCGCCATGAACTCCCAGCAAAAATCGACCTGTCGTACCATTTGAAAAACTGTTCACTCGGATTTTTGCAGTAGGCTTTACCCAAATTCGTCCTCCACCACCGGCCCCGCCACCAAATGCTGCCATAGACACCCAAGTAGCTTTCCTCGAACCGCCTCCCCTAGCACTCGCATTTGTGGCTGGAGAATCCACCCACAAATTGTTAACATCAAAGCGAATGGTGCCGCCGGCGCCACCGCCTCCCTCTAACCAAACGTCAGCAGTGCCGCCGTTAACGTAGAGGTGAGTGTTCCAGCCCATATGAAAGGTATCGGCGATAATGTTTACAATGCCCCCTCCGTGCCCGGCCTTTTCATAGCCCCTCAGAAAGCCAGCTGCGCCCCCAGAACCAAAAGTTGTAGGGTCGTTGGCACTGCCATAGGAAGCACCGCCATTTGAGCCAGCTATGCTACCACGACTTCCGGCGCCGCCATGGCCGCCGCCCCCGCCAGCTGCGTCTCCACCACTGATGGCTCTCGTTCCTCCGCCAGGTCCATATCCATTGTAATAGTAACCTTCTGAAGGGCCGCCGCCGCCAGCATAGCCTAGTTCTGAAGCATCAATCCTACTACCAGCCTCTGCAAAATAAATGGTATCTGCTTGGATTGGGTTGAGATTCGCTCTGATAATAGTGTTATTATTAAGTGTGATGTCACCGCTCATAACTATGCTAATGGTCTTTGCGCGAGCTGTGCTGTAGAGCCCCCCACCTAAATCGAGTTGAAGATTTCCTGAGCCTGATATAGCTGACCCAGGTGGGACGTATTTGGTCGTATTAACTACACAAGTTGTAGATAAATCCCCAGAATCGCAAAGCGCAGCACTCCAGTCGGTGATGTTTTGGTAAAAGGATCCATAGCCACCGGGCTCAAATCCTCCTTTGCCGCCATAAGTGGGAAAATCAATAGAAGGGGCCAGCCGGGAAAAGTTTAATGAAATGTATCCCCCTGAGCCGCCCCCGCTCTTTAAGCTGTCTTCACGGTAGCTCGATGCCCCCCCGCGTACGTTCGGTGATATTTGACCAGAAATATTTGTCGCCTCAATGTAAATGCTTCCGCCCGAGCCCCCGCCGCCGGCACCCAACGCACTGGAGCCCGACCCACCTTGGCCGCACGCCGTCGCAATCTGTGATGTCGTAGAACCCGCTGCAGTGATGGTTCCAGAGGCAATCAGACTAATCCGACCGCCACCGTTGCCCCCAGCAGAAGAGGTATGCACGCCGCCGCCGCCGGAGCCATAGGTGTTGGCCAATGCAGCCGATCCATAAACTGCGGCGACAGCAGGCGAAGATTCGCCGCCCCCGCCGAGTCCAGCGTGGGTAGCCCCAGAACACGATAGGCCAGAGCCAGCATCGTGGCAGGTGCCTCCACCTGCGCCAAGACCTGTCGTGCTCGCATTGCCAGTGCGATATCCACCGAGGCCGCCAAGACCAGTGGCACTAATGCTACCGCTACAGGTCACTAAGTCTCCTGAAACGGATGCAAAATTCATATTAACTGCTGTAATTTGTACGTTTGCATTGATTCGATTTGAACCAGTAATACTGAGATCCCCAGTCAAGTTGATGGTGAAGTCCTGCAAATTGGTAAGGTTTCGAAGCTGCCCGGTGGTTGTGATAGTTAGGTTATTTGCACTGATTGTCGCACCAACTGGCACATCTTGCACCGTAGTAATCGTACAAGTCGTCGTGAAGTCGCCAGAATCGCAAGAGATTGGGGTGATAATAATAGTTGCATCAACTGTCAACACGCCCACTCCGCCCGAACCAGTAAGATCTGGTTTCGTAGCACGAATGACGATTGTCCCTATAGTATCGTTGTTGATTCCATTACCAGTGAAGTTTGCGACACCACTTGAAGCAGATTCAGTGAGTGTTCCAGATAGAGTTCCAGGACCAGATTGCTTGCTGATTGTAATTGTTGCTGACGCATCGGCTCCCGTCTCGACAACATTTCCGTATGTGTCACGCACCTGAATGACACCTTGGGGATTGAACGCCACTGAATACTTTGCATGTGTAGCTGGTGCGGTAGAAAACACAAGCTGACTTGCTGCCGCGTGAGTTATTGTAAATCCGCTAGAGGCTTGGGCTATCGCGCCAATTCCACCGCTACCCGAAAGATCTTGTTTGGTTGCAGTCATGACCTTTGCCCCAGCGGCAGTCATGCTGAGACCACTAAAGGTCGCAACGCCGCCTGAGGCCGTGGCGACAACAGTTCCCACAAGTGACCCAGAGCCGGTGGTAATTGAGAGCGTAACCTCCGCTGTACTATCTACACCTGAGTCGATCAAGTTGCCCTGGGCATCTAGTATGTGAACAATTGGTTGAGCGGCAAAGGCCACTCCCGCCACTGTTGTGGTGCTTGGTTGCTGGGTAAACAATAGGCTTGCAGCAGGTCCGTGGGTAAAAATAACTGTGCTTCCTGATTTTGCTATTGGTGATGTCAATGACAAGATCTTGCTTTCAGCCTTTGTAGAAGCCAATGTACAAGTGGTGACGCCAGAGGAACTCGAAGCCGAGCACGAACCGTAATTGTTCGTCGAGCCGGTATCTGTTGCAGAGAAAGTCGGAATAACACCCTGAAGAGGACACATTGAATCGTTCAACAGTGTGACGGAGATACTTGATGTTGCCGAGCCATTTGCCACCACCGGTGTTGTTCCTGCAATTGTGGTATTTGTCGTGTCTGCAGCAGTATCAACAACGAAGTCGAAAAGGCCCCCCGAGGCTTCCTGAACCGTCCCGCTAGCCCTCGCTGCCTCAATAGAAAGTTTGTAGTTGCCACTTAAAAGACTGCACCCCGCTGGCGACAAGGTTGTCGCAGTCGTATTTTCTGTTGCGCAGGCCACTGTTGTACCGTTGCTCTCGTACACAGTTACATTGTACGAATCCGCGTTTGTCGACGCCCCCCATGAAAAGGTGGGAGATGATCCTGACGTCAAGCATATATCACTCACAGTGTCTGAACCACCCGTGACTCCAGCGATTGAAAAAGCTCCTATCGCCGTAGGGTCATAATTGAAGTTATGGGAGATGACATCCGACACCCTCCCTGCCTGATCATATGCTCTGACAAATAGGGTATGAGCCCCGGAGCTTAAGCCACTCACCGTGTAGTCGCTCAAATTAGGGCATATAGTGTAGTTACCCGTGTTTAAACGACATTCAACACGCTGAACGCCACTCCCGGAGTCAGTAGCCGCGATACGAAAGGTGGCAGAGTTTACATTCACGACATCACCAGGTGTAGAAGTGAACGACACTACCGGCGCCGTGCGATCAAGCATAAAGTAAGGACGTTTAAGTGCTAGTTTTGCTTTACCATTACGTCCTACAGCCTGAACAGAAATACGAACAAGAGTATTTTCGGGAATTCCGCAGTTTTCAATAAAAGTCGATATTTCTGCGACTGAAACGCTGCACACCAGAGAGGCCTCATCACTGGCAAGCGTAACACGTACAATGTATCGAGCAGCGTTGTCACTTTCAGACCACTCTAAAGATGGCTCTACATCACCGTAGATGATCTGCTCTTCATCTTCTACATCTTCACCATGAACTTTTTGAATTTGAAAACTTGAAAGTGGCGAATCTCCCCCTGAAGAAAGATCCTTCATGCTTTCTTCAACAAACCCGCACGAGGATACGACTAACACCGAAAGCACCGCTGTAACGGTTCGTAGCAAAGTCGAACCCACTTTTTTCTTCTTGATGTCGCTCAATATTGACGAATCCCTTAAGAAAAGCACTCGCAAACCATGTGGCCAAATCGGCTGTTCTCTGTATTGTCGCATACGTACCACCTCAGGTACGTTATCGACGTCGCCAATGTCGGACTAAAGAGTTTTGCTCTAAGTTCTCACTTAGTAGCTCAAAGAGAATCATCCATTGGCTCAAACAGAGTCGTTTGTGTCTCAAAGGGAGAAGAATCGCCGCTTCTAATTGCGGACTGTGTTTTCTACTCAGGTCTACTCTCAAAATCGAGTCGAATTGTGGACCCAACAATTATTCAAAGCAAAGCGGCTTTCGACTTTCGACCCAGGCACTGGTGTGAGAGAAGAGATTTCAGGCATTGTCGCAAAGTTCGACATTTTGACCAGTATACAATCCTTCGAAGGCGTTATTGGCTCGTTTTTACGCTGAAATGCACGCCGTCTTAGTAAAGGTACTGAGGTCATGCAATGAACACCAAGCAAATTCAAGAAGTACATTATATCGTACTTTTCCCATTGATTTTTAGTACATTATATCGTACCATAATTTATATGAAATGGGCGCTCAGAAAGCTAGCTGGTTATTTGCATTGGGTTAATGGTTTGAAATTAAAGGAACTCGGTCAAGTGGAAGCAAGGCTTATGCGGATAACAGAGGAAGGCCATTTCGGAGGCGTTAGAGATTTGGGAGACGGGCTCTGGGAGCTGAAGTTTAATAACGGCAATCGAATTTACTACACCCGTACCGGCAAGTACGAATTAACATTGATCCTTGGAGGAAATAAAAATGGCCAAGACCGAGACATCAAAAAAGCGAAAAGTCTTCTCTATGAATAATGCGCCTATAATCAAGCTCAAGAAAGGCGCAGTGAGTTTTCCGCATGATCCCAAAGAATTTTTAAAGGATCGCGCTAAGATCCGACAGGCCTTAACGGAGGCAATGGAAGAGGGTGACATGGACGCATTCCGGGAAATCCTAGGCGCGCATGTAAAAGCAGTTGGAGTTCAAAACATCATTGATAGAACGCATTTAACTAAGAGCACGATTTATTCGGCTATCAAAGAAGATGCAAACCCTACTATTGAAACGGTTTTTCGGATTCTTAAGACCGGAACCTAAAAAGGTGAGCCAGTTGAAGCGCCTCGTGAATTTTCTTAAGAAGGTACTCTCTGGTTTTAGGTTGCAATTACCTACTGTCGGCCGCGATGTTTTAGTGGCTGCTATGCCGTCCACTTCATCGAAAGCTTCTTTTTGCTCTTCACACAATCCAGAAGATAAAGGTCGATAAGTTTTTGATAGGAGACACCTGACTCATCAGAGAGTTTTTTGAAGTAATCGATGACGACAGGGCTTAAATTGATACCGACTGCTTTTTTCTTTTTGGCAGGGTACGGATTTTTAACTTCCTTCATTTTATTGAAATCATATTCCTTTTTCATAAAACACCCTTTCTTTTTTTGTAGCTTTACGAGTCGAAATAATTCGAACAACTGAGTCTGATTCTCGAAGGCAATGAACCACAACTAAAAGTTTCCTGGTGCCACTCCCAATTTGAACCAAATGAAGACGGCGTGAAAATTGCAAAACTAGTTTACTATTTGCCTTGCGTTTAATACCACTACACGGTATAGTGGTATTAACTGAGGCGTAATGATTCGCAACTTTGATAATAAGATAGCCAAAGACATCTGGGAAACGGATTCGTCCCGATCGCTTCCAAGGGAGTGTTGGATTCGAGCTAAAGCCCTTCTAACCATCATGCATGCGACCTCAGATTTGACAGATTTAAAGATTAAGGGCCAGCCACCGAGTATCCGACTTCATAAGCTCCAGGGAAATCGTAAAGGCGAATGGAGTGTGACAATTAGGCTTCCTTGGTGCATTACCTTCAAATTTAAGAATGGCGAGTTTATGAACGTTAAAATTGAGAATTATCACTAGAGGTATTTATGATTAAAAATCCAAAACCCATGCACCCAGGAACTGTGCTCGATGAAATCTATATGAAAGAGATGAACCTCAATCAAACGCAGTTCGCTCAAAAGTGCGGGTGCACACACCGAAAAATCAATGAGATCGTCAATGGTAAACGAGCTATTTCTCCGGAGTTTGCTTTGGTTTTAGAAAAGGTTCTTGGAACAACGGCAGAAATGTGGGTTCGCATGCAGGCGGAGTACGATTTGTGGGTAGCACGACAGAAGGCCGCATGAGCTAACTATTCAAAAACTATCGACCGGGAGTGCTAGGTGCTGGTGGAGTTTGAACTTTTTGAAACTATCTACCGTTGAGTGAGAAGAGCCGGAATTTCTAAATATCTGAAATTAGATGGTTTTTAAAATCGAAAAATGAGACAACTGGTGCGCGAATCGAACAAGTAGACGAACCGCTTGCTACGTTTATATTCTGGAGGGAACCCGCACTAAATCAAAATTTAGAATTGTTCAGCGGCGACTGATTAAAACCGGTAAATATCAAATCAAGTCGTGGTCAATGCCCTCTTAAGGGGTTTCGTGTATTACTTCTTGGTTTCTTCTTTTGGATTTTTTGTTAAGACGAGCTCGGGTTCGATTTTGGGTTTTGGGTCCTCTTCGCGCTCAAAAGACAAAGTGTATTCGACATACTTTGATTCATTCCAGGGCGGCGGAGGGAAGGTAAAGGCCTTGATCTTACTCATTAAACATTGATTCATTGCTTCGTTGCCAAAGTCGGAGCGAATCACCTCGACAGACTGAGGCACACCATCGGTTTGCACCGTCCAATCCAAATATACCGATCCCCTTTTTACCGGCGGATCAGTTTTTAAAAACTCCAGCCAACACTCTTGAAGTGATTTTGCGTTTTTTACTACGGTATTCTTTATCTCTCTTGCAACGTAGGGATCTTGCGCCCCCTTGCCGCTTTTGTCAGCAGGCTCCGTTTGCATCGCCTGGCCAATTCTGGCTTCCATTCGCATAAGATCATTACGCAACATGTGATTCTGATAGGCCAGATAACCAATGATCAGCAGCACAAAAAAGCTGGCAGAAACAACAAGGGGCTTATTCATAGGTGGCACCTTTCGTCTTGGTTTTTTGACCCTCACAGATCGGTCTAATATTTTTCAAGAATTCATCTCATCAAAAATGGTTTTTGTGGTCAACCAACCTTTTTGATGAAAGCTTCTTGGTTCGTTGAGTTTCGATAAACTGGCGTCGTGAAAGCTACTAGTATTATTTTCCACATCTCGAGATACAGGCAGATATTTCTAGTTAATTCAGCAGTAATACAACTAAGGGCTTTGAAGCTTGTAAACATACACGGCGCCAGCATTACTTGCCGAATTGTCGGGGCTTGCCGTAGTGCCGTTGGTAATGGTCGTTTGATTGCTGTCCTCACTACTGGCGCCCACCGCCAGCGTGTCTCCATATAAACTCAAGCTGCCTCCAAAATAATCACCTGCCTCCGCATTCGCCGCTTTAACGTATGCTTCTTGGGCCCAAGTGGCTCCAGTCCGTTTGTAAACGTATACTGCTCCGGCGTCGGCCGCTGAGTTATTGCCGCTAGCAGTGATGCCATTGGTTATCGTCGTCTGATTGCTAGACTCACTACTGGCGCCCACCGCCAGCGTGTCTCCCGACACAGTTACACTAGCACCAAAGAAATCATACGCTTCAGCATTCGCAGCCTTGATGTAGGCCTCCTGGGCCCAAGTAGTTCCAGTCCGTTTGTAAACGTAAACGGCGCCCGCCCAATATGCGGAGTTATCGCCGCTGGCAGTTGTGCCATTGGTTATCGTCGTCTGGTTGCTATCCTCGCCTGGGGCCCCAACTGCCAAGGTGTCCCCGGCCACACTCACACTCTTACCAAAATTCTCAACCGCTTCAGTATTAGCTGCTTTGATGTATGCCTCTTGGGCCCAAGTAGTTCCGCCCCGTTTGTAAACATATACAGCGCCAGCTCTGATTGCCGAGTTATTGCTGCTCGCCGTTGTCCCGTTGGTAATCGTTGTCTGATTGCTAGCCTCGCCTGGGGCCCCAACTGCCAAGGTGTCCCCGGACAGACTTACCTCTCTACCAAACTCATCACCTGCTTCTGCATTGGCTGCCTTAAGATAGGCCTCCTGAGACCACGTGGTCCCCGTCCGTTTGTAAACATATACTGCTCCAGCTTCGGTCGCTGAGTTATCACTGCTCGCCGTTGTCCCGTTGGTAATCGTTGTCTGATTGCTATCCTCACCCCTTGCACCCACCGCTAGCGTGTCGCCTGAAATACTAATGCTCATGCCAAACTCATCCCCCGCTTCAGCATTAGCTGCTTTGATGTAAGCTTGTTGATGGATACCAACGCGTTCATCGACGCTGTCTTGGTTCATATCGCCGATAGACTCGCGATGATAAACGTATACTGCTCCGGCGTTGGCCGCTGAGTTATTGCCGCTTGCTGTGGTGCCATTGGTGATTGTCGTCTGGTTACTTGCTTCACCACGGGCCCCTACCGCGAGGGTATCATTTGACAAACTTACACTATAACCAAACTCATCATTAAAACCCCTATTTACAGCCTTGATATAGGCTTCCTGCGCCCAAGTTGTGCCGTTACGCCTATACACATAAACAGCTCCCGTGTTAGACAATGAATTGTCAGTGCTAGCCGTATCACCGTTAGTGATTGTGGACTGATTGCTCGACTCCATCTTAGCCCCTACTGCCATCGTGTCGTTCGAAACGCTGATATCGGAGCCAAATTGATCAAACCAATCCGCATTGGCCGCTTTAACGTATGCTTCTTGGGCCCAAGTGGCGCCAGTACGTTTATACACATAAACTGCACCAACGTGGCTAAATGAGTTATCGCTGCTTGCAGTCGCGCCATTTGTAATCGTTGTCTGGTTACTATCTTCAAATTGCGCCCCCACCGCCAAAGTATTTCCGTACAAGCTCACTTTGAGTCCGAAGTCATCACCTCCCTCGCTGTTTGCCGCTTTAATATAGGCCTCTTGCGCCCAAGCATCGCCTGTACGTTTGTAAACGTAAACGGCCCCTGTCCGGTGGGCTGTAACATTGCCGCTAGCAGTGATGCCATTGGTAATTGTTGTTTGGTTGCTAAATTCGCCCCAGGACCCTACTGCCAGGGTGTCGCCGAAAACGCTGACGCTTCCGCCAAAATAAGCTTGGGCTCTGGCATTTACAGCTTTTATATACGCCTGCTGCTCCCAGCTTATACCTGTACGCTTATAAACATAGACAGCTCCAGCCCAGGTGGCTGAGTTATTGCCGCTTGCTGCGGTGCCATTGGTGATTGTTGTCTGGTTGCTGTCTTCACGTTTGGCCGCCACTGCAAGCGTATCGCCTGCAACGCTAATCCACTCGCTAAAAAAATCGTCAGATTCCGCATTCGCCGCTTTAATATAGGCCTCTTGCGCCCAAGTCGTGCCGTTACGCTTATAAATATAAACTGCGCCTGTAAGGCTTGCTGAGTTATCGCCACTTGCGGTGGCTCCGTTGGTTATCGTCGTCTGATTGCTATCCTCACCAAGGGCGCCCACCGCCAGCGTGTCTCCCGACACAGTTACACTAGCACCAAACCCATCCCACGCTTCCGCATTGGCCGCTTTGATGTAGGCCTCCTGGGCCCAAGTAGTCCCGGTCCGTTTATAGACGTACGCAGCACCAGAGTCATCGGAAGAGTTATCGCTACTCGCCGTAGTACCATTGGTGATCGTGGTCTGATTGCTATCCTCACCAAGGGCGCCCACCGCTAACGTGTCGCCTGAAATACTAATGCTCAAGCCAAAATTATCATCCGTTTGAGCATTCGCCGCTTTAATATAAGCCTGCTGCACCCAGCGTTGTGTGGTTGTTACATTCATTCGCGCATCCCAACCATCGCTTGTAGCGACAGCTCCCACGTTTCCGGCGGCATCCACGGCTCTAACACTAATGTAGTATCTTGTTTCATTGTTCAGTGTGACACCCGTTCGTTGATAGCTTGTGATGTTTGAAATGTTTGTGTAGTTAAGCACATCTGTCCCGCCAGCTGTCGAGCCAATCGCAAATTCATAGTAGCTGACTGGCGCACCGCCAGCTGCCGGTGCCGCCCAAGTGACCGTAGGCGTCTCTGTGATCGCATTCCAAAAGTTTTGATCATTTAAGCTAGTTGGCGCACCCAAGGCTGTAGCGTCGACGGTAAATCCGTCGCCGTTTGCGACAACTCCCGCGTTGCCGGCATTGTCTATAGCCCTTACGCTCACATAATAGGTCGTGCCATCTACTAGCGCCAGACCTGTTCGAGAGTAACTCGTAACGTTTCCAATATCCGTCCAATTGAGCGTCTGCGTTCCGCCCAAAGTCGTTCCAATCGCCATCACGTAGCTGGCTACTGTACCGAGAGCATCCGTACTTGCAGTCCAGCTCACAGTCGGGGTTGCTGATGTGGAGCTTGACCATGTGCCATCATCTAAACTTATTGGCGCGGTGGGACCAGACGTGTCTTTAGTCCAGGTGCAACTGGTGGCACTTGCTGCTGGCTGCAGATTCGCCCCCTGCCCCAAAACGCATAACATATACGTTCCATCACCTGTTAGTGTATCTGTAATGTTTGCCCCTACAGAAGTGAGCGCACTATAGCCTGCGGTATTGGTGCAATCTGCCGAAATCCCAAACTTGTACCGGTACTGGGACACTCCCGTCCCACCCACATCCACGTTCAACGCCATTGCATTAGATGGATCCGCTGGACAGCCGGTAATTGTAGCTGCCGGAGCCGCGCGATCGAGAATAATCCCCGCGCTCACCGCAGTTGAAGCAACATGATTATCTGAAAAGGAAATCCACAGATAGACTGTTTTTGCTCCATCGGACTCAGAAAGTGTGAATGACGTCGGACGTGTTGCGTGCCACCCATTGCTTGAGCGAATTGAATCATTGAAAATCGTACCGAAAGGGGCAGTTGACTCGTAATGGGGCCACTAAGAGCCCCGTTGCCTCATAATCCTGACACCGACTAAGCTTTTTAATAACGACACTAAAATGCATTAGG
>Ga0210057_1002728_pt1 | contig 25023 bp, 24 predicted proteins | sample CryGeyCG2114_010_2_FD_183968 | JGI IMG/M metagenome (GOLD analysis project Ga0210057, IMG submission 183968) | Groundwater microbial communities from aquifer - Crystal Geyser CG10_big_fil_rev_8/21/14_0.10 (SPAdes) (version 2) | ecosystem: Environmental > Aquatic > Deep subsurface > Groundwater ...
GAGTTACCCATTTCGCATCCTCGCTTGTCGTAATAAAGGTAAAATGCAAAGAACCTTTGTTCCGACTGCGCTCGGACGAAATGGATAACAGAGTTACCCATTTCGCATCCTCGCTTGTCGTAATAAACAAATTGCTTATTTGTAGTAAGCTATATCCATGACCAAAACGGAGCTGGACGCAAAATCAGACGAAGAAATTACAAAAATTGTCCAAACCGAAGACGCCCAAGCCTTCGGCGTTTTAGTAGAACGCTACGAACAAAAACTCCGTCGATATGCTCGCAAATTTCTTTTTATAAAAGCCGATACCGAGGATCTGGTCCAAGAGATTTTTATAAAAGCCTACGTAAACATCCGGGGTTTTAACTCCTCTATGCGTTTCTCTCCATGGATATATCGCATCGCCCACAACCACTTCATTAACGCACTCAAAAAAAGAAAAAACGAGCCCCGACCCATCCTTGATCCTGAAACCATATTTCCTCATCCGATTGCTCCCCAATCTGCCGACGACAAAATTAAAAAAACTGAAGAAAAACTTCTCATAGAACAGTACCTCCAACGACTTAAGCCGAAATATCGTGACCCCCTTATGCTGTATTACCTAGAGGAGCTTAGTTATCAAGAGGTTGCCGATGTGCTAAAAATTCCCGTTAAAACTGTCGGTGTCCGCCTCAATCGAGCCAAAGCCCAAATACAAGAAATAGTAAAAAACGAAAATCAAAAAGTATGAGCGAAGAGCTAAAAAATAAAATTCTAGAACAAATCAAAATCGGCCACGTCAAAATGAAGCCGAAGTTTCGCTTTGTTTTAGAATCTTTCCTTTATATTTTTGGGATTATCTTAGCCAGTCTATTTTCCCTCTACCTCATCAGCTTCATCATCTTCACGCTCCGAGCCAGCGGGGCATTAGCCGCACCCGGATTTGGCTTGCGCGGAATTGGCATCCTTTTCGTATCTTTACCCTGGCTCTTAATCGTCATCAGCATCGTCCTCATAATCATCATGGAGCTATTGGTCAAACATTTCTCTGTCGCCTATCGTCGACCCATACTCTACTCTCTCCTATTTATTATCGCCTTTTCCACCTTCGGCGCCCTAGTTGTCGACCGAGCCGATCTTCATCAAGCCCTATTCAAGCGCGCCCGACAAAACCAACTCCCAATCGCCGGGCCACTTTACAATACCTTTGATAGCTTTAAACCAGACAACCTCCACCGAGGCATCATTCTGACTGTCTCTACCAGTAGCCTAGAGCTCCAAACCTTGCGTGACACCACCTCCACAGTCTCCTTTGAATCACTTTTAGAAAAATACCCCGAACTATTAGAAGCACTTCAAGAAGGCAACCCAATCTTAATCATCGGCACTAAAATCGGCACCAACATCACCGCCGAAAATATTCAAGTCTTTGATTTTGGCGACAACCTGGAGCCTATGCACGAAATGATACACCCCACAGAACCTCCGCTCACCCACTAAATCTAACTGGCCGAAGTCGGACTTCGACCAGTTAAAAAATGAAAGAAATAAAAAAATAGCTTGTAGTAGTTAGTGAGTTAACTCAAAGACAATCAAACAAGTTAAATTAACCAATACTCAAAATACTATGAATAAAAATATTATTTACTCCGCTACCGCCCTTGGTGCCGTGGTCATCATCGGCACCGGTATCGCCTCTGCTCATCAGCTTAATAATCAGCAAAGACGAGCCGGCGCAGAGTTTCATCAAATCCAAGATCCAACCTTATTTCAGGCCCATCACGACCAAATGCAGGCTCAAATCGCTGAAATTCTAGGACTTTCGCAAGAAGCCCTCCAAGCCGAGCTAGACGCCGGCAAGAAAATGCCAGAGCTCGCCAAAACATACAACGTCGACCTAGAAGCCTTTCACCAAACTATGGAAGCCCAGCGACAAATATTCCTTCAGGAGCGCCTGGATAAACTAGTTGCCGACGGCACCATCACTCAAGAAGTAGCTGACGCTCGCGCTAGTCGCATCAGTGAAATGCCAAAAGGGCCAAAGTTTGGCCATCGCGACCACAGCATGGGATTCGGTAAAGAAATGAATCCGGCTTCAAACCAATAGTTCCTAAAACCAAGCAGAAGTTTTTCATTGAAACCCTAAAGCCGCGCGAAAGTGCGGCTTTAGGGTTTCCCGCATGAAACCTTGCAAAATCTCACCAAAAGCGCACAATAAAATGAGATGAATCCCGTTAGTGATCAGGAGCGACAGAGTCGCTCCTGAGGAAGCTACCGGGTACAGTTAAGATGGAGTCAACGTAGTCGAACCAACGCATTATTACAAAATAAAGGTTCCGCATGGCCGGGCCAAGCGGTATTGAGGAGAACTCGCTTTGCTCGCCCTTACCGCCCCAGGGGGCGGGGTATTGAACCATTGCTGCGACTGCGCTCGGACGAAATGGATAACAGAGTTACCCATTTCGCGTCCTCGCTTGTCGTAATAAAATTAAATTATCACTAACGGGATGAAAAAATCTATTTATTTAATCGTCTTCATCATTATCGTAGTGGCTATTTTCCTAGTCCTACGTCCCAGCGAAATCCAAGCCCCTCTAATTGAGGTCACCCTCGATCCGCTTAATGCTACATACCAAATCGGCGAGCAAAGCGTCGCACTAATAAATGGCCATGCTGAAGTTGAAATCGTCCCTGATTCTGCCAGCAAAATGATAGTTGATATTTTTGGCGCCCCCACCCTCGGTGATCTTAATGGAGACGGTGTTGATGATGCCGGTATTATCTTGGTAGAGAGCTCAGGTGGAACTGGCACCTTTTACTACGTGGCCGCTGTCGTTGACAACGCCGGAACCAATGCAGTACTTCTTGGCGACCGTATCGCTCCCCAAACCCTAGAAATTCGAGACAACATGCTCGTTGCCAACTACGCTACTCGCGAGCCAGGTGAACCAATGAGTGTCATGCCATCAATCGGTGCCTCTAAATATTTGGTTTTTCAAAATGGCGTTCTTTTAGATCAAGACTTATCTAACACTAATGAACTTCTTTTCGGTACATGGCAAAACGACGAAAACACCGAATTTACTCGCTATTTTAAAGCAGATGGCAGTCTCATTGATACCGATAACAGCTCCTCCGCATCTAAAGATACTGGAACCTATAGTCTCATTACCGACTCTGAAAATAATCAGATATTAACCATCACCTTCCCCGAAACCGAACTTCACTTCTCAGTTATCACCATTACCCCTGAGAACTTAATTCTGAAAAGTCTAGACGACGACACCTCACTCAGCTTCACCAAGCTCCGCTAACAACCAACTCGACAAAAGGCAATCAACTTTTAGCACTATTCTGGTGTTATAATATATTCTTATGTTTAAATCAAAATCTAAAAACCTAACCGAAGGGCCAATCTTTAAATCCATCCTCGTCCTAGCCATCCCAATCATCTTCTCCAGCCTTCTGCAAACCACCTACAACCTCACCGACACCTTCTGGGTCGGTCGCTTGGGTGCAGGAGCTGTGGCCGCGGTCTCTTTGAGTTTCCCGGTGATGTTTTTAATCTTCGCCGTTGGTGGCGGGCTAGCCGTAGCCGGCACCATTTTAGTGGCTCAATACAAAGGCAAAAAAGACGAATTCTCAGTTGACCACGTCACCAGCCAAACTTTTTCCATGATGTTTATAGTCTCAATTCTTATCGGCATCATCGGCTATCTAATCAGCCCAAGCATCATTAGCTTCATAGGCGCCGATGCCATAGTTAACCCGATGGCTATTGAATATTTACGAGTATCCTTCTTAGGAGTCCTCTTTGTTTTCATTTATTATGTTTTTGAATCTCTCATGCGAGGAGTCGGTAACGCCAAAACACCGGTCTTCATTGTCTCGGCCACGGTTTTACTAAATCTCGTACTTGATCCACTTTTCATTTTTGGATGGGGCCCTTTTCCGGCCATGGGCGTCTCTGGCGCTGCGCTAGCCACAGTCTGCACCCAAGCCCTAGCTGCCATCGTCGGAGTTATCCTGCTCTTTAGCGGACGCTATGGCCTGCGATTAAAATTCAAAAGTCTTAAGCCCGACTTTCCTCTTATCCGAAAAATGTTTTTTCTCGGCATGCCTTCTTCAATTGAACAATCCAGCCGAGCCTTAAGTTTTGTCTTTCTCACACTTTTAGCCGCCAAGTTCGGCACTATCGCCCTCGCCGCATACGGTATTAGAAATCGCATCTCCAGCTTTTTGATTCTGCCCGCCCTTGGTCTTGCTGTAGCCGCCTCGGCCATCATCGGCCAAAATCTCGGTGCCCAAAAACCCGAACGCGCCCAAAAAACCGCTAAGGCTGCTTTAATCGCCACCTTTATCTCTCTAACCACATTAGGCATGGTATTCTTCATCTTTGCCGAAAACATCATCGGCTGGTTCGTTCCCGGCGACCTGGAAGTAATTAAAATGGGAACGCTCTTCCTACGCATCACCGCACCTACCCTTGGCCTACTTGGCATCGAAATAGTGGCCGGCGGTATTCTCCGCGGAGCAGGGGCCACCGCCTCAGCCATGACTCTGGCCGTCGTCTCTCTTTGGGTTCTTCACATCCCGGTGGCCTTCCTCCTAGTCAACTACACTAGTCTCAGCGAAGTCGGTCTTTGGATCTCTTTTGCTTTTGGCAACGTTACCGGCGCCACTCTCGGCCTGATCCTACTCAAAAAAAGTAACTGGCAAAATAAAAATCTAACCGCTAAATTTGGCAGTCTCTCCACTCAAATCACCGACGAAGCCCTTGTCGACGAGGGCCTCTCCGCCTAAAAAAGTAACTGGGCCCGCCTCCTATTCGGAAGCAGGCCCATTTTGCTTGTACGGCGTCCCTGCATCATGGCAAGCCTGGCAGACCTGCCTGTTAAAGGGCATCCGCTTCTTCGTCGGCACCTGCCGCTTGCAACAAACGCAACGATGTACATGCCGAAGGCGCTTGTAACAAGCCTGACACAACGTCCCGTCGATTTTTCGAACGGCAACTGGGCGGACATTCGCACAAAGGAAACACTTCTCACTCTTGCGCTTCCTCTGGCAATAACAGCAGATCGACTTGCCAGACTTCAAACGTCCGTAAACCTTCCGCTTCTTTCGACACCGAGCACACGTCTCGTACTTTGCCCGATCATGATATCGCCGTCGCTCGTAGCAACGGGAGCACAACAGCTTCCCATATCTCCGGCCTTGAATCAGCCGACGATTGCCAAAGTCCCCGCACTCCTCACACTTCTTCATATCCACCTCCAGCTGGAACTCTCATATTCTTAGCAAAAACGCCAAGAAAAAACAAACCAGATGTATTGCGCAACCCCAAGTGGCGCAAATTTTTAATGTTCTTTAATATGGCTAAAAATATCTAATCCAGCCTTTAGTATCACCAAAACGATTAAACCGCCAATCGGATTTCCTAACAAAATAGCCAAAAATGCACCAAAAATAACCACCAAATGCATTACTACAATTCGCGGATAAGGAGCCAGCATAATCCTCGCCGGCACCAAATTAACATATTCCTTATTCTTCAAAAAATTGCTATAAAACGATACCCCGTGACTAATAGTCATAGCTAAGACCGCAGGCCAAATTATTAGAAAAGTCGCTGGCAAACTAACCTTTGCCCCGAGCAAGGCCATCTCCAGCGAAACCGATACTCCGTCATGAAAAAATACTACTAAGACTAAAAGATGCCCCTGCATAAATGCACCAAAGTGAATTATAAAAAACAAAATAAAACTGATAGATCTCTTAACAGCCAAACGGATAATTGTATATATTCCGATCACTGCACTCTCGCACCAAAATGCGAATAACAACTGGAATACACTCCAGCCCCAAAAAATTACGCCAATCAAAGGAATTAAATTAGACAAAATCAAAGTCCAAACCGAAACTTTCTTAAAATTATTCCTTGTGATCCTCAGCATCTTTTTTTAAAACAACTTATAACCCAAAAATATTCAAAACAAACTTCACCAACGGATCAGCATTCGGCCCATAAACCAAAGACCCACCAAGCGCGCCAGTAATTGTAATTGCCACTAGCCCCCCTAACGCCAATATCCAAACCAATGGAGAATTATAAAGCATTCCAGCTAATCCTGACAACATACTCCACGGCCAAGCCGTATACTTATTCGCTTTAAGTCGTTTATACACTCGGTCACACTCCGGGTAATCCCTAATCCAAACCAACAAATAAATCAAAGCTAAAATCCCAAAAAGAAAAACACTAATGCTGGCCCAACTATTGTGTTTTATAATAACCGGCCACAAAAGTGAACTGCTACCGATCGACTCAGCCGCCGTCTCCCCCGTATTAAGTGTAGGCAGAGCCAACAAAAAACCCGACATAAGTAGGGTTAATTTAACATAAAACCAAGAAACAAAGCGCCGAAACTTCCCAAAACTAATTAATTCAAAACCCGCATATAACATCAAAAGTGCAATCGGAAAATGCACAATAGTAGCATGAATATTCATTGCTTTGCCATTATGCCACCAACCCAAAAAAAAGAAAAGCCCCATGTCCCTCTGCCGAAGCAGAAGAAACACGAGGCCTTCGCGCGCCGCTTCTTGTACAAGAAGCGACGCACCTGCGCCAGGTCAGCTACTCGTAGCTGACCTGGGAAACTGTAAAAGGAACAACTGCGGGCTCCAGCGGGATCTGCTGGCTGGAGCCATCCGACCACCGGAGGTCGTTGATGGCGTTGACGGAGACCGTCAGCGCCTCGCGTGTCGTCGCCGAATTGGCGAAGTTGGACGAATCAACCCGGACCCGGAACGACTTCGTCGTCCCAGCCGAAATCGTGTAGTTGATCCCAGAAAACGTCACCGAGCAGTTGTCACCCGATCCTGGCACCGCGGTCTGTGTGACCGCAAAGCCCAGCGGACTGCCGGTCGCAGGATCGATCAATTCCACGGTGAAAGTCGGGGACCCATTCCGAACCGCGCCACCACTGAACGTCAATGTGATGGCCTGGAGCTCCAACTGGTCCGCCGGGTGCGCGGTCATCGAGAAATTGGCGACGTCATCCACCGCCGTCCGGACTCGACCGGTGGTCAAACCCAGAGCAGACGACGTCAGCGCCGGCTTGGTCCGGTAGACCGTCACCGACTCACTCCAGATCGGAGCGCCAATGACTTCCACCGCGGTGACGTTGTCGTCGACGACCAAGGCCGTAACATCCCGCGCCCACTCAATCCCGAAGCGATACTTCGCTCCGGAGACTGCGCCAGCCGTGAAGCTGGCGACGTCACCGACGAGCGATAGAACCCTGGTCGAGTTCTTCGCCACCACCGTCGGCAACGAAAAAACGAACTGGATCTCGCCTCGATCAACGGCCGACATCGACATGGACGCCGGCCCGCCAAGCAGTGTCCCGCCTTCCATCACCCGAAGGTTCTGGAAGTTCGAGAACCAAACTTGCTGATTCTCGATTTCCACCGCGAATCGGACATCGGTGACCCGCAAATCACCGAAGTTGTTGGCCGACATTCGAAACTTAGCCAGGGTCACCATGGTGGTGCCCATGACCTCGTATCTCGCTGGCGGCGAATCCGTCGCCGCCGAGACGGTCAGGACCGGCCGAACGGCCGGAACCTCTCCGCCACCGCCACCGCTCTCGCCGTTGTCCGGCGCCTCCGGAGTCTGGTCCTGCACGGCCGGAGCCGAAGCCCCTCCGCCACAACCCATCAGAAGAACGACAATGCCCGTCAACGCGACGAACATGAAAATCAGCCCGAACCGACCGAATGAAGTGCGCATAACGCCCTATTCCCTTCCTTGTTAAAGTACGAATGCGCCCCTTTCGAAGCGCCATGGACAACCTGCCCATGCTTTATATTATAGCACAAAATAGACCCATTTGTCAAGGAAATGACACTTTTTAAAGCCAAATTAGCCCTAAAAATAGGGCATTAGCTCAAAATTACGAAATCTGTCATTCTGAGTCCCGACTTCAGTCGTGGACGAAGAATCTAGGGCGAGATCCTTCGCTTCGCTCAGGATGACGGCGAGGAGAACGTTTGGGATAAATCGAAACTCGGGACGACACCCCGGGCAGTGTTGTTTTGGGAGGGTAAGACCTGGCCAAACGGCCTTGCCCGCCCTGCCCGTGCCCGCGGGCAGGTGGAGTCGCGGGCTGGAGCGCCCTCCCAAAACAACACTGCCCGGGGTGTCCGCCGAAAACGCTAAGGGAGAAGGTGCCGGCTCCGCCCGCCTTGACTCGCGAGGCGAGGCAGGCAGGAGAGCCGGACACCTGGTTCTCGCGGCAATACAGCCGGACCATCCGAACCCGAACGCCCGCAGGAGGCGAGAACGCCTGGTTTTTTCAAGCACAATATCGCTTTCCGAAATCTCAACTCACAGATATCCCCCGTCACAAAAAAATTTAACTCCCCGAAATATGCTAAAATAGAAAAATAGGTCCTTAATTTTTTTACGACATTAATGAAAAATCCAATCGCTAGCATTAGAAAATATGTTCGCGCCACCAACTACCTCAGCGCCGCTCAAATCTTTCTTCAAGACAATTATCTTGTTGAACGCGATTTAAACTTCGACGACATCAAACCTCGCCTTCTCGGTCACTGGGGCTCTTGCCCCGGCATCAACTTTACCTATGCCAACTTAAACTGGCTCATCAAAAAACACGACCTTAACATGATGTTTGTTCTCGGTCCGGGCCACGGCTTCCCCGCTATTCAGGCTAATCTTTTTCTAGAAGGCACTCTTTCAAAATACTATCCACACACCACTCAGACACTAGACGGCATTGGTTATCTCTGCAAAAACTTTTCTTGGCCGTACGGCTTTCCTTCTCACTCCAACCCCGGCACCCCCGGCGTCATTTTAGAAGGTGGCGAGCTGGGCTACTCTCTTTCTACAAGCTACGGTGCCGCCCTAGACAATCCCGACCTCATCGTCTCTTGCCTTGTTGGCGACGGCGAAGCCGAGACTGGCCCCACGGCCACGGCCTGGCATCTTAATAAATTTCTCTCACCAAAAACCGACGGCGCTGTTTTACCAATCCTTCATTTAAACGGTTATAAAATCTCCGGGCCCACCATCACCGGCCGAATGAGCAACACCGAACTCAAATCTCTCTTTTTTGGCTACGGCTACGAGCCCATCATCGTTGAGGGCTCAGACATCTACACCAAAATGAACAACGCCCTTGAAAAGTCTCTAAAGAAAATAAAAGCCATCCAAAAAAGAGCCCGCAGTTCAGCCAAACACGTTACTCCGCACTGGCCCATGATAGTCCTTCGCACTCCAAAAGGCTGGACCGGCATCAAAACTCTAAAAGGCAAAAAAATCGAAGGCAACTGTTATGCCCACCAAGTCGTCGCCAAGCAAGCCAAGTCCGAAAAGCAAGAGCTTCTCGCCGTTAACGAATGGCTAAAGTCTTATAAGTTTGAAGAGCTTTTTAGTAAAGACACTGGCTTTATAGACGAAATAAAATCAATCATTCCAAAACCCAGCCATACCATGGGCTCAAACAAACACACCTTTGGTGGCAAACCGGTTTACAAGCCTCTCAACCTGCCTTCCTTAACTCAATTCGCCGAAGACGGCACCGTTCCCGGTACCATCGGCAGCTCCAGCATGCGCCGAGCCGGCGAATATTTAAACGAGGTCTTTAAACTTAATAAGCTTCACGACAACTTCCGCTTCTTCAGCCCCGACGAAACCTACTCTAACAAATTAGACAAAATCTACTCCTCAACCAAACGCGCCTTCCAATGGCCACTAAAACCTTGGGATGAAGATCTTGCCCCAGAAGGCAAAGCCATTGAGATGCTCTCCGAGCACTCTCTGCAAGGTCTTTTACAAGGCTATGTCCTAACCGGACGCCACGGCGTCTTTGCCAGCTACGAAGCATTCATTCAAATCGTCGGCTCTATGGCCGACCAATACGCCAAGTTCCTCCACTCTGCTCGCACAATCCCTTGGCGTGGAATTATCCCTTCATTAAACTACATTCTCACTAGTAGCGGTTGGCGCCAAGAACACAACGGCTTCTCTCATCAAAACCCAGGCTTCATCGACGACATGCTCCAACGCCAAGGCAACTTCACCACCGTCTACTTTCCACCCGATGCCAATAGCACCCTCGCTGTTTTGGAAAAATGTTTATCTTCTACCAAGAGCATCAACGTCATCGCTGCTGGAAAAACCCTTGAGCCTCGCTGGCTTACCCCAGACGCCGCCAAAACCCAGCTCCAAAACGAAGGCATTGGTATTTGGGATTTTGCTAGCGACGAAAATCCAGATATCGTTGTCTGCGGTATCGGCGACTACCTCACCAAAGAAGCTTTAGCCGCTGTTGATTTAGTCAGGAAGGAAACCGCAAAAGTAAAAATGCGCTTTGTGAATATAATGAGTCTCTCCAGCATGGGGTTGGGTTGCTCGAGCTGCTCAATTGACCAAAAAACTTTTGACGACTATTTCACTAGCGACAAACACGTCATCGTCAACTTTCATGGCTACCTTCAAACTATCAAACAAATCCTTTTTGACTACGGCCCTAATCACCGCTTCACTATCCACGGCTACGTCGAGAGTGGCTCCACTACCACCCCACTAGACATGCAGATTCGCAACAAAACCAGTCGCTATAATTTAGTGATAGATATCGTCAAAAAAGCCCACGAACAAGGTGTTCTCACTGACGAAGAAAAAGATTCCATAGTTAACAAATACGAAGAAAAACTCTCAAATCACTTTGCTTACATTCAGCGCCATGGCGTTGATCCCGCCGAAGTTAATGCTTGGATTTGGCCAGGCGCAAAAAGATTAGTAGAAGAAGAATAACCCCCTTAACGAGGACCGTCCTCCTGAGGAGGACGGTCCTCGAAACCACCTCGAAACCAAAAAGAATAACTCCATGAATCCCGTTAGTGATAGTCCACCCTGGGCGGACGAGGAAGCTAGCGAATGAAGGTTAAATGAAATTTACTACAATGAACCAACTCATTACCATAAAATTAAGCTTACGATATCATTAACGGGATGAAAATCCTCGTTGTTAATCCGGGCTCTCAATCAAAGAAGTATGCACTCTACGTTAACAAGAGGCAGGTTTTTTTAGCCCACTTTGAAAATACTCCTAAAGGCTACATACTCACCACAAATCTAAACGGTTCAGTTGAAGAAAAAAAAATTAAACCTCGCCAATTCCAATCCGCCTTCACTCAAACCATAGACTATCTTAAAAAACAAATTATAATCAACCAGATCTCTGATCTTCGCTGCATTGCCGTTCGCGTCGTCTGCCCAGGTCTCTATTTTAGCGAACATCGCATAATAGACAAAACCTATCTCCAAAAATTAAATAAATCTCTATCTCAGGCTCCGCTCCATATCGCAGCCACCCTAGAAGAAGTCCGCTTCCTCATCAAAAAAAGCAAAGATGCTCCGATCTACGCCATTAGCGACAGCGCTTTTCATACCACCCTACCTGAAGAAGCAAAATACTACGCAATCAACAAAAAGGACTCTGACGCCCTTGAACTCTACCGTTATGGCTATCATGGGCTTTCGATCCAGTCCATTATCCGGCAAATCAAAGACACCGGATATTTACCAGAAAAAATAATCGTCGCCCATCTCGGAGGAGGCGCTTCTATCACCGCAGTTAAAAACGGTAAATCCATCGATACCTCCATGGGCTTCACTCCTCTGGAAGGATTAGTTATGGCCACTAGAGTCGGCGACATCGATGCCGGAGCCCTATTCTACCTCGGACAAAAAAAATCCTTTACTTACAAAAAATTTAATCGCTACCTCAACGAGGAAAGTGGCCTACTCGGCGTTAGCCAAATTAGCTCCGACATTCGCGTTCTTCTTGAAAAAGAAGCTGAGGGAAACAAAGATGCAGCCCTCGCCCTTAATCTCTATGCTTACAAAATCAAAAAAACCATCGGCAGTTATATAACCGTCCTAAATGGTCTTGATCTTTTAGTATTCACCGGCACGGTCGGCTTACGCTCCGACCCCATGCGCAACAAAATTATCCATCAACTTAATCATCTTCATCTCGAGCTAGACAAAAGTAAAAATAAATCCGTCCCAGAAAACGGCTATATTCATCAAGAAAACAGCGTCCCCATTTTAGTTGCAAAAACTGACGAAATGGGTATAATCGCTCAAGAAGCTACTAAGCTCCTTTAATCTATATGAGACACGCTCTTCCATTCATTATAATTGCTTTGATTTTGATAATCGCTGTCTACGTCATCCTTCAGCCCCTACTAGAAGAGGAAAAACAACTCACTCAAACTCCAGTCGAAGAAGTCGTAGTTCAGGAACCAGAACCCGTCAAACCCCTTATCTGCGACCCTCAATTTAAAGACTATCCAGCCATAAATAGCTTTACCGGTACACCCGCCTCAGTTGATTTCGCTACCAACGAAGACGCCCTTGAATACAAAACCAAAATCGCCAAAGTTGCCAAGACTGGTCCAGACTTCGCCGGCTCTTATACTGTTATCGACTGGGGTTGTGGCACCTCTTGCCAGGGTGGAGCCATTGTCAGTGCCAAGACTGGGGCAGTTGTCGCCTTTGGCTTTAGCGCCGAAGCCGGCTTTGACTATACCTCTTCCAGTCGACTATTCGTTATTAATCCGCTTGAAAATATTTTAGAAAGCCCGCAATCTTTTAGCAGTAGCGCTAAAACCTCCTACTACGAAGTAGCAGGCAACGAACTAAAACTAATCTGTGAAAAATCAGGCAATACTAATATAATCGAAAAGAATGAATCCCGTTAGTGATAGGACGTGGCAAAGCCACGTCCGTGAATCCAACGGAAAGATGTATAAATTAACAAACTATCTTAAGTCAACACTCTAGCTTAGAATTAAACCTAACTATCACTAACGGAATGAAGAAACTATACAAGAGTAAAACTGACAAAAAGTTCGCCGGGGTCTGCTCCTAATCTAATATATATTATGCTCGCGTTCTAGATAAATTTTGCTCCTGCCAAGGCGCAACAAGGAAGCTGTAGTTCCACTACTGCGACGAAACTGCAACGAAGACAGGAGCAAAATTTATCAGAACCGAAGGATGTCAATAAATTTATAAAATACCGTGTCGCTGCATTTTTGTCGTATCCCCTGATACGTCTGCAAATTTGCTCCTTGTATTTTTAAAATTTATTGGCATCGCGAACAATAAGATATATTAGATTAGGAGCTGGGCGGATTAGCTGAGTATTTTGAAATAGACTCCACTCTCTTACGAGTCATTTGGATAGTAATCTTAATCACGACCGGAGTCCTTCCTGGAATAATCGCCTACATCATAGCCGCCCTAATCATGCCAGATCGGCCCATTATTTTAGCGCAAAACCAAAACTCCAAAACGGTTTAGCAAGATCAAGCCAGCAATTATAAAAGTCAGTACCACCGACAAAAACACTGCCCCAGCGGCCGCATCCTTTGCCTTTCCGATTAAATCATGTTTCTCTGGGTGCAACCGCCCAAGTGCCGCCTCAATCGACGTATTGACCATCTCTAGCACCAACGCCGAAGTGTAAGCCATCAAAAGCGCAGCTAACTCTGCGAAACTAAGAGGCCAAGCCAGATAAACAAAACCCGCTAAAAAAAACCCGCTAAAAACCTCAAGCTTGAAATTGAGCTCGGTTCTAAAAGTCTCCTTAACACCCTTTAGCGCCCAACCTATTTTTTTCATTAACGCCATATCATTAAAATTAGCACAAGTAGAAAAACAAAGCCAAATTTGCTAGTCTAAATAGGTTCACTTTTAACTTTAATTCTTTAAATACGTGGATAATAACATCTCTAAAAAAGATCTTTACGATCAGAGAAAACAGGAGAAACTAGAAATCTCCACCCAACGTCGACAAGCCAAAAAAACCAAAAGCACTATCACTTGGATCGTCACCATAGTGGTCATTATTGGCGCAATATTTTTCATGATTAAGCTAGCCAAAAATAACAGTGGCCCGGCTACAACTATCACCACCACCGAAGAAATCACTGCCCAAGACCACGTCCTAGGCAATCCCTCCGCTCCATTGGTATTAGTAGAATACAGCGACTTCCAATGCCCGGCTTGTGCATTCTATGAACCGATCATCTCTCAAATCACAGCCGAGTACCCCAACAAGCTCGCTATTGTCTATCGCCACTTCCCTCTAAAGTCCATCCACCCTAATGCCGAGCCAGCCGCCCGGGCTAGTGAAGCCGCCTCTCTTCAGGATGCTTTTTGGCCGATGCACGATCTTTTGTTTACCAACCAAACCAAATGGGCTGATCTCCCGGACCCTAAGAAAAAATTCTTAATTTACGCCGAGGATCTCGGACTCGACCTCGTAGAATTTGAAACCGACTACGCCTCCAAAGCAGTAGCCGATAGAGTAGATAGTGATTATAACGCCAGCTTCGCCCTTGGCCTTAACAGTACTCCTACCTTCTTCCTAAATGGCATCAAAATTCAAAACCCCCGTAGCGTTCAAGACCTTCGCACGCTCATAGACTCAGCCCTAAATCTAATTCAAGCCGAAGCATCAATTAACCCAAATGAAGCCCCAATTTCCCCAGCAACCAATCTCTAAATGGATTGTTTTCGCCATATTAGCTATCAGCTTTTTAGGCTTTCTTGATGCCACTTACCTAACCATCAACCACTACTCCGGGGGCACCATTGAATGCAATATTCTGGCAGGTTGCAACATAGTCACCCAAAGCAAGTACGCCGTTATTTTAGGCGTCCCAGTCGCCTTAATGGGGGCCCTATTCTATCTAATCATGCTTATCTCCAGCCTTTTATACTTAGATAGAAAAAATGCCAAAGCAATCTACCTCGCCTCCTACCTCACAATCTTCGGGTTTGCCTTCTCTCTTTGGTTTACATCTGTCCAAATCTTTATCCTGCATGTCTACTGCCAATACTGCCTACTCTCTGCCATTTTTTCCACAATCTTATTCATATTAGGAATGTGGCTCATATACAAAAGGGGCTCTTATCGCAAAACTATTGCTAGAATCGAACAAACTCAAAATACTTTTGAACAGCTAAACAACGATTAGTCATTGAGGTGGATTCTACTATGCGGTAGAATTAGATTAACCTGTCGGGTAGCAAAATACGATCTACCAGAAGGCTCAAATTTAATTAGCAATCGTATTTCTACTACCCAATGGAAAATGTTAATGAAGTCAGCCTGGGCGGCAAAGTCTTTGCCATAGAAGAAAACGCCAGCGACTTACTCGAAGAATATCTTAAAGATGTTGCCAAGCATCTCACGAGCGACGAAGACATCAAGTCGGCGGTCGTACTTGAAATTGAAAAAAAGATTGCTAAACGCCTAGACACCATCCAAACCAATCCGCGCAAGGCCATTACAGAAACTCACGTCACCACCACCCTTGCTAAAATGGGCCCCGCTAAAGCAGTTGGTGACATTCATGACGTAATTCACAGAATAATCTCCCACCACAAACACACCGAATCCGCCAAAAAAGAAGAGTCCTCCTCTCCTCGAGGCTTTGTTGCCGCCCATCAATTTATCGGCTTCTTGCTTCTTTCCATCAGCTCCCTATCGCTCATTTTTATTACTCTTGAGATATTCAGCCTAGACATTAAAACAGCCAGCCCGGCCATTCGCCTGCCATTTGACGCGTTCAGGGGCGACTATCAAATTCCAACCATGGTCATGCTTTATCTTTTATCTGCGATCCCACTCATATTGCTAATTCTGCTCGGTGCCTCTATTCTTCTTAGAAGAAATCTGTTTAGCCAAATAGTCGCCTGGTTTTTAATTACCGTTTGGGTACTACTAGTCGTCATCAGCACTCTGGGCGCTAGTCAAATCATAACCAAGGCCGATCTCACCCAACCATATCACGCCACACCCATTCAAGCTCTTTTCGTAAAGTAAAATACCAGACAAAGAAACTCTTAAAATGGGGAATATTTCTTTATTACGACAAGCGAGGATGCGAAATGGGTAACTCTGTTATCCATTTCGTCCGAGCGCAGTCGGAACAAAGGTTTAATACCCCGCCCCTTGGGGCGGTAAAGGCAAATAAAGCGAGCTCTCCTCAATACCGCTTGGTCCGGCCATGCGGAACCTTTATTTAACCATTCCCAAGCTCTTCAAAAACACTTTTAATTCCTTGCCCTGAATCAGCTTCAAATCTCCAGCCTTTAACCCAGACACCTTGATGTTGCCTACTCTAATTCTCTCTAAATCTTGAACCTCAAAACCAAGGGCCGTACACATTCGTCTAATCTGGTGCTTCTTGCCTTCGGTGATAACAATAGAAAAAGCCCTAGCCCCCACATCTGCCTTCATAAAAGCTTGCTTAGTGATATAACCATCTTCAAGCTTAATACCCTTCATCATTCGAGTAATAAAGTTTTGGCTAACCGCTTTATTCACTCTAACCTTATACTCTTTCTCGTGGTTATATTTTGGACTCAAAAGCTTCTCCGTAACTCGCCCATCATTGGTTAGTATCACGAGCCCATGAGACTCTTTATCTAATCGCCCAACCGGAAAAACAACTTTCTTCAAATTTTTAGTAAAATCCTCAATCATTTTCTCGCCATCAGCCCTTGGCCCATGACTCAAAACGCCCTTAGGTTTATTGAATGTATAATAAACTCGGTCTTTGGCCGCTTCAGCTAACTGCTTAGCCAGAACCTGAACCTTATCATTTTCGCCAATCTGCATACCAATTTCAGCTTTTTTACCATTAACCAAAATACGCCCCTGTTTTATCCACTCATCACCCTCGCGACGAGTGCAGAAGTTCTTGAGCGCCAAATATCTATTTATCCTCACCGGGAATTCTATATCTCTATCCTGCATACCGGGTAGTAGAAATTCGATTATCTCTTAATTTATAGTTTTATCTTGCATATCTAGCCTAAGCTCATACTCTAGCACGGGAAGCTCGACAAGATCGAATTTTCACTACCCGGCATATTGATTTTCCATCAGTCTAATACATCTACCCAATAACACAAATTCCGAATCCTTCGCCCACTTACAAAGGCCTGTCATTCTGAGGCGCCTTGGGCGCCAAAGAATCTATTCTCCCTTTCCTAAAGGGAGTACCCGCCAAGGGCGGGGGAGGGATTTAATGACACAGGGCTCCATAATTCACGTCCCCGCACTATTGCCCACATCATTGTATAGACAAAAACCGGGCGAAGTTGTTTCAAGAGGGTAAGACTCGGCCTAGCGGCCCGGAGCACCCTCGCGAAACAATTTCGCCCGGTTTTTGTCTATCATCTCCCTAACTTTGACCGCTAGCAATGTTTATTGCCGGCTCATCTAAGTTAATTTCGCCATCAGCACTGCCATTACCGTTTCCGTTGCCCCCTTGGCCACGGACCCACTTCACAATAAAGTATCCGATAATTAACAAAAGGATTAAAAAGGCAATTGGAATTCCGAATCGGCCAAGAGCGCTTAGCACTGAAGCCGAATTAGAGTCCGTCGCTCCTGCCACTTGAGCATTTGGATTTTCAATGACCACGCCACCACCAAAAGGCACTAGCATGATTTCTTTGCTCTGGGCAATTTGCCCATCACTTCCATAAACAAAAACTCTAAAGTAGTAGGTGCTATTTGCCAAACATCCAAGCTTCACTCCACTAACTCGACTAACCTCCATCGAAGTCATTGCTGAGTTAGAATAACTTATTTTATCAATCGCAACTTCAGATTGAGAGCTTAGACCATACAATACCTGACCAACCGAAGGCTGGTTAGTCTGCCAATGGACCTCAACATCACAGTTTGCGATCTGGCTTCCCTCCAATCTCAAAGCCGGGTTGACCACCTCAATCTTAGTAATAGCTAAAACGCCTGTGTCGCTATCAGAACCGCGGAACAAACCGCCAAGGGCACCACTCGCGCTAGCGCTATTAGCCGAGCCCGAAGTCACAGTCGTTGCCGTCGAAGGGTTAACGTAAACATGAGTTTTGCCATACTTAGCTCGCTCCTGAGCGAAATACTCAGTATCAGTAATCACATTAGACGGAGTGTTGTCGTAGGACTGACCTGCATAAACATTATTATTACCAGAATTATAAGCGGTGTCATAACTCGCATTGTAAGTGTTAGTAGTATTTTGGTTTTGAGCGTCATACTTGGCTCGTTCCTGCGCAAAATACTGATCTGAAGAGATAGTTGTATAAGCCTCTGCGCTCGGCACCAAAACAGGGGCCAAAACAATCGCCACAACAGCTACAAAAGATAAAGTTTTGCGCACGAATAAAGTATTCATATAGGAATATAATAGCATAGTTTAACCACCCTGTCAAGCCCATTTTTTCCCTCTCTCCCTCCCTATAGCTAAGCCACGGTGGATCGCCCGGCCAAGGGAAAAGAGCCCCGGGGAGGGTATGACTTGGCCAAGCGGCCCGGAACGCCCTCCATGGGGCTCTTTTCCCTTGGCCGGGCCAAATTTTATTCCACCAGGGTCGTATAAACCACCAAACGCTTATCGTACTGCCGTTCACTGCTAATCCAGGCTCCATCGCAGGTTATTAGGTTCAAATTAGCCCTGTTAGAATAACCAAAAATATCGCTCAAAGGAGCGCTATCTAATCCGTAAAAAGCCTTCTTGATCACTCTAAATTGGCTAACAGCTCCAGCGCTATCTACCGTGAAAATCGAGTCCCCTACCTCAAGGTCGCTCAATCGCTTAAAAACCGCGCTTAGCCCGTATCCATTATCCAAATGACCTGCTATCACGGCATTGCCAATCTCACCAGGACTAGCTCCGCCCTTGTACCAAGCCACCTCCTTGTATTTATTCGTTCCTGAAGACGTGCCCATGTTCCCAGCCGTGGTTTTGCCTACAGCCTGAATCTTGGCCTCAATGTCTAACCTTGGAATCAAAATTTTAACCGGCACGATCTTAGCCACCGGCACCACGACCGGCGTCTCATTATTAACCGGCTCTCCGCGCACCTCCTCAACAGCAACACTCCCTATCTCACTATTTGGTAGCCCCACCACCTCCCAGACTCGTCCACTAGGATTTTCAGCCTCTGTAGAGACCCCTACTGTAGGCACGCGAAAAAGCAAAGCAATATAAAGCACTGCCAAAAGCAAACCACCAGCTACCAAAGTCAGCGTCGCTGCCGCTATAAAATGCTGTAACTCTTTTCTCTGCATGGCCTAACGATTTGATACTAACGATAGACGACGCACAAAGAACATTCCAATCGCACTCAAGAATGCAATCAACGCTAGTGGGATAAGAAGCATATTCACATCAGAAAATCCACCTCCAGTGCTTGGGAAGTATGGATAATCCGTGGTCGCTCCTAAAACTATTCCCTGCGCAAAGACTGTAAATGTCTGGCTTGCACTCAAGCCCCTTGAATCCATAGCTCGAATCGAAAACTGAAAGCTCTGCCCGGACTGAGCAAAAGTCGGCACCCAGGTAATAAGCCCAGAGTTATAATCCATATAAGCACCAACCGGAATCTGAACTGCACTGTAAGTGACGTAGTCGCCGTCTGGGTCATAGGCATTGGCATCGTAAATGTAGGTCTGATTAATCCCAGCCACTCTATTTGGAGTAGAGGTAAAGTAAGGCGGATTATTGTTATAGGTTGGGTACGTTGGGTAAGTCGGATAGTAAGAACCGCCACCCGTTTGGAGTACCTGAATCGTCACCAAAAACTCTGCACTGGTATGCACACCATCGCTAGCAGTAAACCTTGCAGAGTGAGTTCCCACTTGACTAGAGTTTGGCGTCCATGTAAATGTTCGATTGTAAGAATTAAAGCTTGAACCAGACGGCAAGCTGTAGCTACTATAATTCAAGTAATCTCCATCTGGATCAGTTGCGTTAATACTAAACTGCAACTGAGAGCCGGCATACACCGTATAAGAACTTTGATTGCCAATGAAGTATGGAGCACTGTTATTTCCCCCATTGTTTCCATTAGCTAGGACCTGAACATAAAAAGTCATGTCCACCGCCGGGTTAACATTATCGCTCACTCTCAATTTAACATTTTGGTAACCCAATTGACTGCTTGTCGGCGTCCAGTTAAACCTGCGCTGATTCGCGTCAAAAACTGCACCTGCTGGCAACTGCACAGAGCTGTAGGTCAAAAAGTCACCATCTGGGTCGTAAGCCGATACATCAAAAGACAAATACTCGCCTTGGCGCACACTACGCGTACCTTGCTGATTCCAAATTGGTGGCTGATTGCTACCAATCCCATTGTCCAAAACCCGGATAGTCACTGATTGATTACAACTTCCACCTCGAGAATCGCTTACACTAAAATTCGTATAATAAGTCTGTCCTTTTTGAGAAGTTGAAGGCGTAAAGGTAAAGTAACCAGAGGTACTATTTAAGTTAGAGTTAGCTGGAGAGCCACTCATGGTGTAGTACAAACTGTCTCCATCTGGGTCGTAAGCCGGTACAGTAAAGTTTAGCGTCTGGTTAACATTAATATCTCGGCTAGCAATCGAACTACAAACCGGATTCTGATTTTGACTCTGGCCCGCACGAACCAAAACATAAAAACTCATCAAAACCGGCATATGCATTGCATCAGCCACAGCCAATCTCACGGTAAAGTATCCCTGCTGATAAGTACTAGGAGTAAATGTGAAAACTCTTGTGCTGGCGTTAAAGCTAGAATTAGCCGGAATATTGTAAGAGGAGTAAGTTAAGCTATCTCCCTCTGGGTCACTTGCAGAAACCGTCACATTCAAAGTCTGACCCGCAGTTATTTCCTGAGAACTAGTCTGATTCCATACCGGCGGATTATTTATAACCTGATTGTATTCATTGTTGTCAGAAGAACTCGTGCAGCCCGGATCGTTCATATCTATTTTGCCGTCGCCATCATTGTCAACTCCGTCAGAACAGGCATAAACTACTGCCGGAGCGTTGTATTCATTGTTGTCGGTCGCACCATAGCAACCAGGGTCAGCCGGATAATCTATTTTACCATCGCCGTCGTTATCAACTCCGTCAGCACAAGCATAAACAACGTTATACTCGCTATTATCAGAAGCCGAGGTGCAACCAGGGTCATTCATATCTACCTTGCCATCGCCATCGTTATCAACTCCGTCAGAACAGGCATAAACAACGTTATACTCGCTATTATCAGAAGCCGAGGTGCAACCAGGGTCATTCATATCTACCTTGCCATCGCCATCGTTATCAATCCCATCCGAACACGCAGGGTTGTATGCAACCTGACCAGTTGCAGTATTGTACCCAGTATTTACTTGACTACCGGTGGCACCATTATAACCAGTGTTGGTTTGGCTACCAGTCGCGGTATTGTAAGTCGTAGCTACTTGGCTACCAGTCGCAGTGTTATAGCCAGTTGAAGTCTGTGCTCCTGTCGCAGTATTATATCCAGTGCTCGATTGGTTTCCAGTCGCAGTGTTGTATCCAGTTGAAGTCTGTGCTCCTGTCGCAGTGTTAGAAGTTGCGGCTACTTGTCCACCAGTCGCAGTGTTGTATCCCACAGTAGTAGATTGAGATCCAGTCGCAGTATTGTAGCCAGTGTTGGTTTGGCTACCAGTTGCATAATTATAAGTTGTTGCAAAAACAAAAGAGTACGGCAAAAATAAAGCCGCTACCAGTGAAATCGCAAAGATTTTTTGAAATTTTGTATTCATATATTCAGTTAATTAATATCCATAGTATAAAATAGATAAGCAAAAAAGTCAAGTAAAAAAGAAAGGGGCTGGGATCACGAGTTAACGCAACCACCAGCCCCCATTGTCCGCGCCGCATGGCGGCGCGGACCGCAGATCCCCCGACCAAAGTTAGGGAATCTGTATCTGCGAGTCCTGGACGTACCAGTGCATGAGCCACTGGCCATCAAGCTCCTCCTCCCAGACAGCGTCGGCCAAGGTCAGACTGGCCGACCGCCCTCCTTCAAGGTAAACCTCCATGGACCACGTCAGACCACCGGGGCTGAAGGCGGCCCGAAGATCTTCCTGAGCAAACGTCTCGCCCATCGCGAAGAAAAGTGCATCCTCGTCGATGAGTACCGGCCGAGCTTGCGGATCGATGGAGGTCAAGTCCTCCGGAACAATCCGACTGTTCGTCCGGAAAGGCCAGAAACGATATTTGAACTCCGCAGCGCGGAGCTCGAACGAGGGGGTATTCACCCCTCCCAACCGGATGACCTCGGTCGCGGTCCAGTTATGGACCACCAACCCGCTCCGCCCAGGCACCGGATCCGGGTCGGGATCTGGGTCGGGATCCGGTGTCGTAGACCCGTTGGTCCAGACATCAAGCCCAACCCATTGTCCGGACTTGCCTGAAGGCAAATCCAGATAGTATGGGTTCGGATCGACTTCACCGTCGCTCGCGACGGTGTAAATCAACCAGAAGCCCGAGTTGAGCCGAAACTCTTTGGTCTGCCCGGCCTTCAGCGACAGGGAAACCTCGCCTCGGTTGTCGAGCTGAAGGCCCGTAACCGAGACTGAGTCCACCTGATGCCCAGAAGTCCAGGAACGCTCCCAGCTGACCGATACGATCTTGGCCAGTTTTACTGCCTCCATGTCCTTCCCGGACCTGAGCGTGACCTTAACGGCCAAACTCAGGTCCGGAGAGCCCCCGCCCCCGCCGCCACATCCTGCGGCGAACAACGCGAGGGAAAGGACTGTGACCAGGATCTTCATTTTAAGCTCCTTTCTCCGCACGGTGGCGGGGGTGAAAGAAGATTGGTCAATAGAATTTATTATCACAGTTATCTAATCTTGTCAAGCAAATCACAATATGCTATACTCCCCTCTGTGGTGGCAAGATGATTACTCTTTTCACAAAGAGAGGAAAGTCCGGACTCCCTTTCCCCCCAAAGTTTTGCTTGCAAAATTTAGGAGGGTCAAAAACGTAGCAGTTAACAACTGTCGTTCGTAAGATAGAGGTGCGAGCAGTGACGTCCCGATCCGCAAGGATCGTGGAGAGCCCAATCCCAAGCTAGTTGGCTTAATCTCGCCATAGGGGCAAAAAAGCGAGAATGAAACGGCTAAATCCTTACGGGGTGCAAGACCGTGCCCGTCTTTTCTGAGGAGAAGATAGGAGAGTCGCTCGAGCCTGCGAGCAATCACAGGCCTAGATAAATTATCATCATTCCGATTTAAACCCGGAACAACAGAATCCGGCTTACTCGCCACCACACCAAAAAACACCCCTCGCGGGTGTTTTTTGGTGTGTGCGATAAGCCGGCACCGGCTTGCGGGGCTAGAAAAAAGCCGTGGCGGAGCCACGACCCTACCCCGTAAATTGCCCTGATTCGCGAGCAAAGCGAGCGACAATTTATCGAGCCACCACTCCTCAACACCCCTCGCGGGTGTTTTTTGGTGTGTGCGATAAGCCGGCACCGGCTTGCGGGGCTAGAAAAAAGCCGTGGCGGAGCCACGACCCTACCCCGTAAATTGCCCTGATTCGCGAGCAAAGCGAGCGACAATTTATCGAGCCACCACTCCTCAACACCCCTCGCGGGTGTTTTTTGGTGTGTGCGATAAGCCGGCACCGGCTTGCGGGATTAAAAACAATTAAGCGAAGGAGTGATTCCGGAATTTTGTTTTGGAAGGGTAAAACTCGGCCTAGCGGCCCGGAGCGCCCAACAAAATAAAATTCCGAAATCGCTCCGTCACGGCCGTCGTTCTTCATCACAAAGCGTTGGGTAGTTTTCCCCGACAGCATTGCTCCATGAGGGTAAGACTTGGCTTAGCGGCCTTGCCCGCCCCGCCCGTGCCCTGCGGGCGGGTGAATTCGCGGGCTGGAGCGCCCTCTTGGAGTAATGTTGCCGGGGTAATAAAACTATCCACGCGCATCCAAAACTTTATTCACCATCGCATCTGCCTCCGTATTCTTCTCCCGTGGCACATGAACAAAATCCACTTTTTTAAAATCAAATCTTAGATTCCAAATCTCAAAAAACAAAGGTTGAATCCCAATATTGTTAATCCGATACTTGCCGGTCAACTGCTTCACTGCCAACTCACTGTCCATCCGCATCTCCACTTCAGTCATCTTCGCCTTGGTCTTTCCCAAAAGCGCTCGCGCTTTTTTCAAAGCCGAAGCAATAGCCGTATACTCAGCAACATTGTTTGTAGCGTGACCCAAATATTCTCCATAGCCCCTACCATCAATCACAAACCCCGCTGCCGCCGGCCCTGGATTTCCCCTGCTTCCTCCATCCGTGTAAATTATCATATTTAAAGTGCCATTAATTTCTTAAATATCTCTGCTGTGGCTCTGGCGTCATCCAAGGCTCTATGTTTTTGACCTTCATTCACTCCAAAGTGCTTTGCCAGCTCTCCAAGTGAGTATCTTTCAAATCCAGTCTTATCAGCCAATAAAACAAACGCCAAAGAAAAAGTGTCCACTCCTTTGTAGTAGAAGTTTTCTTTTAGTCCCGCTTCTTCAATCGCCTTCCGTATCACCATCCAATCCGCCGGCAAATTATGCGCTACTAAAACACACTGGTCCGTATTAGACAAAAACATCTCCAGCCCCGTCTTCAAATCCACACCTTCCCTGTCCCACTCTTCCTGAGAATAGCCCACCACCTCGAGCGATTCCGGACTGGCCGTTTCAATGTGAGTCGGCTTTATTTTAATGTCACCCTCACAAAGCACCTCATAAGTCTTGGCTCGCAACTTCACAAAACCAATCTGGAGCAGTTCGCTCTTATCAAACTCCAAGTTGCTAAACTCCGTATCAAGCACCACTAAGTCCGCGTCTTTAACAAGAAACTGCTTCACATTCTCATTACTCATTATATTGCTAGTATCCATATTTTTATTACGACAAGCGAGGATGCGAAATGGGTAACTCTGTTATCCATTTCGTCCGAGCGCAGTCGGAACAAAGGTTCTTCGCATTTTACCTTTATTACGACAAGCGAGGATGCGAAATGGGTAACTCTGTTATCCATTTCGTCCGAGCGCAGTCGGAACAAAGGTTCTTCGCATTTTACCTTTATTACGACAAGCGAGGATGCGAAATGGGTAACTC
>Ga0210057_1002730_pt1 | contig 25014 bp, 19 predicted proteins | sample CryGeyCG2114_010_2_FD_183968 | JGI IMG/M metagenome (GOLD analysis project Ga0210057, IMG submission 183968) | Groundwater microbial communities from aquifer - Crystal Geyser CG10_big_fil_rev_8/21/14_0.10 (SPAdes) (version 2) | ecosystem: Environmental > Aquatic > Deep subsurface > Groundwater ...
TAATTTCTAAATTATTAGAATATCACGTGAAAAAGACTGAGAAGTCTGACAGCTTTGACTCTTTCTATTCTTTGAAAGATCAGGCCATTGGTCATTTGGAAGAAATTGTTACTGAATTAACTGCCAAGATTAATAAAATAAAGAAAACTGTAAATATTGAAGAATTGCTCCAAATGGTTAAGGGCTTGGATTCTTATGCTAAGCATGAGAGCAAGTTGACCCCTGGTTCGGACAGTGATATTACTTCCATTTTCAAGAGTGAAGTTTTTCCAGAGCTGGGCGAAATTATTAACGCTAACAAACCACTTTATTCCTTAATCCAAGCGGCTAAGAATATTGATCGGAATAAATTTGGTCACTGGGGTATTAATGAATGGCCTGAGGTTAACCCTAAAAAAATCAGTGATAAAATCTATTTAGTTTTGAAGAATAATGGTAAACCAATGCATTTTACGGAAATTGCGGAGAAGATCAATGAAATTGGTTTTGATCATAAAAAAGCTAATTCCGGCACTTGCCACAATGAACTGATTCTAGATGATCGCTATGTGTTGACTGATCGTGGCATGTATGGCTTGAAAGAATGGGCTAAATAAATATTTCTCTATAGATATAGAAAAGACGCTGGTTTGAACGACGAGCGTCTTTTTATTTTTTAGGGGATATGTTAAAATAGAGTTAATACTTAGACTAATAGTTAGATTATTCTTTATGAATATTTTAGTTGATTTATCTTCTTTTACTGAGTTTTTTAGTCTCCCACCAGAAACGATGCTTTGGCGTTTTATGGCTTATTATGGTTGGATTATTATTGCCATTATGTTTTTGTATTTTGCGCGGGAAGTCTGGTTGATTAAAGTTCAAACTGATTATTACAAGGGTTTTAAATTTATTTTTTTGGCGATTGATGTGCCCCGGCTTAATGAACAATCACCTCGAGCTGTAGAAAATTTATTAACCTATTTGGCTGGGGCTCATGGGACAATTAATTGGTTTGAAAAATGGTGGGAGGGAAAGTTCCAATTGTCATTCAGTTTTGAAATTGTCAGTATCGATGGCTATACCCAATTTATTATTCGGACGCCAGTTGATTTTCGTTATCTAGTAGAATCGGCAGTCTATTCGCAATATCCGGATGCTGAAATATCCGAAATTGATGATTATACTGAAGGGGTACCACGTAAATTTCCCAACGAAGAATATGACGTTTGGGGAGCGGAGTTTATCCAGGTGGCCAACCAAATGTTTCCGATTAAGCTCTATGAAGAGTTTGAGCATAAATTAGGTCCGGATGAAACTTATTACAAGGATCCGATGGCCAGCTTGATGGATTTATGTAGTAGCTTACAGCGCGGGGAACAGCTTTGGTTCCAGATTTTGATTGTCCCAACCGATTTCGAATGGGTCAAGGAGGCTGATGCTGAAGTCGAAAAGATTGTGGGCAAGAAGCCCGTAGTCAGTTTTCCTAATAAGGTGGTAGATTTTATTGTTGCTGTTATCACTCAAATCAGTGAGGCTATTTATAGTCTGTGGGGCGATATTGAGGATAAGGAAAAAGATTTCAAGCCCTTGTCAATGGTGGAGTTAAAACCAAAACAGAAGAAACAAGTTGAGGCTTTACATGAAAAAATTTCTAAATTAGGCTTCTTGGCTAAATTACGAACTGTCTATATCGCCAAAAAAGAAGTTTATATGCCCAAGAAAGTGGCCAGTGGTTTTGTGGGTTATATCAAGCAATTTGCGGCCTTGGATTTAAATAGTTTTAAGCCGGACATGAAATATACAGCTACTAGTACGGCTTATTTTGCTCGGGTGAAGCGACTCAATCAGAAAAAGACTAAGATTGTTAATAACTATATCAATCGAGATGTTAGCGCTGGCCGCATTCCGGGAATTTATAATATTGCTGAGTTGGCTAGTATTTGGCATTTTCCACTGGAAGCTACTACTAAGGCGCCGTTTATTCAGAAGGCTCCAATGAAGAAGGCTAAACCGCCTTTGTCTTTGCCGACAGATGACAGTATAACGACTTTTCAAGAGCTTTTGGAGCCAATTTATTCACTCGATGAAAAAAAACTGGTTAATAATAATCCGGTTCCCAAGGAGGAGGTAACTGACTCGAAACCAGCTGGACCACCCACCAATTTGCCTTTTGGTTAATTAATTTTTTGGATATATTATGTTGTGGAATTTTTTTGTAGTAGTTTTGGGCTTGGCGATATTTGAAATTATTAGTAGTGTGGATAACGCTATTGTTAATGCCCATGTCCTTAAAACCCTGCCCGAGAAATATCGGAAGATATTTTTATTTTGGGGTTTGTTGTTCGCTGTTTTTGTCGTTCGTGGTATTTTGCCATTTCTGATAGTTTGGATGGCTAATCCAGCTCTCACTATTGGCGGGGTAATGACAGCAGTTTTCTCCAATGATCCCCAGATCAAAGAATATTTAGCAGCCTCTAAACCATTATTACTGTTGGGTGGTGGGTCTTATTTATTTTTTGTTTTTTTATCTTGGTTGTTTCTGGAAGAGAAGAAGTATGCTTTTTTAGTGGAAGGATTTATTCATCGTCAAGGAGTTTGGTTTTATGCCGCGTCCTCCATCTTTACCGTAGCTGTGGTTTACATTTCTTTAAAGATTAATCCGACTCTCGCTTTAGCGGCTACTATTGGTATTGCCGCCTTTTTTATTACTGATGGTTTTAAGAAAAATGCTGAGGAACAGGAAAAGAAGATGCTGACCTCGCATAGTATGAGTGCCTGGAGTAAAATTTTATATTTAGAAATATTAGATGCTAGTTTTTCCATTGACGGTGTCATTGGAGCCTTCGCTTTTACCTTGAGTGTTCCTCTGATTCTTTTAGGTAATGGTTTGGGGGCTTTTATCACCCGAGAATTTACCATTAAGGGAATTAATTTGATTTCCAAATTCGCCTATCTAAAGAATGGCGCTATGTACTCCATTGGTATGCTGGGCACTTTAATGGTGGCTGAGAGTTTTGGCAAGGAATATCCTTTTTGGTTAGCTCCTTTGAATATGTTGATATTAATTGCGATTTTTTTAGGGTTGTCGATTAGGGAATTGCGCCAAACTAAGACTATTTAGACCAAAATTATTATGGTTAAACAGAAAAAGAGAATTGGAATTGATGCTCGCTTTTATGGTCCCCTGGGAAAGGGCTTGGGCCGTTATACCCAAGAAATTGTGGATAATATTATCAATATCGACGTAGATAATGACTATGTAATTTTTTTGAGTCCGGATAATTTTGATGAATTCTTAATAGCTCCAAATAATCTTAGTCGCGTCAAGAAGCTTAAGGTTAATATCCGTTGGTATACTTTGAAGGAGCAATTACTATTTCCATTCTATCTCAAAAAAGAGCGCTTAGATTTGATTCATTTTCCCCATTTCAACGTGCCCATTTTTATTTTTAATAAATTTATTGTCACCGTTCATGATTTAATCTTAACTAAATTTCCGACTGTCCGAGCTACTACTTTGAGTCCGGTGATTTATAAGCTAAAAAACTTAGCCTATCGTTTGGTGATTTGGTTGGCCCTGAAACGGTCGCAGAAAATTATCACCGTTTCGGAATTTACCAAAAATGATATTATCGATCAATTTCATGTTAGTCCCAGTAAAATTGTGGTGACCTATGAGGGCGTCGCTAACTTAGCTAAGGGGCATGATACGTTGTTTGTTCAAAAACTAGATGAAGAAGGCACTCTAGAGCGTTATAAAATCAAAGATAATTTTCTGCTCTATATTGGCAATGCCTATCCCCACAAGAATTTAGAGGGACTGGTGCGAGTCTTCTTTCAGGTTCTGAAGAAATGTCCGCATTTACGTCTGGTGCTGGTAGGGAAGAGTGATTATTTTTATGAACGAGTAAAAACTTATGCGCGGTCTTTAAATTTATATCAGGAGAACCAAGCTGAAAGCCCCATTATCTTTCCGGGTTATGTCCCGGATACTGAACTGGAAGTGCTTTTCAAGCGCGCTTTGTTTTACGTTTTTCCTTCACTTTATGAGGGCTTTGGTTTGCCACCACTTGAGGCTATGGCCAAAGGGTGTCCGGTTCTAAGTTCTAACAAATCCAGCATGCCAGAGATTCTGGGTGAGGCCGCGTCTTATTTTAATCCCGAGTCTGATACTCAGATGGAGGCGGCAATTGAAGCTATGCTCTCTAGCGCGGATTTGCGAGAGGGTCTAGTTCATAAGGGTTATGAACAGGCCAAAAAATATAATTGGTGGGAATGTGCTTATGCGACTTATAAAATATATCAATTAGTTTTGTATGGGGATTAAGAAGCATCAACTTAAAATTAATGTCATTGATGATGGACGACTAGTGCCTGAGCAGTCGTCTTTTGTGGTTAATCTCAAGACCGATGCGGCTCCAGTAGTTGAAGTTGAAAATAGCATTCCAGAATCAGCTCCAGTGGCGGATAAAACTGCCGGCTTTTTAGCAAAACCCAAGATCAAGCGGGAGTTATTTAATTTTCATCACGAGAAGATGAAGCAAATGTTATTCTATCCGCTTTATCGCCTAATTTATTATTCTCTAGTTTTTGTTAAGCGCCAGTTCCGCGGAATCAATTTACCTCGACCTCAGTTTAATTATCTAAAAAATAAATTAAATAAAATAAAATCACTGCGGATTACTTTCCCTAGGTTTAAATTTAAACCTAGGGCCAAATCTCCAGAGTCTAGTGCCACTTTAGATATGATTCGTTGGGCTCTTCCGCAAGTAGTAATTGAACCCAGCGAGCCGGCAGTCAAGGTTAAAAAGTGGCGCGCCATATCTTCTTTTGTTTTAATTCTACTGTTAATTATTATTCCTTTTAAAGTTTTGACCTACTATCAAATCTTGAACCTAACATCTTGGCAGGAAAGTCTCATTGGTCGTTCTCAATCGGGAGTAGAGAGAATGATCATGGCCTCAGAATCGGCTGGAAGCTTTAACCTGGCTGGCGCTAGTCAAAACTTTAGTCAGGCTGGAATTGATTTTGTTAAAGCTCAGGAGCAGCTCAAAGAAATTGATGAGTTAGTTTTTGCCCTGGCTTCTTTATCGGGCGATGAAAAAATGAAATTAGCGGCGCAGAGCAAGAAGCTTTTGGCTGCCGGAGAAACTAGTGCTCGTCTGGGAAGTAATTTGACTTTGGCGGTGGATAGTTTGGTGGGAAGCGGTCAGATGAATGAGCCGATTGGTCCGCGCCTGCAAAACTTTATCCTCTACGGTCGCAGTGCTATTTCTGATACCAAGGAATTGAATCAAATTTTGGAGACTATTAGGATTGAAGCTCTGCCCGTAGACTATCAAGCGAAATTTACCGACCTCAAATCGAAATCGCTAGTTTTGGAAAAAGGCCTCAGTACTTTTGTGTTTTTGGCGGTGGGGCTGGACGATTTTTTGGGAGCTAACAAGGACAAACGATATCTATTAGTATTTCAAAATAATAATGAACTGCGGGCTTCCGGTGGTTTCGTCGGTAGTTATGCTTTAATTGACTTGAAAGAAGGGAAGATAAAAAATATTGAAGTGCCGGGTGGCGGCTCCTACGATACTTCAGGCGGGCTGAGAGTTTTGATGGCGGCGCCTCAGCCTCTCTGGTTGGTTAATCCGCTCTGGCATTTTTGGGACGCTAATTGGTGGTCTGATTGGGAATTATCCGCCAAGAATCTAATGTGGTTTTTGGAGAAGAGTGATGGTCCCAGTGTTGATGGCGTCATTACCTTTACCCCAACTGTGATTGAACGATTACTCACCGTCACTGGTCCGATTGATCTGAAGGAAAAATATGGTGTGGTTATTACGACGGATAATTTTTGGGAAGTAACCCAAGGCATTATTGAAAAAACTGGTAATCCCAAAACCTATGCTTCTTCGAGTGACTTAGGACAGAAGTTAAGCCCAGTGGTCAAAGACAATGAGACTTTGCTGGCCACCAAAGATCAGAATAAGCCCAAAGCAATTATTGGCGACTTGATGGATGAGATTCTGCGGATTCTACCAACAAAACTCGATAAACAAAATTTATTGGGACTACTAAAAATTGCCGATAGTAGTTTGAGCGAGAAACAGATGATGTTTTATTTTACTGATCCTAAGCTGGAGCAAAAGATGATTAGTAATTCTTGGGCCGGAAAAATAAAGTCTGCCCCCAATGATTATCTGTCAGTGGTCAATACTAATATTGCTGGTGGTAAAAGTGATCGGATGGTGGGGGAAAGCATTAATCATCAAATCGAAATCCGCGCTGATGGTTCTATCGTTGATAATTTGATTATCATTCGAGCTCATCAGGGTCTGCGCAATGAACCGTTTACTGGAGTGCGTAATGTTGATTGGATGCGGATTTATGTGCCGCTCGGCAGTGAGCTCTTGGAGTCGAGTGGGTGGAGTGCTCCGGATGCCAAATATTTTGAAAGTCCGGATCCGAGCTGGGTGCAAAATGAGACTTTGAGTAAAACTGAGGGCCAAGCTACGGTGGAGCCGATTAGTGGTACTAAAATTTATACGGAGAGCGGTAAAACTGTTTTTGCTAATTGGAGCATGGTGGATCCAGGAAAGAGCACTATTGTTACCTTGAGGTATCGTTTGCCCTTTAAATTGAAGCTCCAGGAGCCTAAAACCGATTTGATTGCTAGGATTAACCGGCTGTTTAAGCAAGAACCAACCGTCTATGATTATTCGCTTTTAGTCCAGAAACAGCCCGGGGCTAAGGCTAGTGCCTATTTGAGTTCTTTGTCCTATAGTAATTTTGGGCAAATTTTCTGGAAATATCCTGATAATTTAGGTATAATAGCTAATGGTTGGAAGTTACAGGAATCTTTGACGAGTGACAAATATTACAAGATTTTAATTAAACCATAATTAAATTATTAATAAATAAATTTATTTATATGCCAGAAAAAAATACGATTACAGTTGATGTCGGCGATGAGTCCGCTAAAAACTCTCAGGGGCGCAAATCATCGCTGTCGGAGTTTATTGAAAGACCGCTGGCGACCGACAATGAGGTCGAAAAATTCGAGGCTAAGATTAATGCTAGTCTGAAACAAGGTGAGGCGGCTCCGGACAGTGATGAGCTCTTAGAAATTTATGAAGATTCTCAGGGTAATATTATTGATGTCAAAAAGATTACTATCAAACGAGGACCAGGATTCTTTGGCTTATTCCTAAAAGTTGTTTTCTTGTTGGTCTTCTTCGGTGCCCTCATCTACGGCGCTTATTTGGCTTATGATAGATTCCGTTCCAGCCGCACCAATATTTTAGATTTAGTCGCTACTATGCCGACCGAGATGAAATCCGGTGATGAAATTCTCTATAATTTGGATTATAAAAACTTAACTAGTGGAGCCTTGAAAAATATTAAGATCGAGGTGGCCTATCCGGAGAACTTTATCTTCATTGATAGCTTACCTAGTCCGATTCAAAATAAAAATACTTGGGAAATATCTAATTTAGATTCCAAGGGCAGTGGCTCCATCAGAATCAAGGGCCGGATTATCAACGTTGACGACAAAGATAACTTGTTTTTAGCTAAGGCTAACTATTACATGGAAAATTTTAGCACTGAATTCAAGAAGGAAATCGCAACTGTTATCAAAATCAAGGGCCTCGAATTCAATGTTGATTTCAATTATGCTTCCACCGCTTTAGTGGGCGAGGATAATGAGATTGATATCAGTTTTGGTAATTATCAGACTGTTCCGGGAATTGTTAATCTAGTCTTGTCATTTCCACCTAATATGACCTTAGTAGGCGGTGAGGCTTTGCCGACTGGTGGCATGGCCACTTCCTCGGGTAATTTATTATCCTGGGAAAAGATTACCGATGATACTTGGCGTTTGTCTAACTTCAAAGCGGAAGCTGGGACGCAGAATCTGCGCGTCAAATATCGCATCAAAGAGAAGACTGATGATCAACAAAAGATTAATTTGCGGTTAGAAGAGAAGGCTCAGGATGAGAAATATTATACTTTTGCCGAAAAGGAAGTATTGGTAGATGTTATCAAGAGTAGCTTGAACCTCACCTTGTCATTAAACGGGAACAAGGGTGACACTAATGTTAACTTTGGCGATACCTTGAACTATTCCATTAGCTACAGCAACAAGGGCGATGTGCCAATGAAGGATGTGGTGATTATGGCCGCTCTCAATAGCGATTTCCTGAATTGGACGACGCTTAAAGACAAGAATGGTGGCCAAAAGAAGAAGAGTATTATCACTTGGACTAAGAATGAAATTCCGGAGCTGAAAGAATTAGAGGCTAACAAGGACGGCACGATTGATTTTTCTATTGCTGTGGCTAATTTTACCACCAATGATTTAGGGAAGAATTTTGCCATCAAGAGTTATGCTCAATTCAGTATTGGTAACAGTGAGGAGCTCAAAGAGGGCAGTGATAATAAGAGTAATGAGATTAACAGTCGCATCAACAGTGATCTGAGTTTCAAAGAACAAATTCGTTACTTTGATGAAGATAATGTCCCTGTCGGTGACGGACCGTTGCCACCACAGGTGGGTCAGAAAACTAGTTTGAAGGTCTATTGGAAGCTGACTAACAATCTACATGAACTAAATAACGTCCAAGCGGAATATCAATTACCACCATCAGTATCCTTTGATGATCGGTCGCAAAATACGGTTGGTAGTCTGAGCTATGATGGAGCTAACAACAAAATTGTTTGGTCCATTGGTCGCTTGCCGCTCACCGTCTATACGGCTTCAGCTGAATTCAATATTGCTATCAATCCGGCCGAGAGTAATCGTAGCAAGATTATGGTTATCGCTAACGGCACCACAGTTTCCGCTTTAGACATTGATACCCAAGAAACTATTACTAAATCTAGCGCCGTGCAAACGACTAAATTAGAAGATGATGATATCGCCTCTTTGAATAATGACGGCCGCGTGCAATAAAACTCTATGTTTACCATCAACTCTACGCGCCGGGGTACTAAGCTCCGGCGCGGTACTATTAAAACCGCTCATGGAGTGCTAGCCACCCCATTTTTTATGCCGGATGCTACCCGGGGTTTTGTGAAACTCACCAACAATGAAGATCTCATTAAGGTAGGGATTTCCGCTATGGTGGTCAATACTTTTCATTTGTATTTGCAACCCGGAATGAAGGTCATCAAGAAAGCCGGCGGGATTCATCAGTTCATGAATTGGAATCGGCCACTCCTGTCTGACAGCGGTGGTTTTCAGATTTTTTCCCTGATTCACAAGAATGCCAACATGGGTAAAATTACCGATGATAAAGTCACTTTTCGTTCACCTCTTGATGGCTCCAAACACGAAATGACACCAGAAAAATCCATCCAGATTCAATTTGATTTAGGTACTGACATGATGGTCTGCTTTGACGATTGTCCGCCTAATGATTTTGACAGAGTGCAGATGATGGTCGCGGTCGATAGAACCATTGCTTGGGCTAAGCGCTGTAAGCTCGAATATGAAAAACAGATTAAGAAGCGAAAATTAACCGGAAATAAAAAGCCCCTCCTTTTTGGCGTGATCCAAGGTGGAGTCGAGCTAGACCTCAGAAGAAAATGCGCCGAGGAGCTGGTCAAAATTGGTTTTGACGGCTATGGCTTTGGGGCGAGACCAGTGGACAAAGATGGTAATTTTTTAGAAGAAGTGCTGCAATATACTGCCGATCTCATCCCAGAAAAAGCCATTCGCTTTGCCCTAGGAATCGGTACCCCAGAGGACATCAAGCGCTGTGCTGATATGGGCTGGGACATCTTTGATTGCGTCATTCCGACCCGAGAAGGCCGCCACGGGAGACTATTAATGGAGAAGCGAGGGAAGTTAGGGTATGAGCATTTAAACGTCAATAACGCCCGTTTTGAGGCTGATTTCAAGGCTATAAACCCCACCAGTGCTATCTCCGCCCTCAAAACCCATACTCGGTCCTACCTGCATCATTTATTCCGTCTGAAAGAACCCCTGGGACAAAACCTCTCTAGTCTCAACAATCTGGAGTTCTATATGAGACTGATGCAGGGGTTGAGGGGGAAGAAATAGTGATCCATAATAAGAAAGCGTCTCGCCCGGAGGGGCAAGACGCGGAGTTTCCAGAAAAGACTATAACCGGAAACCAAAGATATTTATAATATAAATCCAATAGTTATACTTGTCAATTAATTTTTTACTTATTGTATGAATTCAACCAGCGCTCTATTTGATTCATTTAAACCCATTACTCAGATTATAATATTATTATTTCTGTTAATAGCAGCTTTTGAATTAGTTCCTGTATTTATTGATAGATGGCGTCGTGATAAAAAATTTTTTGGCATAAACAAGATTTATTCCGATAGAAATTTACTTCTAATGCTCCGGGGCCTTAAGCCCGCAGAGTTTGAGGATTATATTGGGTTTCTTTTTAATAGATTAGGTTTTGCCACCGAATTATCTGGCGGTAGCCATGATGGCGGGGTCGATGTTATTGCTACTAAAGATGGAATTAAGCATTATATCCAATGTAAAAAATTTATTACCTCTAAAGTGACTGTTGGCGCTGTTCGGGATTTTTATGGGGCTTTAGTTGACCATTTAGTTGACGGAAAAGGTTACTTTGTTACTACTAATACCTTTACTTTAGAGGCAGAAAAGTTTGCCGAGGATAAGCCAATCGAATTAATTGATGGTCAGGGTCTAATTAAATACATTAGATTGGCCCAAGGTGAGGATAAAATTGTTTCATTCAAAAAAGAGCATGATTTTCCGCAAAGATGTGCTAGATGTGGTGGCGCCTTAATTGAAAAAACAGGGCGTTATGGTAGCTTTTGGGGTTGCTCTAATTACCCTAAATGTAAGTTTACTAAAAAGATTTAATGTCTGTATAAATAAAAAAAGGGGATCGGTTGATCTCCTTTTTTGTTTTATCTGTTTGGATCTATATATTGTTGAAAAATCTCTGGGAGACCAGATCTTTTTTGTCCAACAACTGATCGCTATCATGTAAGAAATTCTTCTGACGCAGTTTGTAGATTCTAGAATATGACTTTTGATTCAGCGTCTTAATTTGATAATAGAGTTTTTCTTTCTTGTTATCAGGAACTTTTAGGTAGCTGGCAACAGGATAAACTCCTTTATCACCAACGACAGAACTAGCGATGATATTGCTTTTTATAATATTACCGTTTTGGTCGGTAATTAGAACTAATATCTCGCTATCGAAGTAGTTAACGAATCTAACCACTTTATAGTTTTGTCCGCTTAATCCTAAAGAAAGGAGCAGGGACAGAGTTAATATAACTATATATTTCATAACTATGGGGTTTTAAATAAAACAATGAATTGAGTCTATATTGACATATTTGTTTTGTTTTGTCAATGACCAAAAGCTTTAATCATATTGCTTAAATCGACCTGTATAAAGTTTGTGTACAGATTTGGTTGGGGATAATAAAAAAGAGACAATAAATTTTTTTATAGTCCCTTTTTCCTGGTTTGATTATTTTTAGAAGATTAGTTTCTGTTCAAGAATTACTCCATTCTTTATTATTGACCATTATTGCATCTAATCATACGCTGTTAGTCATGGCACGAGCTACCGTTTTGCGGGGGTCAACTGACCATTTCTGGCCGTAAAAAAACAAAAACATACAGTCTCTTCGTGTTGATTTTTCGCTAACATACTATAGGCAGCCAATAGTATGTTAGCGTATTACTGGCTGAATATCAACTTAGCTAATTGCGTCAGCAGATGGTTTACAAAACGGTGTAAAAGGGATAGAATCTAGACGTGGAATTATACCAATTTTATTATAAAAATTGGCGATATTTGCATTAATTAGTTATGCCTAGCAAAGAAAATAGAAAAAAAATAAAAGTTTTAGATCTTTTTGCTGGGGTCGGAGGTTTTTCCGAAGGTTTTATTTTATCCGGATGTGATATTGTGGCACATATTGAAATGGATAAAGAGGCTTGCGAGACGATTCGAACGAGAATGGTTTTTCATGCTTTAAAAAAGAAAGGAAAACTAGAGGAGTATAAAAAATATCTGTTAGGGGAAAAAACTAGGGAAGAAATAGTTAGTAAATATAAATTAAATAAAGAGATAGATTTCGTTATTCAGAAAAAAATAAGTCGCGACAATTATGCTCAGTTGATTGGCGAAGTAAAAGAAAGACTTAACGGCGCCGATTTAGATATTATTATTGGTGGGCCGCCTTGTCAGGCATATTCACATATTGGGAGAGGGTCGGATAGGAAGCACATGAAGCGCGATCCTAGAAAATTTCTTTATCAGTATTATGTAGAATTTTTAAAGGCTCTAAAACCAAAGGTTTTTATTTTTGAAAATGTTCCCGGTCTATTAAGTTCTGGCAAAGGAATGTATTTAAACAGCATGCGTCTAGCAATGAAGGCTGCTGGTTATAATACTGCTTTTGATATTTTAAACGCTGGAGAATACGGTGTTCCACAAGAGAGAAGAAGAGTTATTCTTATAGGTTGGAATTCCAAGGCTAATCTAAGGTCATATCCAATTTTTGACAAAGTAAACAGAAACTATAAAGTTAATGATTTTTTATCGGATTTACCAAAATTAAAGTCCGGAGAAGGTTCGGTTGTAACTAAGTTTAAAAGTAAGTCAAAGATATTAAATAGTTTAGATATTACAAATAATTTTGGAGTTTTACTGGGTCATGCTGCGCGACCAAACAACAAACAAGACTTGACTATTTACAAGATGGCGGTTAAGGAGAAGAATAATGGCCATAATATAAAATATAATGAACTGCCAAATAAATTGAAAACTCATAAGAACCAGACCGGATTTTTAGATAGATTTAAAGTTGTTGATGGTTCTGCGGCCAGTAGTCATACTGTTATAGCTCACATATCAAAAGACGGGCATTATTATATACATCCAGACGCTGAGCAGAATAGATCGCTAACAGTTAGAGAGGCTGCTCGTCTTCAGACATTTCCGGACGACTTCGTATTTGAAGGAAGCAGATCGGCTCAATATAAGCAGATAGGAAATGCGGTGCCGCCCATGCTTTCTAGAATGATAGCTAATAAATTAATTAAATTGTTTTAATATGCCAGACAAAGAAAAAATTAGCAATTTTCGATTTACATTTAACGGCAACATAATTACTGAGTTAGGCGAAGAATCAATTTCAAATCCTAATGTGGCCATAGCAGAGCTAATAAAAAACGCCTATGATGCTGATAGTGCTATTGTGGGTGTTGATTTTTTAGACAAAGAAAAACATAACGCGTCTATTAAAATAAGTGATGATGGTGTCGGAATGGGATTATCCGACATTAAAGATCGGTTTATGGATGTAGGATCGCCGCACAAAAAAGCAGTTACAAAAACAGACATTTATCATAGAGTTCCTGTTGGTGCTGAGGGTATAGGCAGATTTGCTTCCCATAGTTTAGGGAGCAAAATGATTTTATCTACAAAGTCAAAATTAGAAAAGAATGGTTATGAGTTAGAATTTGATTGGAGTAAATTTTCTGATAGTAGCAAGGCAACCGATATTGATATTGAGACGTGGAAAATGGCAAAAAATAAAATGCCGCATGGCACATCTTTGGAGATTAAAGAATTAAAAGGTAGCTGGAATGATAAAGACAAGATAAAGTTATTACTGCGAGATTTAAATTTATTAATTTCTCCAAATGATCCTCCTAAAAAATTTAAAATCAAAGAGAATATAGGAGATAAAAGTGTGGATTTGCCAAAAATTAAAAAGGATTTTTTTGATAAATCAGCTTATTCATTTAAAGTAAGCCTAACAAAGAAAAAAATTTTTAGTTTTGAATTTTTTAAACTTGGCAAATTAATTAAGAAAGAAAAGAAAGAATTAAGTAAGGGGCTATCGTGTGGTGATGCTAAATTTGAATTGTATTTTTATTATAAAACACCAGACAGTTGGAAAAGAAATACCGACGCTGAAATTGTTGCTAAGGACTTAGAATATATTCGTTCAGTATTAAATGAATATGGCGGAATAAAATTATACCGTGATCATTTTAGAGTTAAACCATATGGTGATAAAGAGGCAGATTGGATAGGGCTGGATCAATGGTCTAGAAATGCTTCTGATATACCAGGTAATACTCAAATTTTTGGCACTGTGTCTATAGGTAAAACCAACAATCCTCAGATTGAAGATACTACTACCAGAGAGGGAGTTATAAATAATTCAGAGTATTATGATTTAATTGATTTTGTTACAACGGCTATCAGAGAATTTGTTGTACTAAGAAACGCTCAGGAAAAAGGACGAGTTAAAGGACATACTAGGAAAAGCAAGATCAAAACAATAAAAGTTCAAAAGTCAAAAGTTACTACAAGTAATCGTCCTGATAAATCAACACAACTTATTGATGTAAAAACTGGATTTCCAAGTACTCACTATAATCAAATTGTTTACGAGGCAAATGAGTGCCACGAAAAGAACTACCCCAATGCATCTTTTTGGATGTGCAGAAAAATAATAGAAAACTTAGTTACTCATATCTTAGAGAAAAAATATCCAAAACAGCCAGATTTATGGTTTAATACTGGTCAAAGCAGGACGTTAAATTTTTCTCATTTGATAGAAAATTTGTATGTTAACCGTACTGATTTTACTTCGCCAGGCGTGAAAGATAAAATAGAAACGTTTAATACGGATGTTTCTATATTTCGTAAGGCTGTAAATTCTTCAGTGCATAACAATCATGATTATTTGACTGATAAGGATGACTTAAAAAAATATAAAATAAACAAAATTATTCAGACTTTAGTGGATATATATTTAAAGTCTTAGAGGCATTAATTAAAATTTTTCTTTATATTTATAATTTTTTATTACTAAATTATATTTATAGTATTGAATTGTCGAAAAAATAGAAATAATATGAATAAAAAACCCACAAAAATTAATTTGACTTCTGATGACTCACTTTTTGAGAAGTCTTTGAATTTGCAAAAATATATTGAGGAGTTAAGTTCGTGAGCAGTGAATTTAGCTGATAAATTTTCTTTTACCTGGGCTGGCAAGAGTGGCGCTACTAAAAATGTTTTAATTCCAAGTAAATTAACCTTAGACCCTAAACCAGACGAAAGCATCAAATGGGATGAGTCTGAAAATCTTTTTATTGAAGGGGATAATCTAGAGGTTTTAAAACTTTTGCAAAAAGCATACTTTGAAAAGGTAAAAATGATTTACATTGATCCGCCTTATAATACGGGTCATGATTTTGTATACAACGACGACTTTAGTTTACCTCTCAACAACTATCTCAAGCAAACAGGACAACAAATTGCGTCAGGTGAAAGCGTAACAACAAACAAAGAAACGAATGGGCGCTACCACAGTGACTGGCTTTCTATGATGTATCCACGCCTAAAATTAGCTTGGAACCTTTTACGTGAAGATGGTGTTATTTTTGTATCTATTGGAGAAGACGAAGTTCACCACCTTAGGATTTTGATGGACGAAGTATTCGGTGAAGAAAATTTTATTGGTGAAATTATCGTTAGGTCTAATCCAAGAGGTTCTCAAGAACCATTTGGTATTTCATCAGAACATGAATATATTATTTGTTATGCAAAATTTGAATCGGGTAAATACTCTATAACTGGTAAAGATAGAGATTTCGAAGATGAGGAATTCTCATATATTACTAATGATGGGAAGAGATCAAGACTCTTAGGTTTAAGGAAGCGTGGAGGAGATTGGAGAAGAGCGGATCGTCCCAACATGTATTTCCCATTTTTTGTTAACCCTATTAATAAAAAAGTAAGTATTGCAAGAAGTGATAAAGATGATGTTGAAGTTTTTCCAGTTAGACCAGATGGAGAAGAAAGTCGTTGGACATGGGGAATAAAAACAGCGCAAGAACGTATTAATGAATTAGTTGCTAAAGAGGTTTCAAGAAAAGGAGAAACTGTTTTTGATATTTATCGTATTGATTTAATTGAAAGTGAAGATGGCAGCCTTAAAAAAGAAAAACTAAAAAGTATTTTTGAGGACAAAACATTCAATTATCAAAGCGCGAGACAGCATCTCAAGCAAATGTTTGGTAGTTCAGAGATATTTGACTTTCCTAAACCTCCAGAATTGATACAAAAACTTTTAGCACCACTCAATGAAAAAGATGGAATCATAATGGATTTCTTTGGTGGCTCAGGCACCACTGCACATGCAGTATTAAGCCAAAATAAAGAGGATGGTGGTAATCGTAAATTTATCCTAGTACAGTTACCAGAAAAATTCAATCAAAAATCTGAAGGATTCAAATCTGAATTCAAAAACATATCTGAACTAGCAAAAGAACGTATTCGTCGCGTAATAAGAGGTTATGGTGAGAACCCACAGCCCATTAATGCTGGTTTCAAGGCGTTTACCTTGGCTGAATCAAACTATCCCGAAAATGCTTTTGTTTTTAATCTCGATAAATCATCAGAAGAAAATCAACAGGAATTTATCGTTTATTTAAATAAAGCAAAACAAAGCCAATTATTTAACAAAGAAAACGATATAAGTATTGTCTATGAGAATATCGTGAAAGAAGGTTTATCGTTAAATAGCAAGATTGAGAAAATTTCACTTGGTAGAAATAATGTTTATCAAATTACTGATGGTGAGCAGCAGATTTTTATTTGTCTTGAAAATAAAATCGCGCCAGAAACAATTAATGTGCTTATTGATAGGTCTTACAAAGATAAATTATTTATCTGTCTTGAGAGTGCACTAGACGACACAATGGCTGCCAACTTAGCGCTTAACCTTGACCTGAAAACCATTTAATAATTATGAAATTTAAGTTTGATCCAAACCAGGAATTTCAACTGCAAGCAATAAACTCAGTGATTGATTGTTTTGAAGGGCAAGAAAAAACCACAGCACAGACTGTGGCTGGTTTAGGATTGTTTGGAATTTATCCGAACATACTTACTCTTTCAGAAAAGGAAATTCTAAAAAACATCAAAACTATTCAAAAGTCACAAAATTTAACCTTATCTGATGGGGATAAATTACTTACTGAAGACGGACAATCTTTTAAATTGGAAACTCCCGTGAAGGATATTTCAGTAGAAATGGAAACGGGCACGGGTAAGACCTATGTTTATTTGCGGACCATCTTTGAACTCAATCAGAAGTATGGTTGGAAGAAGTTTATTATTTTAGTGCCGTCTGTCGCTATCCGTGAGGGTGTTATTAAAACCCTCAAAATTACCGAAGATCACTTCAGGGAATTGTATGCAAATACCCCTTTTAGATTTTATGAGTACAAATCAAAAAGTATTTCTCAGGTTCGTCACTTTGCTGATAGCAGTGTGATTAATATTATGGTCATGACTGTGGGGGCGTTTAATAAAGATGCCAATGTTCTTTACGGTGCCCGAGACCAAATGCAAGGAGAACAACCAATTGAATTTATTAAAAAAACTAATCCGATCCTTATTCTTGATGAGCCTCAAAATATGGAGGGTGAGGCGACAAAAAAAGCACTTGAAAATTTCAATGCTTTATTCCGTTTGCGTTATTCTGCTACTCATAAAAATTTATATAACCTTGTTCATCAGCTTACCCCATATGATGCTTACCAACTTGGTCTTGTTAAAAAAATAGAGGTTTTCTCAGTAACTGATGACGATAGCGGCAACTCCACTCCTCATATGGTTTTTGTTGAAGCAAAACCAGCAAAAACTGCTAGTGGTATTAAAGCAAAAGCTGAATTAGCTTTTGCGGATAATGATGGTAACAGAAAAATTAAGGCAATTAATTTAAAAAAAGGAGATGATCTTGTAAATATAACCAATAATAAAGCCTATAACGGATATGTAGTTTCAAATATAGATGCTGATGCGCCTGAGTTTGGCGCTGAAGGCAAAGTCCATTTTACAAATGGTTTTGTTCTTTCTCGTGAAACTGCAATTAATCAAAATAAGGAAGATATATGGCGAAGACAAATTTCTGAGACCATCCGACTTCATATTGAAAAAAAACAAAAATATAAAGACTTTGAGATTAAGGTTCTTAGTCTTTTCTTTATCGATAAAGTTGCAAACTATGCCGGCGCCGATGGATTAATCCGTAAGATATTTACAGAAGAATTATCTAAGGTAAAAGATGTATTTACGTTAGGACAGGACTCTATTAACTCACTCCATACCGGATATTTTGCTAAAAAGAAAGATGGTAGTTTTGTTGAACAAGAATCAGCTATTGAAAAAAACGATGAAGCCTATGAACTTATTATGAAAGACAAGGAACGCCTTTTGTCTTTTTATGAACCGGTCGAATTTATTTTCTCCCATTCAGCGCTGCGTGAAGGTTGGGATAATCCTAACGTGTTTAATATCTGTACTTTAAACGAAACAACGTCAACCATGAAGAAGCGTCAAGAGATTGGTCGCGGTATGCGTCTTTGCGTTAATCAAAACGGTGACCGAATTTTTGATAGGCATATTAATTTGCTTTCAGTTGTGGCAAATATAAGTTACGCCGACTATGTAGCTAGTTTACAGGCAGAATTTCAAGAAGATGGTATTTATAAAACGCCCCAGGTACCTTACAATGCAAAACAGCGCAGTAAGATCGTGCTTAAGCCTGGTTTTCAAAAAGATGAGAACTTTAAGGAGTTGTGGAACCGTATTTCAAAAAAGACTCGTTATTTAGTAAAAGTAAATACAGAATCGCTTATTACTAACTCCGCAAGGGTCATTTCTGAAATTCGGCTACAAAAGCCCCATATTCGCGTTGACCGCGCTGGTATCAATATATCCGCGGAAGGAGTTAAGTCTCTTGCTCTAGGGTCCGAATCAGGCGAAATAGTGGCTACACAAAGCAGAACGATTGATTGTGTCTCTGAAATTAAGGCACAAACTCGTCTTACTCGAGCTACTATTGCTGATATAGTGCTCAAAGCAAATAATTGGGAGGCCTTCTTTAGCAATCCAGATCGTTTCATTGTTGAGGCAAGTAAAATCATTAAACAAGAGCTTGTGAAGACTTATGTTGAGCAAGTGAGTTATGAGATAATTTCTGATTCTTATAAAGTAGAGGAGTTCAAAGCGCTTGAAAGTTACGAGGACTCCACCTTGCCAGTTACCCGGTCTATTTACGATGCTATTGTTCATGATTCTGATGTGGAAATGAATTTTGCCCTAGACCTTGAACATGATGAGCAAATTAAGCTGTTTATTAAAATGCCCAATTGGTACAAGGTTGAGACTCCTGTTGGAGGCTATAATCCTGATTGGGCGATAGTTACCGCAAAGCGTGACCTTAAAGGGAACGAAGGAGAAAAGGTTTATTTTGTTATTGAAACAAAAGGTGATATTGAAAATTTACGCCCAACCGAAAAGGCAAAGATAGAGTCTGCCAAAAAACATTTTGAAGTTATAAAGGTGAATTATAAGGAGATTGATAATTATCAGGCATTTTCTGATTTGATTGGTTAATATAAAAATTTGGTATTAATAAAAAAATAGGTTTTTCGGTCTATTTTTATTTTCCACAACATTTTTATATTTTTTTCCGATGCTGCATGGGCATATGGAGTTTTGACTAATTTTATCGCTATGTGCCGGATAGTTTTTATTATAATCTACTTTGAGTAAATTATTTAATTTATTTGTACTTATTCTGATAGCTGGGTATGTATTAAATAATTAGGCTTAAACTAGTATCTATAAAATATATGAAAGAAAAAAATCTTGGGTCTAATTTCTGGAAAAGAAATTCACGGTCATTATGTGGTTATTGGATACTCGTCTTTGTTCCATTTACTATTATGATGAGCATTGTTAAAATCTTCGATAGTTTAGAGCTTGTTGGTGCTTTAATTTTTTTGTTTTTGCTATTTGTTGCCCCATTCCTCTTTATTGTTTCGTATCGACGGGCCAAGCTTAATGATTTTTCTGAAAAAATTATTTTTATATTTTTAGGCTTAGTTTTGCCTTATGTATTCATGTACTTGTATTTTGTTTGTCGGCTATTTAAAAATTTTAGTTTAATGATCGGATAATTTTTGTGCGTTGTGAGGTAAATATCCAGCAAAAAGCAAATAAAATACTAAGTATCTATATTTTGATGGTAGGGGGGGGCTAAACCGGGTTTATCAAAAAGTCCTTGACACCCCTCCCAAACCCTGCTAATATAATCATAACAACTAATTTCACCACAGACAGCAAGCACCCATAAGTCTTGCCGAGGTAAATATCTAGCGTGATAAACGCCGTATTTTCTTTTAATCTGTGGTCAAACACAGTTTTTTTATTATTAAATTAATAATATGCCAAAAAGCAAGCAACAAAAACGAGACGTTTTAGCGGGCTTAGCGGACAAGATCCAGAGAGCGAAATCCATCGTCTTTACCAGCTTCAATGCGCTGACCGTAAAGGATAACGAAGAATTACGCTTGAAACTAAGAGCAGAGAATAGCGAATACTACGTCGCTAAAAAAACTCTCCTCGGATTGGCTTTTAAGAAGAACCCGATTGAGGGCTTAGATGTCAAAAGTTTGGATGGTAAGGTAGCGACTATTTTCGCCTATGAAGACGAAGTAGCTCCAGCCAAAATCATTCATGGATTCCGTAAAGATCGTGAAGACAAAATCGCTTTTATCGGTGGCGTGTTGGAAGGTCGTTTCCTTTCTAAGACCGATATGGAGAGCCTGGCTCAACTCCCTAGCAAGAAAGAGTTGTATGCCAAGATGGTGGGCTCAATGAACGCTCCAATTTCCGGCTTTGTAAATGTCTTAGCTGGTAACTTAAGAGGACTAGTCACCGCTTTGAAAGCGATTGGCGAATCCAAGAATGCTTAATTAATAATTATTAATCTTTGTGGTCACTATATTATGGTGATTCATAAATCATATTAACAATATGGAAGACAAAAAAATTGAAGTCCCAGCTAAATTCAAATCTTTAGTTGAGGAAATTGAAAAAATGAGTGTTTTAGATCTTGCTGAGTTAGTGAAGATCTTAGAAGAAAAATTCGGCGTTTCTGCTTCAGCTCCAGCTATGATGATGGCTGCTGGTACCGCCGCTGCCGCCGTGGAAGAGAAGACTTCTTTTGACGTTGAAATCACTGAATCTGGTGCTAACAAGATCAATGTCATTAAGGCTGTCCGGGAATTAACTGAATTAGGCTTAAAAGAAGCTAAAGATTTAGTTGACGCTGCTCCAAAGGTAGTGAAGGAAGGCGTGAAGAAAGAAGATGCTGAAGCCATGAAGAAGAGATTAGAAGAAGCTGGTGCTAAGGTAACTTTGAAATAAGTCTCACAATCGTTTAGATATTAAAAGACCACCCTTAATTGGGTGGTCTTTTAATTACCAGAAAACCTCGCACAATCTTTACTCTAAAAGCTGGACGAAATCTAAATTTATGAAACAAAATTTGTTTTTTATCTGTATTAAACATTTTAATGCTTTTGGGGGTGGCATTGCTGCAGTTAATATATTTTTTATTAATAAGGCCGAATAGATGGGCTTGGTATTAATTATGCTGGCGCTTTTTGTGTCGTCTCTCTTATTATTTTTAAGATAGCCCTAAAAGGGATTCTGCTCGATATTTTATTTGGTTTAATAGACAATGGTATTTTAGCGGTTTTGGCTATTTTTGGTGGTCATTTTGCGGGTGTAACTGGAGCAATCAATGGCGGTGTGGTCAGTAATGCTATAACTGATGGCATCGCTGGAATATTTGAGGGCCATATGGCAAAAATTAAGATTAAGATTGGTTCCAGAAGAAAGAATGATGCTTAAGTCAGCTGTCGGAAAAATGGCTAGCTGTTTTTTTGGGGGCAGGAGTTGTTTTTTGATAGTAGTTAATTTTATGAATTTTTAATAATTAGACGAGCTGTTTATTGAATAAACCAGTTTTAACAGCATCCAATAAATGAAACAATCTTAGCCCCAGCTTTAGCCGCAATCGGGAGAATTGCGGTATTTATTAGCAAGTATGCTATTGTGGTGGAAAGAGGTTAGAAGCCTCAATAAAAAGCTGGGCTGTCAATTAGTATTATTTGAGGAAAAATGATATAATAAAAGTATATTTATTAAGTCTAAAAGTATGAAAAAATATTTTTTTGGTTTGTTTTTAGCAATTATTATATTTTTACCATTAAGCCCGCTTCAAGCAGCTCCTGAAAATCGGTCTATTAAAGTTGGTGCTTTTGATAACTATCCAGTTATTTTTAAAGACACTGATGGGATTATCAAGGGTTTGTACGTTGATGTTTTGACAGAAATTGGTTTAAAAGAGAATATTTCTTTTTCTTATGTTTTTGGCACTTGGGCCGATGGCTTAAATCGCATTAAAACTGGTGAGGTTGATATGTTAACCAGTGTCGGTTATACCGACGAAAGATCTTCATTTATGGATTATACTAAGAATCAGGTCTTAACCGTTTGGGGGGAAGTTTATATCCCTGAATGGTCTGAAATAGATGGTATTCTTAGTGTGGCTGGCAAGAAAATTGGTATAATGGCTGGTGATATCAACGCTCAAAACTTTCGAGAATTAGTAGCTAAGTTTAATATTAGTTCTGAGTTTGTGGCTTTCCCCACGTATAACGATGTTTTTAAAGCTGTGGCTGATAAAAAAATCGATGCTGGAGTGGCTGGAATCACTTATGGAAATGCTAACAAGTCTAAATATAATTTGAAACAGTCCGGGATTGTTTTTAATCCGCTCAGTCTGTATTTTACAGTAGCCAAGGGAAAAAATAAGGAATTGCTTTCAACTTTAGACAACTATTTAGCTAAGTGGAAGATTGAAGATAATTCTTTTCTCAGACAGTCAGAGCAAAAATGGCTGAATGATACAGCTACTGCCCGGGTTGTTGTTCCTAGCTGGCTTTATATTGTTTTAGTTGGGTTGGTTTCTATTGTCCTAATAGCAGTGGCTTTTATAATCATACTTAATCGCCAGGTTAAGAAGAAGGTAGCGATAATCAATCAACAGCAAAATAAATAATCGTTAAATAATTACGAAAGAACTCTGGCGGTGTTAAGAGTTCTTTTTTGGTAAAGTCACTTAATCAAACGGTTGGCTTTTTATACCCTCTCAGTCGCCTTTGACAAAATATTATTTCCGTGCTATTGTTTAATAACTTGAACCTTAAAAAATAGAAAAAATGATAACCATAAACAAAAACTTAACCGCCAGGGAAAATAAAATAATATTAATAAAACTAACAGATTTTTTCATTGGTAAAACAATTCAAATTATTTATAAAAATGAAAAAAACTCTAATGCCTGTGTTATTAATAATAAACAGGCTGGTTTTAAAATGATTAGAATTATTCGGGATCGACAATATTGTTTCGAACTGGAACTAGACGATGATTCTCGTTATAAGTTTTTTTCTAAGAATAACAAATTCAATGATTTTAATGGTAAATTATGGACATTTATTGGGATTGATTATGATTTAAAAATAATTTAAGAGTCGAAGTGCTTGTCGATTAGACTGTGGTTATTAATACCTCAAAAATTTTCACATCTGAGTTTAAAGCCATTCCAATAAAGGGGTGGTTTTTATTTTTACAGGACCTTGTTTTGGCTACAAAAAAAGGAGACATTTTTGTTTATTTTTTGAGATCCGGTTTGCATTAGGGTGATTTTTGTTAAAGATATTAATCTCTCATAAAAAATAATATTGCTCTCTCTATTTGTAGGACGGCGTAATATGCTATAATATATTAATAAAAGTAAATTATATTTTTGATTTTATGAATCACTTTCAAAAAGCTTTTACGCTATTAGAGATATTATTAGTTGTCGTGGCTCTGGCTATTTTGGCAAGTATTGTTATTTTAGCTATTAATCCTTCGCGCCAATTAGCTACCGCCAGGAATGCTCAACGTTTTATGGATGTTAATACTATTCAAAAAGCTCTTTATCAATATTCCATTGATCATAATTCTCTGTCGGGATTTGTTAGCACCACTCCTTTAGAGATTTGTCGAAGTAATGCTAGCAGTTGTTCTGGTCTCATTGATCTATCATTATTAACAAATAATAGTACTTATTTAACGTCGTTACCGGCTGACCCCCAAGCCACTTCTTCAAATGGTATTGGCTATATAACTTATCTCCTACCATCTGGTCGACCAGTAGTTTCTGCTTCTTTAGCTGAACTGGGTAAAATAATAGGACAAGGGATTAGTGTTAGTGAAGAGCCTTTTGTTTGTGGCGATAATATAATTTTTAAATCTTTAATTTATGGCACTATTATTGGCCCTGATGGTAGGTGTTGGTTTGATCGTAATCTTGGGGCCACTACTACTGCCAATAATGTTTCTGGTTATGGGTGGTATTATCAATGGGGAAGATCAGGCGATGGCCATCAGATTTATAGCCTTACCAATAAAACTACCACACAAAGTCCGGTTGATAGTCCCGGACATAATAATTTTATATATGGAATGATTAGTCCTTATGATTGGCGTAATCCACAAAGCCCAAATACTGCGAGTCTTTGGGCTGGGGTCAATGGTGGCACAAACAATCCTTGTCCCGTTGGTTGGCGCGTACCAACTACTTCTGAATGGTTGGCATTAATTAATTCCATACCAAAAATTACTAATACTGTTACGGCCTATAGTTCTATTTTAAAACTTACCACCAATGGTCATCGCTATTATAATAATGCCCTCCTTTACAATCAAGGAATTAGTGGTTATTATTGGTCTAGTGGTGTAAGTGGTACTAACGCTCTTGGCTTGTATTTTGATGTTTCTGGAGCCAATTCTGCACGTGTTAACTTCCGAGGCTATGGGCTTGCTATTCGTTGTATCCAAAATTAATTATTCTTAATGGCTCTTTAAAATTAATATTAAGGTGGTCCCCTTTATCAAGACAGTTTTGGAGCCATTAAAAAGTTGATTTTCGGGACGGTATTTAGATTAATATTTAAATTTGTAAACTATTAAAAGAAGGCAGTTTTTTTGTTTTATCCAAAATATACTTCTGTCGGAGTTAAGTCATTAAGCGATTGCTGAGGACGGTAATCATTATAGT
>Ga0210057_1002731_pt1 | contig 25008 bp, 29 predicted proteins | sample CryGeyCG2114_010_2_FD_183968 | JGI IMG/M metagenome (GOLD analysis project Ga0210057, IMG submission 183968) | Groundwater microbial communities from aquifer - Crystal Geyser CG10_big_fil_rev_8/21/14_0.10 (SPAdes) (version 2) | ecosystem: Environmental > Aquatic > Deep subsurface > Groundwater ...
CCGGGATCTTTGCGCAGGCAATATTAATAGCCCTTCTCTTTACATAAAGGCAAGACCGGACTTTATTCTTAACGCACCGTCAGTTATTAAAACCTCCACATACACCTGGCAAGAAGTAGCACCGTAGAGGAGTTTAGAAATCCTAATTTTTAACCTCTAAACAATGCAGATTTCTAAAAAGGCGGTTTTTTTACTAAGCTTAATTGCTATTTTCGCATAACCCAAGAAATAAAAGAAAAAATTAAAGACTGAAAAAAAGACACAATTAAAAAAGCAAAAAATCCATTAATAAACACCTTTGGTACTATAAATCCCGCGTATGATGCTCCCGGATATGTAAATTCAGTTATCGTAATTCCCTGCACAAAAAGAGTGAGAAGATAAAAAATTATTACGTTCGTTAGAACCGAAAACATACCAAGAGTAATGATATTTAAAGGTATAGCGATTATGTTTAGAATTGGTTTTAAGAATAAAAAAAGAAGAGACAAAGCAAATCCTCCGAACAAATAAGTCGTAAAACCACCATTAACATTTACTCCCGAAATTACCTGAGCTATTAAAAAAAGTGTAAGGGCATTTATTAAAGTATTTCTTAGAATAGATTTCATATATCTAATTTAACAGTTTTTAAACTTATATTGCAATATTTTTTAAACGAGCGTATTATTACATTCATATGGATCATGTTTTGTGTCCGCATTGTGGAAAAAAAGTAGAAATCTCCGAAGCTATTAAACATCAGGTCGAAACCGTTATTCTAACCGCCGAAAAAGAAAAACATAAAGAGGAAATAGAAAGAATTAAAATAGAAATAGAAGAAAAAACAACAAAAAGAATTAAGGAAGATCTTGATTTTAAGCTAAAAGATTCATCAAACGAGTTGGAAGAAAAAAACAAAAGAAATAAGGAACTTCAAGAAAAACTTTTAGAGCTTAATAAATCCCTAAGGGAGGCTAAGGAATCATCGGAGAAGAAGGATTTGGAAAATCAAAAAAAAATGTATGAAGAATTGGAGAAAACCAAAGATGAAATGTCAAAGACTATTACCGAAAAGGCAAGACTAAAAGAATTAGAGCTGGAAAAGAAGCTTAGCGATACGCAAAAAGCTCTAGAAGATGCTCAGAGAAAATCTCGACAAGGATCACAGCAACTTCAAGGAGAAGTCTTAGAATTAGATCTGGAGAATCAATTAAAATCTGCATTTACATTTGACGAATTTTTGCCCATACCAAAAGGAATTGAAGGTGCGGATATTTGGCAAAAAGTAAAAAATAGCCATGGACAATCGGCAGGATCTATAGTCTGGGAGATTAAGCGCACAAAAGCCTTTAGTAAAGGATGGCTTCCTAAATTAAGAGACGACGCACGAAAAATAAATGCATCGGAGAGTATTTTAGTAACGGATGTAATGCCTGATGGAGTTAAACATTATTCCAGAATTTCCGGAGTTTGGGTAGTAACCTTCGAAGATTCCATAGTTCTGGCAACAACACTAAGATATAGTCTTATGCAAGTAGCCATTGCAAAATCTGCAGCATCTCACGAAGACGAAAAACTGCAAGAAATTTACGATTATATTACCAGTGAAGCATTCAGACACAAAGTAGAAGCTCATTTTGAAAGTGTAAAATATTTAAAAGAAGATCTAGAAGGAGAAAAAAGGTCAATGGAAAGAATCTGGAAAAAAAGAGAAGTGCAAATTCAAAGATTGGACAGGAGTATGTCGCAAATGTTTGGAGAAATTCAAGGTATTGCAAGAGAAGCTTTGCTTACACCAAAAGCGTTAGAGATAGAATCAGGAGAAAAAATTGAACAAGAAGAGCTCCTCTAAGCCTACATTTAAGGAAGAACAAAAGCTCTGGAGGCAAGAAATTAAGTATGTAATTTAGACGAAGTCGGCAGGGGAACATTTGCAGGACTTGTAACCGTGGGAGCAGTAATTTTTTCGAAAAATTTTACCACTAACTTCATAGAACAAATTAATGACTCCAAAGTTTTATCTTAAAAAAAGTGAACAGAGCTATCGCCCTTAATTAAGTCTCATTCAAATTATTCTATTTTTACAGTTTCCGTAGAGAATATTAATAAAGTTGGTATTGGCAAAGCAACGGAAATCGCCTTCCGAAAATCCATAAAAAATATTATGCATAAAGTAGAAGGAATTAAGTATAAAAAAGATTTGTTTGAAATTGGAAATTGTCCGCCAGCTGGCGGATTGGAAATTCCAAAAGAAAAGTTTTTTCTTTTGGTAGATGGTTTTCATATCAAATACATAAAGGGGACCGGTCTTAAAAATCAAAAAGCACGGTTTATCGAAAATACACCGGACGTCTTTTAAGCTTTCCAAATTCACTTAATGCGGAAAGTTCTTTAGTGAATGGTTAGTAGAGACTTATTCCTAAATAACTCGGAGTTTTCCACATAAGTTCTAATGTCTGATTTGCTTGATCCCATTCGCGCTTCCTTTCTTCATTCATCAGTTCATAATCAATTTCAGAACCATCATCTAAAAATATTCCTTCTAATCTAAAATAGGATCCTGATGGAGCAATAATTCCAAACAATATGTCAGATTTACGTGGATCAAATTCCTCTATGACCCATCCCTTCTCTTTATATTGATTAATTAACTCTTCTGCTTGACGTGAGTTTTTCTGAATAAAATATTGACCTTGATTTTTCCTTCTTTCTTCATGGGGAGATTATATGAAAGCAAGATGCTTAAATCAAGTTTATTGAATTGAGTTTTATTGTCTGCTAGAATGATTTTGTGCGCCTGGCAGAGAACCTCGATTTAAAAATGTAACATGCGAGGTCTCGAATAAAGAAAGATTTGAAAATATTTATTATTTCGAATACAATTAAAAGATGCGCATATGCAGTCGATGCAAGCAAGAGAAGCCAGAAGAGAATTTTAATTTTAAAAATAAATTAAAAGGGTTAAGGCAATATCATTGCAAAGATTGTAGTCGTTTGTATATAAAATCACACTATAATAAAAATAGGGAATATTATTTGCAGAAAGCCTATCGAAGAAACCAAAAAATAAGAAGCTTGATTAAAACTTACATATGGGATTATTTAAATAATCATTCATGTGTAGATTGCGGAGAAAAGGATCCGATTGTCTTGGAGTTTGATCACATAGGTGTTAAGATTGCTGCGATTTCAGAAATGCATCGCAATCATACGCTAGAAAAGGTTAAACGCGAAATAAGTAAATGTCAAGTAAGGTGTGCTAATTGTCATAGAAGGAGGACAGCAAAAGAGAGAGGGTGGAATAAAAGATTTCTAGCCCCCGTAGCTTAATGGATAAAGTACTGGTCTTCGGAACCAGCAATGGAGGTTCGATTCCTCTCGGGGGCGCAAAATATGAGGGCCGCTAGCTCAATTGGCAGAGCAACTCCCTCTTAAGGAGTAGGTTACAGGTTCGATTCCTGTGCGGCTCACTTTTTTAACTTGCGTAAAATTACCCGAAATTGAAGCTAAAATCAGTTCGAAATTATTCTTAACTCCTTATATTTCTAGCCTCACGCCGTCAGGGAATTGAAATGTCATGTTGTAATAGCACTTGACAGAATACAATTACTGTTATAAAATGGTTTCAGATAAGTATAGATATGTCTACTTTACTGAAACCATTACAAGTTAGAGAAGAATTACTTAAGAGAAACGTGCGTGTATTTACGTCTGAAGAGTTTAGTCGTATTTTTCATGTATCTACTAACAGCATAAAGTATTTTCTTGAAAAACAAACAGATCAGGGACTTTTCTTACGCTTGAAAAATGGTGTATACACCCTCAAAACAGATTTTCCAAGCGAAGAAGAAATAGCAAATGCTCTTTATAAGCCCTCTTACATTTCCTTTGAGTACGCTCTTGCATACTATGGTATGCTTCCGGAAATGCCATATAGCATAACTTCCGCTACTACAAAATCAACACGCTCGTTTTCAATATCATTCGTATCACTTTCGTACTACACAATTAAACAAGAAGCTTATACGGGATATAGCCTTATAAAAACAGCGACTAAAGCTTTCTTGATAGCCGATAGAGAGAAAGCATTAGTTGACTACTTATATTTTGTGTCCATTGGAAAAAGAACGTTAAATGATCGTTTGATACTCAAGGACATTGACAAAAATAAATTACTTAATTATGGAAAATTATTTAAAAGAAATAAACTTATTAAAATTATAGAAGACATATGTTAACATCAGATAAGCTCAAAGAGTTAGCAATTAAAAATCAAACAACGGAGCTCAATATCAGAAGAGAATATATCCAACACGTTTTTTTATCGTATTTTTACCGACAAAAAGAATCAAAACAAATATTTTTTAAAGGAGGTACTTCGCTTAGAATACTTTTTAATAGCCCACGTTTTTCCGAAGATTTAGATTTCAGTTCTTCTTTAAGAGGAATAAAAGAAATAGAAACCGTTGTAATTAATACCCTTGAAGAAATAGAACGAGAAGGAATACAAACAGAGATAGTCGAGTCTAAAAAAACAACCGGAGGATATTTAGCTATTATTTCATTTAAGCTCTCTTCTCATTCAGTGGAAATACAAATTGAAATATCAAATCGAGGGAAGGATTCAGAGGGGGAAGTAGTTACTATTGTAAGCGATTTTATACCAAGTTATACCGTAATCCAGCTTAAGCTTGAGCTTCTTACAGAAGAAAAACTAGAGGCTTTATTGAGTAGAAAAAAACCTAGGGATTTTTATGATCTTTATTTTATGCTTAGAGCAAAAAACCTTATTTCTCAAAAACAAAAGAATGTTTTATCCAAAGCCCTAGTTGAACTTAAAAAAACTCACATTAACTTTGAAAAAGAATTGAGACAATTTCTCCCCAAAACTCATTGGACAATAATCAGAAATTTTAAATCAATTCTAGAAAAAGAGATTCAAAAATTTATATAGAAATTAGACACTGGAATTTTCTTCACTACTTTCAATAATGGTTACTTTTCCGTAATAATAAGTAAAGCCAAGTTGTGTGAGCTTTTTGGAGGTTATAGTCAGGGAATCGAAAATCTGGTTCCACCTGACCCCGCAATGGCTCACACTTCGGCAAGCCAGTGTAAACTATACTGAGATTGTTGGAAACGACTTGATAATGCAATACTCCTTTGATATAATCCTCGCTTATGACTATAGAAAGATGCTTATTGGATAATACTGCCAAACATTTAAAACGCCATGAAAATGTTTGCGGAGCAATTGGTGAGCTTACGCGGAGTCCTGAGATTATGCAAACTCGCGTTAACGAATTTGAAAAATGTCTGTCGGCAATGAAAACGTACATAAATGGTGATCCACTGGAAAGGGGATCACAAAGAAGCATTTTGACTTCGGGTAACTTTAAGAATTTACTTACGTTTAGAGAAAATTACCATGATCTGGAATTAGGTTCAATTACTATTGCTTCGCATATGAGCGCAGATGGCGGCAGGGTAAGCGAGATGGTAAACTCCACATTTGAGGCTATTGCAAGATATGCTAATTCTGGAGAATGGGAATTTGTCACCAAAACCACGGATAGTTGTAAACTTGTATCAGGACTCTTAATTGAAGGATATGGAGAGCTCTTAGAGCAAATCCACGAGAAACAGGGGCTTGCAAGAAGTTTTGTCCTTGCATTCGAAGAAGTGTTGGTTATTGATTTTCCCGATTCGAAAATGTTTAAAGATATTAAACCGTGGATGATCGCAGAACGAAATAAGTTCGGAGATGGACTAGTTCCAAATCTACTACCCTTATATTCTCCGGTTATCTAATTTTTTCTGTGCAGATTTATTGTTTTAGCCACTCTTTTACTGTATAATCAGAGTCATGTCGTTGATAAATTCATTAATTTTACGTGTCAAAAAGTTTTTTAACTATTTAAAAAGTCACAAAAAAATATTGGTACCTTCGCTGGTAATTTTAATTTTAATTATTTATTTTTTATTACCAAAAAATAAAACTCAAATTCCCACAGAGACTGTAAAAGCATATTCTTTTACCCAATCTATTTCTGTTAGCGGAAAGATAAATGCTGCGGAAAGTGCCAATCTAACATTTTTATTGGCAGGAAAGCTTGTTTATTTAGGAGTAAAAGAAGGGGACATGGTAACCGCTGGTCAAACAATCGGAGTTTTAGACCAAAGAACTACTTTAAAAAATCTGCAAGATGCACTTATAGACTATTCAAAACAAAGAGGAACTTTTGACGACACCAAAAAAGAAAATCAAGACAGGACCCCAACGGAAGCACTTAATGATTCCATGAGACGAATTTTAATTAATAACCAATATGATTTGGAAAAGGCGGTTATTTCCGTTGAGATCGTAGATTTGGCAAAACAGCAATCTGTACTTACGTCTCCTATCTCCGGCATAGTAACCAGGGCAGACGTTAAAATTGCGGGAGTTGCTATAGGAACTACAACAACTTTTTCTGTAGTTAGTCCCAATACTTTAATATTTGAAGTTGATGTCGACCAAGCTGATATTGCAAAAGTTAAAGAAGGTCAAGAAGTTAATGTTAATTTGGATTCCTATCCAAACGATAATATTTCACTCAACGTACAAAAAATTGATTTTGTAACTCATACAACCTCAAATGGTGGAAATGCTTACACGGTTCAGTCCGACATTCCCACGAGTAATAAATTTAATTACAAGGTAGGGATGGAAGGAAATGCGGAGATAATTACTGCTAAAGAAGATAATGTCTTATCTGTTCCTCTTTCTTCGATTATAGATGATAACTATGTTTATATAGAGATTAATAAAAAATATGAAAAGAGAAAAATTAAGCAAGGACTACAAAACGACACAGACGTTATAGTTACGGAAGGACTAGTTTCCGGAGACAAGGTTGTTCTTGACCCTACTTTAGTTCCTCAAAAAAAACAAGGTAAATTTTTAGGGCTTTTTTAAGCCAGTCCTCACATGAAGTCAAAAAAAGAAATTATTAAGTTAAGTAAAATTACCAAAGATTACGTAACGGATGACATCGTCACCAGTGTGCTGAAAGGAGTTTCATTCACTATTTACGAACAAGATTTTATTTCCATCACCGGTAGATCCGGATCAGGAAAATCTACCTTAATGAATATTCTTGGATTACTTGATGTTCCTACTTCCGGAGAATACTTATTCAATGGTCTGAATGTAAAAAAAATGACCGAAAATGACCTTGCCTATACCCGCAATAGAGACATCGGATTTGTTTTTCAGTCATTTAATTTACTTCCAAGAGCAACGTCTTTAGAAAATGTTATTTTGCCTGCAACATATGCTGGGATCGGAGCAAAAGAGCGCGAAGAAAAAGCCATGGCTTACTTATCCAGCTTGGAACTTGAAAATGAGATGTACAAGAGACCAAATAAATTATCTGGAGGGCAACAGCAAAGAGTCGCAATCGCCAGGGCTTTAATGAACGACCCTAAAATAATCCTTGCCGACGAGCCGACTGGTAATCTGGATTCAAAATCAGGAGCTGTTGTAATGGATATTTTAAAAAATCTTAACAAAAAAGGCAAAACTGTTATAATAATCACCCATGAAGAAGACATTGCAAAACAAACAAAAAGAACTATTAAACTCGCAGACGGAGAATTAATTTAATGAAGACAGAAGATTTAATAAAACTCGCTTTTAGAGCAATTATAGGCAATAAACTTAGAAGTTTTTTAACAACTTTAGGAATTATTATTGGAGTATTTGCAATAATCATGCTAGTTTCCATTGGAACCGGATTGCAGAGCTATATTAGCAGTCAATTGAGTAGTTTTGGTTCAAATTTAATCTTTGTCATCCCCGGGAGAATCGGCGGCGCCAGAACACCGGGGGGAGTTGTAGCCAATAAACTTTTAGTTTCCGACGCTAAAAATTTACAGGCAAAGTTAAAAAGCTCTGCTACAGTTGCTCCTGTTATTTCTCAGTCAAGTATTGTTAAGTATAAAAACAAAACAAATAAAAACACGACTGTTTTTGGAACTACGGCAGATTATCCTGACATTGTAAAAAATTCAACGCTTACTAAAGGAAGTTTTTTCACATCCGGACAAGAGAGATCGGGAGCAAAAGTTGCCGTAATTGGATATACCGTGTATACGAATCTGCTTGATGGATTTGATCCTATCGGAAAAATTATAAACATTGGTAATAACAGATACGCAATTATTGGTCTTATTGGTAAAAGAGGTTCAACTTTTGGAGTTGATCAGGACAATGTAATAATTGTTCCTTTTGGAGCTGCCAGACAGCAGTTTGGAATTACAAATGTAAACGCAATTTATATGTCTGCCTTTAGGTCTGAACTCGTACCGTTTGTTAAAAGTCAATCGGAAAAATTGCTTCTTAAAAGACTTACCGAAGATGATTTCACCGTGCAAACCGCAGAATCAAGTCTGTCAATTGTTACAAGTATTACTAATGTTTTAACAATTGCACTCGGAGGAATTGCCGCTATTTCTCTTTTAGTTGGAGGAATAGGAGTCGCAAATATCATGCTTGTTTCTGTAACCGAAAGAACAAGAGAGATAGGGCTAAGAAAAGCCTTAGGCGCAAGAAGAAACGACATTCTAAAACAATTTTTATTGGAAGCTGTTATCCTGTCTGTAACGGGCGGGGCGATAGGTATTTTGCTTGGACTAGGAGCATCAATGATTATTGCGTTACTTTTGTTTTCTACTGTTACATGGTGGTCGGTACTACTTGCATTTGGATTTTCCGTTATGGTCGGTATTGTTTTTGGGATGGCTCCTGCCATTAGAGCTTCTAAATTGTCTCCTATCGAGGCATTAAGATATGAATAGTAAAAACGCGCGCAGTGTTTTAAAATTTGTTATTGGTTGGCCGATTGCGCTTATATCATTGTTTTTTATTTTTAAAGCAATAAATCCGAATCTCGGTCTAATCGGTTCGTATTTTACAAATGTCAATATCCCGACTTTAATCATAGGATTTTTATGTTTTTTAGTCTATTTCTTTCTAAGAGCTTATTCCTGGCAATTAATTCTAAAAGCAAAGAGTTACAAAATCCCCTTTAGAGAAGTTTTGTATTTTTGGGAATTATCGGAATTTAAAAGATATGTGCCCGGAAGTATCTGGTCTTTAGTAAGTAGGGGACTATCTTTTACAGAGAAAAAAGTCTCTAAAAACGATATTATTCATTCTTTAACTATCGAGGCGGAATTAATTATAATTTCCTGTCTAACCGTATCTCTTTTGGCAATGCAGTTTCTAGTTGAACCTTTACCTATTGCATTTAAAAACTTAATTTATATCTCTTTTTTTACAGTCATAATCCTAGTTAACTTATTGTTTCTTTTTTCTTTCCGGATTAAAAAAAATATAAAGAACCGCTTCTTGTCATTTTTATGCTGTGATTTTCCTACAGAGAAGGTTATTCCTCTTTTATTTTTTTCCACACTTTCCTTTATTTTTTTTGGTCTAGGCAGTTTTTTTGTCGGCTTTGCCTTTTTTTATCTTAATTTAACTAAAATTTTTGTTTTATGCGGATTTTTTACATTTTCTCTTTTGGTTGGATATTTATCTTTTATTACTCCAATGGGACTGGGTATTCGAGAAGCAGTAATTACATCAGGGCTTAGCAATTTGGTTGCTTCTTCTATAGCGGGACTTATTGCAATATTTACCAGAATATTTTTAATTTTTACGGAAATAATATTTTTTCTATTAACTTTAATTTTTTACCGCCTAAAGTCTACTAAAGTACAAAAAATTTATGATCTTGCAAATAAATTTAAATTTGAGATACTATTAGGCTTATTTATAATTGGATATAATGCATATTTTATTATTGCCAGTATTTTAAGATATGAAAATTATTTTGCCGGAAGATTTGACCTTGGCAATATGGATCAGGCTGTGTGGAACACTCTGCACGGTCGCTTCTTCCAGTTAACAGACCCAAATGGAGTGGATATCGTCTCACGGCTTGCTTTTCACGCAGATTATATCTTAGTTCTGCTTGCTCCTTTGTATAGAATTTGGTCGGATCCAAGATTATTGCTTATTGTCCAAACCGTAGTATTATCAATTGGAGCGGTATTTGTTTATTTAATTGCTAAAAATATTTTAAAAAATAAGGCGTTTTCTTTAATTTTTGCAGGGTCGTTTTTAATAAATCCCGCATTAAACTATACAAATCTTTACGATTTTCATCCCGTAACCCTAGGAACAACGTTTCTTCTTGCCGTGTTTTATTTTCTTTACAAAAAGACGTATTTTTGGTTTGTATTTTTTCTGATTCTTGCCGGAATTACTAAAGAACAAGTTTGGTTAATAGTTGCATTATTTGGAATTTACTTATTTATTATAAATTTTAGAAAAAATCAGAGTTTGTTCTTAAAATCTTTTGCTATATTAATATTCTTAACAGGTATCTGTATTTTTTATTATTTAATTTGGTGGGCAATTCCCGGAGCAAGGGGGGGAAACCATTTTGCATTAGCGTATTATTCGGAATTTGGAGATTCTCCCTCCGGTATTATTAAAAATATCATTTTTTCTCCAATTAAGACAATTCTGCTTATTTTTCAACCTTCGCAAAGTCTTTATTTATTGCAACTTTTTTTACCTTTAGGCTTTTTATCTTTATTTGCCCCGTTATTTCTTATATTCGCAATGCCGGATTTGGGAATTAATTTGTTAAGCAGTAACGCGCAGCTTCACCAAATTTATTACCAATATAGCGCCACTATTACGCCTTTTATTTTCATATCCGGAGTTTTTGGTTTAAATTTTCTGTTGAAATTATATTCTAAAATAAATCGTCTGTTTTTTTATACATTTCTTATGTTTTTCTCTGTATTCGGAGCATTTTTCTACGGACCGTTACCGGGCGCTGCAAATCCAAATTTGGATATGTTTACAAAACGCCTTGAGAATAAAAAAGCTATTGACAATTTTTTAACAAAAATCCCGAGACAATACAGCATTGCGGCAACAAATAACCTTGGGTCTCATTTGTCACACCGGCAAAAAATCTTTACCATTCCTGTTGGAATAGATAGGGCAGACATTATTGTTTTTCTTCTAAACGACTCTTATGCTCAGCCATCTCTTGCTGCGCAAATTGATATGGCAAAGAAAATGGAAAATAACAAAAATTACATACAAATTTTTAAGTCAGGCGATTTTATAGCTTTTGAGAAAAGAAACCTTTATTCAACTCAAAATCCAAAGATTAAACAGCCAAAACCATTTCCTTATTCAATTCCCGCATTGATAAACAGAAGTTATAGTCTTGAGCAAATAACTATTGAGAAGCAAATTTCTTCCAATAAGTCGTTTTACAGCTTTATTAGTTCTTATTATTCCGATGGTCTAAAATTGTTTGCCCTTATGAATAAACCAAATCTCGATAAACCGGAAAGCGGATATCCTGTTTTAATTCTTAACCATGGTTATATTAATCCGAAAGAATATAGTACGGTAAATTCTTACAAAGAAGTTGCTGATTTTTATACAAAAAACGGATTTGTCGTAGTAAAACCGGACTATCGGGGGAATGCCGATTCGGAATTGGACAACAGTGCTTTAATGAGATTTGCCTATCCTACTGACATTTTAAATTTAATATCTTCCTTAAATTCCATTACTGATGTTAACCAAAACAGAGTTTTTTTATGGGGTCATTCAATGGGCGGAGAAATAGCATTGAAGGTTCTAGAAATTGCTTCAAAAAACAATGATCTCAAAGGTAAAATTAAAGGAGCTATTCTTTGGGCGCCCGTTACGGATCCTGTTAAATGGTTTAGTCAACCAAATCTAGCAAAAATACCTGAGTCAGGTCTAAAACAATTTCCGTACACCAATACTTTTAAAATTATGGGAAATCCGGATTCTAACTCGAAAATTTGGCAAAGTGTCTCTCCGCTTAACCATTTACAAAATATTGATATTCCAATTTTTATTCAGCACGGAACAAACGACAATATAGTGCCATATACGTGGTCTGTATATCTTAATAAGAGTCTGATCAAATTAGATAAAAATTCCAATCTTGTTTTATACAAAAATAATAATCATAATTTATCCCTTAGCAGGGAACAAGTGCTTAGCGACAGTCTCGATTTTCTAAAAAGCCATTGAAACAGTTCTTAAAATAATTTAGAATTTAGTTATGGTTGATGTAATAAAAGCAAACGGCGTAATTGAACCTTTTAGCGATGAAAAGGTTCGAGGATCTATTTTAAGAGCCGGTATTAAGAAAGAACTTGCCGACGAAGTGTTAGGTCACGTTAAGGGAAAACTCTACAACAATATTCCTACATCGGAAATATATACCCATATAACGGAGTACCTTGGTGCAACCCCAGGTAAAGCTAAATACAGCCTCAAACGGGCTATTATGGAGCTTGGTCCGACCGGATATCCTTTTGAGGATTTTATTTCCGAAATTCTAAAAATGGAGGGTTACAAGACCGAAGTTGGATCAATACTTACTGGAAAATGTGTTCAACACGAGGTTGATGTTATCGCGGAAAAGAATGGAAAAAAAATAATGGTTGAAGCAAAATTTCATAATGACGTCGGAATTAAAACCGAACTCCATGTTTCGATGTATACCAAGGCAAGGTTTGACGATGTTAGCGATAGATATGGGTTAGATCAAGCATGGATTGTGACCAACACAAAGGTCTCTATTGATGCCTTATCTTTTGCCAAATGTTCCGGAATGAAGATTCTTAGTTGGAGTTATCCCGAGAATGAAGGGCTTCGGGATTTAGTAGAAAAATGGAAGCTCCATCCTGTAACTGCTTTATTAACTCTTTCTCAATCTCAGAAGCAAATTCTTTTGGAGAACCGGGTCGTTCTTTGTAAAAACATTTGTGAAAATAGTTCAATCCTTGATCTTCTAAACATTCCTCACAATAAAAAAGAAGAGATCGTAAACGAGGCAAAGCTTATTTGTAATGGACAGAATCATCCTTAACAAGTTTAAGTCTTTCATATTTATCCGCTAAGTACCATTAAGATGGTCAAATTTTGAAACTTAACCCACAGAGTTGAAAACCTCACGTAAATTACGAAATGATAAAATGCATAAAGTTTGTTACTACGTAGTAGCATACCATTGTAGACTCTTATTCTTAATAAGAACTAAAAAAATTTCTTCGAGGCTTAACCCGCGGGGTCGGAAGCTGAACTTAGGAATTCGTGATTAAAATTCAGAACTTAATTTATTTCTTTCATATCTATCTGCTAAGTATCCATTAGGAACGGTCGTTAATTTATCCGCATACAGTAAAAATCCATTTCTTATCGTATGGTCACCAAATTTATCGTTAAGTTTATCTATTGCGTTTGCGATTCTATCTTTTTTGCCCTCAAGATCAAACAGAGAAAGAGTAAGTTTTTCTTTCTCTTCTAAACCCGAAACCCAAATATGAATTTGTCTGACATATTGTTGTTTTTCCAAATCTTTTTCTATAAAAGGAAAAACTAAATTAAAAATCTGACTTCCCGTATCTACGTATTCCCTAAAAGTCTTTCTCATTTTAATATAAACTGATCCGTTTAAACCCAGACCTATTGTTTTACCTTTTTTACCAAGTCTTCTAAGCTTTATACCCACTTCTTCGCATAATTCATAAAGATTTTGTAAAACTATCCTTTTATCCTGTTCATTTTTTGGGAGACAATAGCTTCTGCCTACAGATTTTACAGCTTGAGGCTGTGTGTAAGGAATTACTTCACTTTCGTCTATTCCTAAACCGACCCTTTTTAAAAAATGTCCCTCAACCTTACCAAATTCTTTTACCAAAAGCTGTAAGGATGCATTTCGAAGTTGAATCAGATTATCAATTCCAATATCATTTAATCTTCTTTTAATCCGCTCTCCTATACCGCAGATATCTGTTAATTTCGCCGTCCTGTAGACTTTTAAAACGTCTTCTGGTGTAATTTCGGTTATACCGTTTGGCTTATCCATTCCCGAACCAAGCTTGGCGAGAAGTTTATTATGGGAAATACCAAAAGAGGCGGTAATATATTCACCAATTTCTTCTCTGATACGTAATTTCATAAGGTTAATCATGTTAAATGTTCCATTAAATAAATGAGTGGTTAACGTAACGTCCATAAAAACCTCATCAATTGAGAATAATTCCGTAAAAGGGGAGTAATCCTTGCAAATATTTAAAAATTTTTTGGAAATTTCAAAATATTTATTAAAATCTGCAGAGATTAATTTTAGATTAGGACAAATCTTTTGTGCTTCATATGACCTGTCACCAGTTTTAATACCCAAACGTTTTGCTTCGCGGCTGGAAGCAATAATACAGGTCCTGCTGTTGGCGGCAGTTACGCCTAGCGGCTTATTCCTTAACTTTGGATTATATTGCTGTTCAACGCTGGCAAAAAAAGAATCGAAGTCAATGTGGAAAATTATTTTTTGAGCAGTCATATTATTAGAATAATAGAAAATAATACGAAAGTAAATAGAACAAAATACGACTTACAAGATCAATATTATAATCCGTAGGAAGCAAGAGCTCCGTTACCAATTCTCGTTCGATGAAGGGTCATTATAAAAGAATCGCACTGAATTTTTCCGGGAATTGTAGAAAAAGCAGCAGAAAATCCATCACCAATAAGGGCGCTTATTACTCTGCTATCTTTAGATCCATACGGATAGGCAAAGATACTAACAGGTTTTCCTAAATGATCTTCGAGTTGTTGTTTTGCCATCATTATTTCCGTTTCAATTTTATCGTTTGAGACACCTGCCAGAGCAGCATGTGACCAGGTATGATCGTAAGCATAAAATCTACCACTGTTTACCATGGTTTTTAAGTCATTCCAGTTAAGCCAACCGAAATTTTCAATTAGTCCTGTGGGAATCATAATATTTGCAATTAATCCGTATTTTTGAATTATAGGGAATGCATATTCAAAATTATCTTTATACCCATCATCCATTGTGATTACAACCGGTTTTGCCGGTAAGGCTGAATGTGTTTTAAGCGCATTTGCCAATTCGTCTGCAGAAATTGATACATAACCCTGAGAAACAAGATAAGCCATTTGCTGGTCAAATATAACGCTATCAACGGTTAAGCTAGTCTGCCCCCGTTCTTTGGCCAAATTATAAGGCTGTATGTGATGATACATAAGCACAGGAACATATAAACAATATTCTGAGTTTAATTTAGATTGCGGAATATTTATTTGATAATTAGAATCCGACTCATGAACCTGAGGAGAAGCCGATGAAATTATTTTTGTATTATTTCTGGAAAAAATTATGCCCGGTGTCATTGAATAATACCCATTATTGTAGCTGCCTTTAACCGGAGTAGCATGAGAAAACAAAACGATAATTCCCGCAGTTAATAGAATATAGCCGAAAGCAAATCCTGTAACAGTCCATGAGTAAAGTATTTTTCGCATCGACATAGTATATCAAACTATTGCAAATTGTGCTAGAATAAGGATGTGAATCTGGCATATAGAATGCGACCGAAAAATTTGGAAGAATTTGTCGGACAAGACCACCTGGTCGGAAAAAACGGCATAGTCCGTAGAATGATTGAATCCAATTCGGATTTTTCAATTATTTTTTGGGGACCTCCCGGAACAGGGAAAACCACCCTAGCCCAAATAATTGCCAATGAAATAAAAGCCGATTTCCACTATTTGGAAGCTGTAGCTACTGGAAAAAGCGATCTTTTAAAAGTTGTAGAAAAAGCCGAAGAAAACAACAAGAAAAACCTTAAAACTATTCTTTTTATAGACGAAATTCACAGATGGAACAAAGCGCAACAAGATGCTCTTTTGCCCCATGTGGAAAGCGGACTCATAACTCTAATAGGTGCAACAACGGAAAACCCTTCGTTTGAAGTAATTAGTGCTTTGTTATCGCGTTCAAAAATCTTAGTCCTTAATTCACTTAGCATGGAAGATATGGAAAAAATTCTAAAAAGAGCATTAATAGATATAAAAATTGGACTAGGGAAATATAAAAAAATAATAAAAAGTGAAGCAAAAGAATTAATATTAAGATTAAGCGGGGGAGACGCTAGAATTCTTTTAAATGCCTTAGAAATTGCTGTTACGACATATAAAGATAAAGAGATTTCTACGAAAATCGTCCAGGATGTTTTTCAAACAAAATCAGCGGGACTTTACGACAAAAAAGCCGATGAACATTACAACATTATTAGCGCTTTTATTAAATCAATGCGGGGAAGTGACGTTGATGCAGCCTTATATTATTTAATGAGAATGCTGGAAAACGGAGAAGATCCAAAATTTATTGCCCGCAGAATGATAATTTTTGCTGCAGAAGATATTGGTTTGTCTGATAGAGGAGCGCTAATTCAAGCAAATGGAGCATTTGATTCCGTGAATAAGATAGGAATGCCGGAGTCACAACTAATTTTGGCATATGTAGTGATTTATCTATCCAAAGCCACTAAAAGTAGGGCTGTACCAAATGCCATGGGAAAAGCAAAACAAGCAGTTTACGAATTTCCGAACGAGCCGGTTCCTCTACATCTAAGAAATGCACCGACAAAACTAATGAAAGGAATTGGTTATGCTAAGGATTATAAATGGTCTGACAAATACGTAGGTCCGACAAAAGGTCAATCCTTCCTACCCGAAAAGTTAAAAAATAAAAAATTCTACGAAGATTAATCTAAACAGGTTTACTCATCAAAAATAAATCCTTTAACCTGATGATTCCACATTTTTTTAAATAATCCGTCGGATTTTTTTAATAAATCTTCGGGAGAACCGTCTTCTACTATTTTTCCATCGTCAATAATAATTATTCTATCCATTTTTTTAACTGTAGATAGTCTATGTGCAATAGCAATAACAGTCCTGTCTTTCATAAGATCCTCTAGAGAATGCTGAATCATGCTTTCGCTTTCACTATCCAAACTACTCGTTGCCTCATCAAGTACGAGAATTGGGGCATTTTTTAGAAAAGCACGTGCTATTGCAATTCGTTGGCGCTGTCCTCCGGAAAGCTTTATTCCCCGTTCTCCAACCAATGTGTCATATCCTTTTGGAAGTTCGTTTATAAACCTATCTGCTTGAGCATTCTTTGTTGCCTGTTTTATTTCTAAATCTGTTGCTTCCGGACTGCTATAGCGAATGTTTTCTTTAATTGATCTATGAAATAGGCTTGTATCTTGAGGAACAAATGCGATAGCATGGCGCAAGCTATCTAATGTTACGTTGTAAATATTTTGCCCGTCAATTTTAATTTCTCCTTTTTGAACATCAAAATGCCTAAGAAGTAACGAAACAAATGTGGTTTTGCCCGCACCACTTCTACCGATAAATCCGACTTTTTGCCCAGCAGGTATTTCCAGTGAAAAATCTTTAAACACTTTTGTGTTTTCATACTCAAAGTCAATTGATTCAAGGGAAATAGATCCTTTTAAGATTTTAAGCTTGATAGCCCCCGGAGAATCCACGATAACATGTTCCTTTAAAATTTCTTCAAGTCCTTCTTTTGCTTCGCCATAATAACCTGCGGCATTTCGCATTTCCTGTCCTATAAAAAGAAACTGATGGGAAAGATCGGCGACTATAGCAACAACCATTATTACTACACCGATACTAATTAATTTATGTTGAAAAAGATAGATTGACGCTCCTACCATAAATAATATAAAAATTGTTATAAGTATTCCGTTTGTGACAAGGACCCATTCACTTATCCACCAATGGCGAAGTCCTGTCTCACGGGATTTACTAACAAATTTTTCAATATACTCTCTTTCTCCGGATATATACGAATATTCATGAACCAAAGATATGTTAGAAATGGAATCTACAATGCTTCCTTTTAAGGTTGATAATGATTTCGCAAATACGTATGAGTATTTCTGAAGTTTTTTAGCAAAAAAAACATTTAAGCTAAGAAATATTATTGACCATATTGCAATTATAAATCCAAGTCTAAAATCACTAAGCCATGCAAAAATTACATACCAAAAGAGCCCGATTCCAATTGGTATAAAATTCCATAATGTCTTTTCAAAAAGACTTTCTGTTCCATCAACAGCGTTTGATATTTTATTTGCAAGAGATCCTGCGAAACGGCTGTCAAAATAATCTTTATTATGAAGACTTAAATACTCATAGAGTGATTGATAAGCTGAATACCTAAAACCCATAAACCATTGCATTCCCGTAAATCCGCTTCCTCGCCATATGACCGCTGTTGTAAGATATTGAACAGGATATAAGATCGCCCACATCCATACTGTGTTCATTTCAATTGGATTTGACGATATAGAATCCGTAAGATTACGCAGTAATATAACGGAAAGCCTATCAAGACCGGTTCCCACGAACACAAATAGCAAAGCCCCAATTGCCCACTTTTTGTGCAGCTTGGTTATAAAAATGCCAAAAGAAATTGGTTTTTTAGGAATATTTTGATTCAGATACATATATTATAGCAATATTGCCTTAAAATTATTTACACGACGTTAGGACTTACTACATCTCGCTACAACTTCATTAAATAGAGTTTTATAAAACAGTGTTTGTAACTTTGTAATTAGAAAATAATGCAGATTTTATATCACTAAGTTAAAAAGGTAACCGGTAAAAATTATTCCTAAGGATAAAATTGCTATATAAATTCCAAGTAGTTTTAGTTTTAAAACTTTTCTTAAAATTACCATCTCAGGAAAAGATAAAGCAGTAACAGACATCATAAAAGCTAAAGCCGTACCTAAAGGTAATCCTTTTTCGATAAGTGATTTAACAATTGGAATTGTTCCTGCAGCGTTTGAATATAGAGGAACTCCGACTAATACTGCTAATGGAACTGCTAAGATATTTCCCTTACCTGCAATTTGTGCTAAAAACTTTTCAGGAGCATATCCATGTATTAACGCTCCGATTCCAACACCTATCAAAACATAAAGGAATACTTTTTTAACTAAATCAAATGTATAAATATATGCCTGATTTACTCTTTCTTTAAAAGTTGGTTTTTGTTCTTGTCCCATACTTCCGGCTTTTATTTTCCAAACGTAATCTACAACTAAGTGTTCCAAGTTCATTCTTCCCATTAGAAAACCTACGACAATTGCAATTGTTATCCCTGAAGCTGCGTATAAAAGAGCAATTGGTAATCCAAATAGTCCAAAAAGCAGAATTACTGCTACTTCATTTACCATAGGTGCTGATATAAGGTAGGAAAAAGTAACTCCAAGCGGAACTCCGCTTTCTACAAAGCCTATAAATAAGGGGACTGCCGAGCAAGAGCAAAAAGGAGTAATAATTCCAAAAAGGGCTGCTAATACATTTCCAATAATCAGGTACTTTTTGGTAAGCAGTTTTCTCATCTTCTCTTGCGATAGATAGGAGCGCAAGAAAGAGACTAAGAAAATAATGACGATAAGAAGAATTAGGATTTTGACACTGTCGTAGATAAAGAAGTTAAGAGAAGATCCAAAAATACTTTTCTTATCAAGATTAAGAAGACCAAAGGTTAACCAATCAGAAAATAATTGAATGGGATAAAATAAATCCATATTTACTCTAAAGCCTTAACGATTAAATCTTTTATTTTTTCTCTATTTGGAATAAAACCTATCATTACCGGTTTTCCGTTTACTGCCAAGACAGGACTTTGCATAATTCCCATTTCAACTATTTTTGAAACATCAGTAATATAGTCTACTTTTGCATCCAATTCTAACTCTTTTACTATTTCACTTGTTAGTTCGTGTAGTTTTTTACATCTTGCACAACCTGATCCTAAAACTTGTATTTGCATAATAAGCACCTCCTTTTAACCTCTGCTTTCTGATGGGCAAGAGAATACCCTTTGCCCACGAAGAAAACAGCTTACTCAGTTTTGGTAAGCACTTCGTCTACCTCTCTTAGACTTTCTTCAAGTCTTGTTTTCTTTGCGAGAAGGTCTTCTTTAGACATTTCATCTACATTAGTTTTTCCTCCACAACATTTTTTGTCATTTCCATCACAACATTTCTTTTTCATATCAAAACAATTGCAATCATTTTTCATTATTAATTTCACCTCCTTTAGTTTCAGTTGTCATCGTCATTAATGTATTAACTAATTCTTCGCCTTTTGGAGTTAGGTAATGCTCCACATACTTTCCTTCACGTTTACTATTAACAAAACCCGCCGCTGTTAAATCTGAAATATGATGAGATATAAGGCTTTGAGACATATCGGTATGCTCTGTTAAATCGCATACACAGTGAGCCTTATCTTTAAGAAGAAAAAGTAAATCCAGACGGGATTTAACCGAAAGTAACGCTAAATTATCACTTAGGTTTTGCAAGTCAACCCTTGAGGGAACACATTTATTATTTTTAGTAGAACAATTGCACCTTTTACTTATGAACATACATTCATATGTTATTTCATTAAAGTATATTTGTCAATAAGTATTTATTCAAGGCTAGGGGTTTTTTGCTTTCGTGGGTGAATATAGTTTAGTATATTTAGCCAAGGCTAAAAAACTTGGGGTGATGTACCGGATTTGAACCGGCGACCTCTAGGTCCACAACCTAGCGCTCTAACCAACTGAGCTAACATCACCATCTCGCTACACTCGATGTAAACTCTCAATGAGTTTACCTTTTTTAATCCTGCTAAAACCTTTAATAATCTTTTTTTCCTTGCATCTTCTATTCTGTTTATAAATCTCTTCCAGTAAGCCAATCTAACGGGTAATCCTTATTTTGTAAAGTAAGTTTGATACCGAACACAATTGTGTTCTGCCATTCTCTTTTTAACGTTCCAACAAATTCCTGTGTAAAAACTTCTATCTTTGCATTTAACAATGTAAACGAACCATGCTATGTTCATAGTTTATACTGAATCCTGACAAGGATGAAGTGCGCGCCTGGCGGGAATCGAACCCACAACCTATTCATTAGAAGTGAATTGCTCTATCCGTTGAGCTACAGGCGCAATCTTAAAATTCCTGCTGCCACGTTTGACTGTGGCGCATGATCGTATTTTATCATTTTAACTTAGAAAATTAAAGCAATGAAGATATTTTGCGGAAAAGACTCGGGAGTTGGGGACGGTACTCAGCTCGAACCTATTTAGCCTGGATGAGTATATAAAAACATATCTACTTGAACATCCTGATATATCATTTGGCACTGCTATCAAAATCATTCTCCGTTACCACACAACTCCTGAATTGATTTTACAACTTCAAGTTCTAAGAGACCATTTGGGAATCAAGAGTTTCCTTAATTTGTAAATGTGAGGGTTGAAAAAATCCTATCGAATAGCTCAAATGTGTCTTTTTCCCTAATTACATTAGTAGAAATATGAATATTGTATACATTTCCGTCATATATAAAAAATACATATTTCCAGCTTTGTGTATATAAGTCTGTTTTTCTTTGGTAAGTAAATGTGAATGCAGGTTGTCCCAAGAAAGAGATTGATATCTTGTTAATCGTAGTTGTCTCTGAAAGCCAACTAAAAGTCTTTGTAAAACAGTCATCTAGATCTGTGCATTTTTTGCTGATCCATTTGCGTCAAGTTCGTTCACTTGAATATTCGAGCCAGTACCTGGGGCGTTACCGGGTAGGCTTGGATCGTAAAAATCAACATCTCGCTGTGTTTGCAATTCTTGATCGGATGTATTACCAGGTCCTCTATTTGGTTCCCAACCAATTGGATATTTAATAGTGTAGCCATATTTTGTATTTGAATAAATATTCCATCTAGCTGTTTCAGCAGGAGTAGTGGTTGGTGGAACCGAATTCTCAGGTGCGGGAGATGTGACTATCGATGTAGGAGAAGGACATTGACATGAATTATCCAGAAGAATGGAATGAGTTACCCAAACATAAGCGCAAAAAGAAGCTCAAGGAGTTTAGGCGTGAGCAAGAGCGCAAAACTAATTCGGTAAAGAAAGTTCGTAACTGGGTAATAGTAATTGCTGTTGTTGTGGTTGGAACTGTAGGATTTACTCAGTTAATCAAGAAAACTCCAGAACAAATTCAATTTGAGCAGGAAGTCAAAGTAGTTTCTCTGGACGGTAAAGTAGAAGAGTTCCCTATTGAAGGCCGTGATCATGTGTCAGCTGGAACCAGTGTTGAGTACCAAACCAATCCACCCACATCGGGTGATCATTTAGCTCAAGCAGAAAATTGGGGTATTTATGACAAGGAAATTGATGACAAAGCCGGTGTTCACAGTATGGAACATGGTGGTATCTGGATTTCATACAAGGATATTGATGACGAATCGAAAAAAGTGTTGGAAGAGATTGGTAAATCTAATTCTCAAAGTGTTATCGTTTCTCCTCGTACGGCAAATGATAATAAAATTGCCATTGCTTCATGGGGAAGGATGACGAAACTTGATTCGGTTGATAAAGTATTAATTCAAAAATATATCGATACCTATAAAAACCAGGGGCCAGAAAAATTGGCCAGGTAAACTTTGTTATTTAATCTTGTCTTCATGTTGTTTATGATTAACTAATCCGAAAGGTACACATTATGAATTTTGATTATACAGTCACCACAAAAAAATCCTTTGATGAAGTGGTTGCCACGATTGAGAAAGAAACGCAAAAGGCTGGGTTTAGTGTTTTTCATATCCATGATGTTGCGACAACACTGGGAGAAAAAGGCTTTGGAATTGAGCCATTTAAGATTATCGAGGTGTGCAATGCCAAAAGTGCCTATATAGTCCTTAAAGCTGACGTGAAGATTGGACTTTGCTTACCTTGCAAAATCAACGTATATGTTAAGGACGGTAAAACTGTTATCTCCGGTATACGGCCCATCATCCTGTCTCAATTTTTTCCTAAGGCCAATCTGGGTAATTTATCGGAGGAGATTGATGCAATTATTAGAGGAATTATTGATAGGAGCAAATAGTTCTATGAAAGATATAAAAACAAAAGCTACCATTACCTGCCCTAAATGTGAGTTCAAAAAGCAGGAAGAGATGCCTACCGATGCCTGTCAACATTTTTATAAATGTTCAAACTGTGGCGAAATTCTCAGACCCAAAGATGGGGACTGTTGTGTCTTCTGTTCATATGCAGATACAAAATGCCCACCTAAGCAATCTGAAGCTCACATAATGTAGTAAGTGTGAACACAATTTCATCTTGACTTTATCTCTCATCTATTATGCTTATTACGAACTAACCTATCAGTTAGCATTAAACAAAGGGAAATATATGCCTAAACTTACTGAAAAATTATTATCAAAAATGGGTATGCAGATTGAGACTCAAGGCAGTGATCTGGATCTAGTCTGTGGTATGGAGCTTTCGGGAAAAACCAAATACAAAGTAACACATAAGGGCAATTCCTATTATTTTTGCTCTGAAAATTGTCAAAAACATTTTTATGACGATCCAGAAAAATATGCAGGAGACTAAACAGAAAGATATGTATCTAAGTCCAGCTCAGAAATTTAAAGTAGTACGTCGTCTCAAAATTTCAAAAGGCCATCTCGACAAGGTGATAAAAATGGTTGAAAACGAAGAGTCGTGCTTTAAGATTATTCACCAAACACGGGCGGTGAGATTTGCGCTTAAAAAAGTTGATCAGATCTTACTTGAAGAATATCTAGTTTATTGTTTGGGTGATACCGTCAAGCGGGAAGAGTTGCAACAAGAAATCCATAGAGCGATAGCAATGTTTAAAAGGATTGATGGGTAATTAAAATGAATATCAATTTTATCAGAATAGTCTTATACTTTAAACGAGGAGGTGAATTATGAAAAAAACATTACTTTTAGCCATTTTTGTTTTATTTGTCGTTTTTGCTTCTAATGTTCCCCTCGTCAGGGCTCAGGCGGGTTCAATGATGGGGAATCAGGCAGGGTCCACTTCAACGACACCTGGAAATAACATGCAAGTTGAATCAGTCGAAACTGTTTTACAGGAGATACTTGGTCAACAGAAAGTTTCCACTATACAGCAGTTAGACCTTTCCAAGATTAGCGACGACGATTGGGAACACTTAGGTGATGCAGTCATGGAGTTGCAACATTCTGGGCAAGCTCATGAAGTTATGGATCAAATGATGGGAGGCGAAGGCTCGGATTCATTGCGTCAGATGCACATCAATATGGGGAAAGCTTATTTGGGTTATGGTGGTAATTACGGTTCTGGAATGATGTCCGGAGGTATGATGGGTAATTGGAATACTAATAGTTCTCTGAGAGGGGGTGGATTTCCTATGATGGGATTTGGCTCGATGATGGGATATGCAGGCAACTCTGGTGTCTATGGGATTTTCGGAAGCGTTACATGGATTGCCCTCATTATTTTCCTGGTAGCCGGCACCTACTTCTTTATCAAGCAAGCAAGGAAAAAGTAAGAATCATTTATGAATTGTTGCAGTAACCATAATCACGAAGACGACGAAGGATGTGAGCATAAAGCCGATGGAGGTCATGATTGTTGTCAAAATAAAACTATGGATCATCAAATGAATCATATAATGATAACGAAATCAACAGCATGAAAGACTACTATACATGTCCCATGCACCCTGAAATTCACGAGGAAAAACCGGGTAAGTGTCCTAAGTGTGGTGGCATGGATTTAGTTAAAAAAAGCGAAATAGATAGCGGCCATGCGCAGCATGATCACGCCAGTATGATGGCCAGTCCTGAGGCAGCAGCAGACTTTTTAAAGCGATTTTTCATCGTCACGGCTCTTTTAGTTCCCCTGGCTATTTTCTCAGAACCAGCGGTTAAATATCTGGGTGTTCTCGATTTTGCACTGAGGGCGTGGGTGGAATTTGGTATCGGAACGGCTATCTTTTACTTCGGACTCATTTTCTTTCAACATGCCAGGCACGAAATCATGGCCAAACAATATGGCATGATGACATTCCAGGATTGTCGCAGATTTATTCAGCAAGAAAGTTGAATTAGGGGAGAAAAGCTGTCCCAATATTGCCGCTGGTAACCCCGATGCCCCATTAAAGGTTAAGATATTTGAATCAGAGACTTGTCCTTA
>Ga0210057_1002734_pt1 | contig 24988 bp, 20 predicted proteins | sample CryGeyCG2114_010_2_FD_183968 | JGI IMG/M metagenome (GOLD analysis project Ga0210057, IMG submission 183968) | Groundwater microbial communities from aquifer - Crystal Geyser CG10_big_fil_rev_8/21/14_0.10 (SPAdes) (version 2) | ecosystem: Environmental > Aquatic > Deep subsurface > Groundwater ...
GCTGGCGTGTCTACCAATTTCACCACTCGCCCACATGAGATATTTTGTAAAGAGCATTTACTTTGTTTAGAGCATATCTCGTGTCCGCCCAGTAGGATTCGAACCTACGACCATCTCGTTAAGAGCGAGCTGCTCTACCAACTGAGCTATGGGCGGAAACAAAAGGAGTATACCAATTCCAGAATATGTTTTCTAGTGGGCCAGGTGGGAGTCGAACCCACATCCCGATAACGGGGCAACATTTTAAGTGTTGTGCGTATACCATTCCGCCACTGGCCCTTTTTGGTGCCCTTTTACAAGATACGTAAAAAACGCTACTCTGTACAGGGCTGGCACGGTGGCGAAGTGGTAACGCTGAGGTCTGCAAAACCTCCATGCGCGGGTTCGATTCCCGCCCGTGCCTCAAGAAAAATCCCTTACGGGCTTTTTCTTGAGTATCTTTACGACTTCGCTCGAACTCATTTTATGCGAAATTCCTGAAAAATCCAATCGCTCCGCTCCGCCGCCAGCCGCCGAGTACGGCGGCCTGCCTCGCAGAAAAACTTTCTTTTCCTTTTAGAAGAAAAATTGGTGGCGCGCGCAAAATCAAAATTGTAAAGAAAGTTTTTCTGCGAGGCTCCGCGCTCAATCGCGCGGGGCAGCGGGGCTTCACTTCCGGCTCGCAGGCAAAAGAAAAGGCCTCCCGAATAGGTTGACTGAAGTGCAGAAATAATGTAAGATACATTCAACCTCGAAATGGTTTCGGGGTCGTGTCATGCTCTTTGACAATTCGCAAAGAGGAACAAACGGTGTCCAAAGAGCGCCGAAATCTCGACCTTGTAGCTTTTAAAAGCTACAATACAAGAAAGGAGAAACAACATGAGCAGCGAAACCAAAGAAAAGAAGCACATCATCCTGACTGGCGACCGGCCCACCGGCCCTTTGCATTTGGGTCATTATGTCGGTTCGTTGCGTCAGCGGGTGGAGCTTCAGAACACGCACAAGCAGTTCATCATCATCGCTGATGCGCAGGCACTCACGGACAACGCGAAAAATCCCGAGAAAGTTCGCAAGAACATTCTTGAGGTGGCGTTGGATTATCTCGCCGTTGGCATCGATCCGAAGGTGACAACCATCTTCATTCAATCGCTCGTGCCGGAACTTGCCGAACTCACGATGTACTATCTCAATCTGGTGACCGTTTCGCGCCTTCAGCGCAATCCGACTGTCAAGGATGAGATCAAACAGCGCGAGTTTGGGGCAAGCATCCCGGCAGGCTTTCTGGTCTATCCGGTAAGCCAAGCTGCGGACATCACTGCCTTCAAGGCAGACTTGGTGCCCGTGGGTGAAGATCAGTTGCCGATGATCGAGCAGACCAACGAGATTGTGCGCAGTTTCAACCGTATCTACCAGAGCCCGGTTCTTGTCGAGGCAAAGGCGTTGCTTTCAAACGTCTCTCGACTCCCCGGGACCGACGGCAAAGGCAAGATGTCAAAGTCGCTTGGCAATGTCATTTCGCTTTCCGACAGTGCCGATGAGGTGCGCCAGAAGGTGAAAATGATGTACACCGACCCCAAGCATCTTCGCGTGGAGGATCCTGGCACCGTGGAAGGCAATCCGGTATTCGCGTACTTGGATGCGTTCGACCCGGACAAGGAAGCTCTCGAGACGATGAAGGATCACTATCGCCGGGGTGGTCTCGGAGACGGCAAGGTCAAACAACGTCTCCTGGAAGTTCTTTCGGCGGAGCTCGACCCGATTCGCGCTCGCCGTGAAGAATTTGCCAAGGATCCTGACATGGTGATACGCATTCTCAAAGAAGGAACCGGGGTGGCTCGCAAGGTCGCCGCGGACACCCTCGACGAAGTGCGCAAGGCGATGCACATCGACTACTTCGTAAACGAGTAAAGGAGGCTGTTATGTCTGAGATCGTTCGCGTCGCGACGAAAGCGATGAGAATGATGCTCGGAGAGCAAGACGACCCCGAACTCGTCCTCATCTCTTTCCCTGGCAGTTCCGGTGCGAGAGTGTCGATTTTCAGGCACTCTCGCACCAACTCTCTCTACGCGGTGAAGTGCGTGATTGGATCGCGCATTTCGCTTGTAGACGAGATCGGGAGAAGAGAAATCCTGGTGCCGTATCTGCGGAATAACCTTCCGCAAGTTTTGTGGTGCCAGGTGGTGGACGGCTTCGAGGTCATGATCTCCGAATGCAGGGGCATCCACACTCTGCATTATCTCATCGTAAACTCCGACATGCCGCACAGTCATTTGCTCGCCGTCTGGAAAGATGTTGTGGAATCGCTTGTGCGCATGTGGAAGTCTTCGCAACATCAGTTCCAAGAATCACTCTGTCCGCGATTCTTCCCCACTCGCTTGCGGAGGATCAAGGACGGCGTCAGTTCCGCGGTGGTCGGAGGAGTGAAGCTGGCCGACTGCTGGAACCTACCAGTTGTTGTAAACGGCAACGAGTACTCTTCTGTCTCGGAGTCATTCGAGAGGATTGCTCGCGTTGGAAAGCCGGCAAAGGGTGTGATATGCCATGGAGATCCCCAGCCCAGCAACATTGTAGTGGGCGAGGACGATGCGTGGTACTGCGTGGACTGGGAATGGTCTGGTTCGCACCACGACTGGCGGATGATGCTCGCGCATCTCTATGGATGGTGGCCGACTCGCTGTTCTGTGTTGGCTTCCGAATCTGTTGTGCGCGTAGATCGCGACCGGCTCGTGATCGAACACGACGCGTTCATTCCTGGACATCTGCGGCCTTACCAAGATCTCGCACTGTCAACAGCCTCAATGATGTACGATGGATTTCCCGACGAGGAAACCGCAAACGACATCAACAGGTTTCTGGCGGCTCTCTATTTCGGAGAGTTGCGGTTTCTTGGTCTGTGGAGCCGCGAAGGCTTCGCGGCTTCTGTGCTCGCGCAGGCAATCATCACAGCCAACGAACTCGGTCAGAACGAAAACAATCCCGCGTTCCAATTCCCGCAACGAAAGGAGTAAACACATGTACAGAGTGTTCATGAATCAAGGAAACTTCGACTTCGTTGCGCGAGCGATTGTATGCCTTGCGGACGAAGTTGGTGTGGAAAGAGGCGATGGAAGCTTTTGGGTATGCTACGGTAGCTTCGTGCTGGACCAGCAAACCGCCGAAAGCGACCTCGATCTTCTCTGCATCCACACGCTACCAAACGCCGTTCGGAGAATTCAGTCGTCCTTCGAGGGTTATCCAGTCACCATCTACTCGCTTAACAGAAATGATTTCATGAGCGACGGGAGACAGAGAACTTTCGGAGGATACTTCGGCGGCAAGGTGCTCAATCCTCATGTCATGTTTCTGACTTCGCAAAAAGGCAGAGACATGGTTGCGGAAGTCGGTGGGGCATTCATCGGGCCGTTTTCGGCGGCTATGGCTACAAAACGAGGAAGGAGTGTCGCCACAAGCGCAAATCTTGTTGCAGATTCCGTACTCGCTCGCTTTCACCTCTGCCCGTGGTACCGGAGCTATTTCCTCCGTTATTACATCTCCACCAACTTTCAGCAGTTGTGGGAGAGAATGGCGGAAGTAATGACTTTGTCCTTTCTGAAGGCGGGAATCGTGGCGCAAAACGGCGATGAGTTCCGATACCATCACATGCCTTCCGAGGAGGAGCTGCACGAAAGCACTCTCGCGGCAGCTGCACGCTTTTGGGCGTTGGGAAGCAGTCTTCATGGCGGCATGCCCGACTTTCCCGCATTCTATATGCAGAAAGCCGAGCAGTACGTCATAGACAACAACATGGAAGATCGTTTGGAGGAGATGATTCGTTTCCTCAACACGCAATCAAGTCAAGGAGGAGCTCATGGAGTCACTTGAAAGCTGGCTACGAGAGAGGATAGTGCTGGCTGCCGCCGAAGCGTCCGATGCAGTCAGGCAGTTCGCTCTCGAGGCAATCGCGGAAGCTCCGGATGACAACTTCACCGAGATTCGGGAGGGATTCGCTCGCGTCGGCGTCTGGGCGTTCCAAAACTCGTCACCCGTCTTCAAGGTAATGACAAGTGGAGGGCAATTCTCGGTGCTCGTCGGTATGCGTCCCGGCGCTACGTTCCACCTCGGCCACCTTACGCTGATGCGCGAATTGAGTTGGCTCATCCAATGTGGCGGCCAACCAATTTTCGTGTTTGCCGGTTACGAGGCGGATAGGTTCATAAGTGCCGATGACGCAAAGGCCGAGATGGCGCGGTTTGGAGAGACATACCTGAAGTTTACAGGCACTTCGTTGCCCGAGACTTCGGTGGGTTTCTCCGACCAAGATTGTCGAGAGCTCCAAGTTCTCGAAAATCGCGCGGCCGAGCATTTGTCAGTGAGGAAGGTTTTGCAACTGTATGGTTGGGACGAAAGTATTTCTATCGCTACGCTTCGCGTTCCAGCCATCACAGTAGCGGCGTTTCTTCTGCCAGCAACGCTCTTCCCGAAGCGTCCGACGCTTGTCCTCTCGGATATACATCAGATCACGCACGCGGAAGCCGCCAAAATCGTCGCGCGGCAGCTCAAACTGTCACTCCCGAGCTATTCGTATCGCCTGCTTCTTCCGAGCTTGGAGGGGCCGACACAGAGAATGAGTATCAAAAACAAAAAATCACTCATTCTACTGGGCGAGACTCGAGAGCTGGTTAGGCACAAGCTGCAACGAGGTTTCTCCGGAGGTCGTTTGACTCCAGAGGAGCAACGGAGAGATGGTGGCGATCCGCATCGTTGTTCTTTCTTCAAGATCGCCGAGGCCTTACAACCTCGCGAGATAACAACGCAGATGTACCGAGAATGTGTTTCTGGAGCCTCGCTTTGCGGCGAGTGCAAAAGTAAACATATTCCGGCGCTTGTGGAGAAAATCCACGAGTCATCTGTGCCAACTAACAAGGCCTGATCGTGCTATGCACTTTCGGGCCTTTTCTTTTGCCTGCGAGGCAGGCCGCCGTACTCGGCGGCTGGCGGCGGAGCGGAGCGATTGGATTTTTCAGGAATTTCGCATAAAATGAGTTCGAGCGAAGTCGTAAAGATACTCAAGAAAAAGCCCGTAAGGGATTTTTCTGAGCACTGGAGCAACAGTGCCCGCGCACTGTTGCTCCAGTGCCCGCGCACTTTATTCAGCCAATACAAAAACAAATCGGGGGATGCGGCGGTTTCTTATTTTCTCCATCACAAAACCACGCATGTCGCGCGCTCTCCGATTGAGAAAATCAAGCGCGACTCCGGCGTTGTCGTCGGGGAATACGGTTGCCGAGAGTGTCGCGACGCTTCCATCACCAGAGAGGGCGATGTCGGTTATTGTTATCAGCGAAGTGCGATTGGATTCCCGATTCACAAAATCGGCAACATATTCCTTGAGTAGTTCTTGGAATTGTTCTTTCGACATAGAGAAAATCTAGCGTTGCACTCGCACGCGGGCAACAAGAATATCACCCGGGGCAATATCAACTTTTGTGTCCACTTTAAGTCCGCATTCACTCCCCGTCGCGACTTCTTTCACATCGGCGCGGTTGACCTGGAGTTCTTTGACGATGCCGGTACCGATATCATTCTCGCGACGCAGAATGTGCACGGTAGCGCCTAGTGAAAACGTTCCCTCTTCAACGCGTCCGCCAATCACGCGAGCGCGCTTGGTGGCGCTGAACGCGCGCAGGACTTTCAGGCGTCCGCGGTCTTCTTCCGTCTCCACCGATGGGCGACGAGTGTCAGCGATGTTTTTAAGCCACTCGGTGAGCTCGTAAATTATCGTAAACGTCTGCGCATTGAGTTCAGCACGGTCAATCAGGTCACGTGCGCGTCCGTCAATTTTCACATTAAACCCCACGATTACCACATTGGTATCACCACCGGCGATTTTCACATCTCCTTCGGAAATAGTGCCAATACCCGTGTGGAGCACCTTGAATGAAGTCCTGTCGTTTTCAAGCGCGGGCAATTCGTGCAAAATTGCTTCAATCGTTCCCGCGGCGTCCGCTTTAATAACAAGCGGTACGGCGAGGTGCACCGCGTCCCCATCCTCTTCCAAAGACATTGCACCGACACTTTTTGTTTTTTGAGAATATTCGCGTGCGGTGTTTTCCGCGTCACGCTTTTTTTCAAATGCGACAAAAGGTTCTCCGACCGGTGGCAGTTCACTCCAGCCGAGAATGCGCACCGGAGAAGAAAAAGATGCGTTTTTTATTGGTGTACCTGCGTGGTCTTCCATGATGCGTACAGGGGCATACGCGCCACCGGCGGCAACGGCCATTCCCATTGCAAGCGTTCCGTTCTGCACAATAAGGGTGCCGGATACGCCTTTCTTTTCATCCACATGGGATTCAATGACGACTCCGGAGGCGGGCGCGTGTGGGTCGGCGGTAAGTTCTTCGAGTTCGGCGGTAAGCACAATCATATCCAAAAGGTCAGAGACGCCCTCGCCGGTTTTTGCGGAGATGGGAACATACGACACCGAACCTCCACGTCCTTCCAAATAGATGCCATTTTCGGTGAGTGATGAGATTGTCTTCTCAACATTTGCGCTTGGTCGATCGGTTTTGTTGATGGCGACAATATAGGGGATGCCCGATCCGGTGATGGCCGTAAATGCCTCAAGGGTTTGTGCCTTGACACCGTCTTCTGCGGACACAACGAGAATGGCAATGTCCGCAACGCGTGCGCCGCGCGCGCGTTGTCCGGCAAACGCGGCGTGTCCCGGGGTATCGATAAACGTGATACGTGTACCTTTCCCGGACGCATCTTTCCAGTCCACTTCATACGCGGCGGTGTGTTGGGTGATACCCCCCGCCTCATGAGCAACGACATTGCTCTTTCTGATGTAGTCGAGAAGGGTGGATTTACCATGGTCAATATGGCCCATCACCACCACCACAGGAGGACGCTGTATTTTCTTGTCTTCAGTCGTTTTGGTCATGGGAAGATACAAAAAGCCGCACGCACGGCATATTCAGACCCAGTATACAACATTTTTCACTCTATTCAATGCTTTGCTATACTAGAGCGCATATGTCAGACAGACGTATTTATCTTGATTATGCCGCATCGTCTCCCGTTGACCCGGAGGTAATTCGTGCCATGGAGCCATATTGGAGTGATATATATGCAAATCCAAATGCGCGTCATTTGGAGGGGCGAAAGGCGCATGAAGCGCTGGAAGACGCGCGAAAAAAAGTTGCTGATTTTGCGGGGGCTCGCGCGCATGACGTGGTTTTTACTTCCGGCGGCACGGAAGCAAATATTCGCGCGATTCAAGGAACGCTTGATGCATACCGTCGCGCACATCCGGAAGGGGGGCACATTATCACGACCGCAATAGAACATCCCTCGGTGCTCGACTTCTGTCGCAGTTATGAGTCCCGGGGTTTTCGCCTGACGGTGCTCTCTGTTGATGATGGAGGGAGAGTTTCCTCCGAAGAGTGTGCGAAGATGATTGCGTCCGACACGGCGTTCGTGTCAATCATGTTTGCAAATAACGAAATGGGCGCACTGCAGCCGGTATACGCATGCGCGTCCGCGGTGCGTGAATCCCGCACAAAAAACGGTGCATCATTTCCGCTTTTTCATACTGATGCCAGTCAGGGGCCGCTCTTTTTTGACATTATAGAAACAACCGCCCTTGCGGACCTCATAACACTAGATGCCCAAAAGTTGTATGGCCCGAAAGGAATTGGCGCACTCATCAACAAAAAAAAGGAATTATTTACTGCAAAAACCGGAGGTTCGCAGGAATATGGACTTCGTCCGGGGACTCAAAATGTTCCCGGGGCTGTGGGGTTTGCATCTGCCTGTGAGCGTGTCAAAGAAAGAAGAGAGGAGGATGTGCGTCGTACAAGTGCACTGCAATCGGTGCTTATCGAAGGGCTCCTGACTCTTCCGGGGGTGGTGCTGAACGGGAGTCGTTCGGAGCGTTTGCCGAATAATGTCAATGTCTCTCTAGAGGGAATTGAAGGAGAATACACCGTGGCAAAACTCGACATGCTCGGTATTGCCGCCTCCACTCGCAGTGCGTGCATCGGGGATTCGTTTGAGGGTTCCTATGTGATTGCGGCGATTGACCAGAATCGGGCAAACACTTCTGTGCGCTTTACCCTTGGACGCGATACCACCAAAAGTGACATACAACGAGTGATTGACGCAATTGCCGAAGTTATTACCATCGGACGGGGGTCATAATCCTTGCTACCACGCGTCTTCTTTTCTATACTGTAGGTATGCAAATTGAGGAACTCACCAAGACACAAATTATTCTTCTCACGCTATTGGTGAGTTTTGTCACGTCTATTGCCACCGGTATTGCAACCGTAGCGCTCATGGACCAAGCACCTGCCGATGTGACGCGGGTGATTAATCGCGTGGTGGAACGTACGGTTGAGACGGTTGTACCGGCAGAACAGGGAGCGGCGGTCGTGACCAAAGAAAAGACGATTGTCGTGCGTGAGGATGATGTTGTCGCTGAGACAATTGCGAAGGCCGAGAAGGCGCTCATTCGGCTAAATACCACCGATGCTTCGGGGGCACCAGTGCTTGTCGGGTTTGGGGTTATCATTGGTGACAAGGGGGAAGTTTTGACCGGAAGTTTGCTTGTAAAGAAGGGAATAGTGTATGAAGCACGGCTTGCGGGGGGCGCAACTACGACCGCGACAGTGCTTGGTCAAGACGAGACGCTCGGTGTAGCACTTCTCGTGCTTGATAAAAAATCAGTGTCGGGGCTCAACCTCGGCGATTCGCAGAGCGTGAAGCTTGGGCAGTCGGTGATTGCGCTTGCGGGTACGCAAAACACTACTTCAATCGGTATAGGTACGGTAACCTCACTCCCCACCAAGGACGTTATGGTTGTTGGGGTTGATGAAGACGGGAATACCGCAACAACCACAAAATCGGTCATTGCACGAATTGACACAACCGCTTACGCTGACGGTGCAACTGCGGGGACACCACTGATTTCAATTTTTGGGGATGTCTTGGGAATTGAGCGAGCGGAGGGGAAGGGCTCATTCGTGCCGGCACAGCTCATAAAAGATGTCTTAAAGACCCTTCGCGCGACAACGGGGGAGATAGTGCCGGTAACCTCGTAGCATTGACCACAATATCTAGTTGTGGTACTATAGTAACAATGTCTTATGCCGCCATTTGAGCGATTTACGACAAAAGCAAAAGATACCATCAAGCGGGCCCATGAGCTTGCCGTGGAGCGCGGGCAGACCCACGTGACGGTCTTGCATCTTTTGGGTGCCTTGATTTCTCAAGAGGAGAGCATGGTGGCTTCTATTCTGGATAAGCTTGAGGTGGATACGCTCCATATGACCGACACCATTTCCGACATGATTGACAGTCCCGAAGCGGCAACGGTGTTGTCTCCATCGTACCAGCTCTACATTAGCCCTGACTTGGCGCGCGTGCTCGAACGCTCAACGCATGTTGCGTCCGGTCTGGGTGATGAGTTTGTCTCAACCGAACATTTGCTTCTTGCGGCACTCGACTCTCCGGGTGACGCGCGGGAACTTTTTGCTCGTTTCAAAATTGACAAACGAAAAGTGCTTGAAATTGTGCAAGGACTTCGTGAAGGCACAATTACGGACATTGAAACAAAACACAAGCGCCCAAAGGCGATTGCGAAATATACACGCAGTTTGACCAAAATGGCGTCTGAAAACAAACTTGACCCGGTTATCGGCCGTGATCGAGAGATTGCACGCATTGTTCAGATTTTGTCTCGACGCACCAAGAACAATCCGATTTTAATCGGGGAAGCCGGCGTGGGGAAGACCGCAGTGGTGGAAGGGCTCGCACAGCGTATGGCATTGGGGGATGTACCGGAATCACTGAAGGACAAAGAGTTGGTATCACTCGACCTCGCGGCGCTTATCGCAGGCACCAAGTATCGCGGTGAATTTGAAGAGCGCCTTAAATCAATCCTCAAGGAGATGGAAAAGCTCGATGGAAAGATTATTCTTTTTATTGATGAAATCCATACGATTGTGGGCGCCGGAGCCGCCGAGGGATCACTTGACGCGAGCAATATGTTGAAACCGGCGCTTGCGCGTGGCGAGCTTCGTGCCATTGGAGCGACGACACTCAAAGAATATCAAAAACACATTGAAAAAGACCCGGCACTGACACGACGTTTCCAGCCGGTCTATGTAAACGAACCATCGCTTGATGACGCGGTGGCCATTTTGCGTGGCCTCAAAGAAAAATACGAACTTTTCCATGGAGTAAAAATTACCGACGATGCCATTCTCTCCGCGGTGAATCTCTCGAGCCGTTATATCAGCGACCGATATTTGCCCGACAAATCGGTGGACCTGATTGATGAAGCGTCGTCAGCGCTCCGCATTGCGCTTGAAAATAAACCGGAGGTGCTTGAGGAGACCCACCGTAAGATTATGATTCTTGAAATTGAGCGTGAGGCGCTGAAGCGCGAATCATCGGGAAAGAGTCAGAAGGCGGGTCGCGCTCGCGAGCGCCTGAAGATAATTGAGAAAGAAGTCGCCGATCTGAAAGAAGAGATTTCAGAAATTGAACTCAAGTGGAAAAATGAAAAGGAAACAATTGCCGGCATAAAAGAATCCAAGAAGACATTGGAAGAACTTCGTCGCGAAGCGGAATCTGCGGAAGCACAGGCCGACCTCGCGCGTGCCGCGGAGATTCGCTATTCAGAAATTCCACAAACAGAAAAAGAACTTGAAGGACATGTGAAGAAGTTAAAACGGCTCCAGCGCTCGCGCCGGATTCTCAAAGAGGAAGTTGGCGAGACCGACATTGCGGAAATTGTTGCACGATGGACGGGGATTCCGGTATCGCGCATGCTTGAAGGCGAAGCATCAAAACTCTCGCGCATGGAAGATGTGCTCAAAGAACGTGTCGTGGGGCAAGATGAAGCCGTGACGAAAGTTGCCGATGCGGTGAAGCGTTCGCGCGCGGGTGTCTCTGATCCGAATCGCCCCATTGGGTCATTTATGTTTTTGGGGCCAACCGGCGTGGGGAAGACCGAATTGGCAAAGACACTTGCTGAATTTATGTTTGATGATGATAAGGCGCTTGTGCGTGTTGATATGTCGGAGTATATGGAAAAACATTCAGTGTCCAAAATCATCGGCGCGCCACCCGGGTATGTGGGGCATGAAGAAGGCGGCGCCATTACCGAGCTTGTGCGTCACCGTCCATATTCGGTACTCTTGTTTGACGAAATTGAAAAGGCACACCCGGAGGTCTTCAACATTCTCTTGCAGGTTTTGGATGATGGCCGCTTAACGGATGCGAAAGGGCGCACGGTCAATTTCAAGAACACGGTGATTATCATGACCTCAAATGTGGGCGCGGAATTGATGGATCGCTTGGGGCGCATCGGATTTACGAGCGGTGATGACGATGAATACCGCGACACAAAAGAAAAAGTGATGGGCGCATTGAAACAGCGCTTCCGACCGGAGTTCATCAACCGCCTTGATGAGATTATTGTCTTTCACGCGCTCTCGCCGGAGGCGATTCGAAGTATTGTGGACATTCAACTTGAGGTGGTACGCAAGCGTCTTGCGGAAAAAGAAATTGCGCTTACGGTATCTGAATCGGCGATGGATTTTCTCGCCAAAGAGGGCCACAATCCCGCGTTTGGTGCGCGTCCGTTGAGGCGCTTGATTCAAGACAAGATTTTGACAAAGGTGGCCGGGCTTATTGTTGGCAACAATCTTCTTTCCGGCGGCTCGGTATCTGTTGATGTGAAAGAGGGGGAATTTGTATTTGATGTGGTGAGGGGGAAAGCAAAGCGCCGTCCGCGCGCGAAGAAACAAGACACCACGGCTCCAAAAAAGGAAACGGTGGGCGTATAAGCGCCACATGCTCAAAATAGAATAGATAGTGGGGATATTCCGTTTGACTCTGGTATACGGAAAGGTCATACTCAAACATGGCTTCTATTTCTAAATCGCACATGTCTCTTGTTGCGCGACTGTATTGTAAGGAGAAAAAGAGCATGCGCGAAATTGCAGAGCTTCTTGGTGTTTCGACGGATGCAGTGGTGTATTTTATGCGTCGACAGGGAATTGCGCGCCGTACTCCAAGCGAAAACAATGCAATCAGATTCGAACAAAAGCATCCAAGTTTTAAAGTTAAGAGTAGTACAAACAAGTATTTGGAAGCGTTCGGTACCGCTCTCTATTGGGCAGAAGGTGCTAAGAGTAAGAGCGCCGGCGGGATTGATTTTGCAAATAGTGACCCGAAAATGATAGCGTTCTTCCTTGCATTTCTGCGGGACAGATATACGTTAGACGAAAAACGTTTACGTGTTTTTCTTTACTGTCACTCACGAAAAGATATACAAAACCTTATACGTTTTTGGAGCCACTTAACTAGAATTCCACATTCGCAATTTACCAACCCATATATACAAAGTGGCTCTGATAGCAAAAAACACAAGATGCCGTATGGTCTTGTGCATATACGGTATTACGACAAAAAATTATTGAATGATGTGAAAAATCTGATACAATCATACGTACGAGGATATGCGTCGGTAGACCCGTAGGGAGCGGGAGCGGTCTGTAAAACCGTCGTCAATTGGCCCTGTGAGTTCGACTCTCACCCGGCGCACCAGTAATCACAAGCAGAGCAACACCCCGGTTTTGTTGTCATCCGGTGACAGATGGAAGGGTTTGAAATGACTACACACCCATGCTATACTCATTTGCGTCCCAGCGCCTAAATTTCCAAATTTTATGTCCCAAGACCACCTCATAAAACTTGTCTGTACGAAGTGCAAACAATCAAATTACATTACGCGCAAAAACCGCAAGAAAGTGGAGCGTAAGATTGAATTGAAAAAGCACTGTAATACGTGCGGTGCGCACACGCCACACAAAGAAGCAAAGATGTAAGTAGTAGATGCTTGCTTGCGAATCGGTGCGGATTGAGAATGCATATTAATACGAATACTATAAACACACACTCGAGCGATTAATCGCTCGAGTGTGTGTTTTTCTGCCCCGCTTTTCTTGGTGTATATCATGCTGTAGAATGTGCGCACGGGGTCCATAGTTTAATGGTAAAATTTCGGTCTCCAAAACCGACGTTCTCCGTTCGACTCGGAGTGGACCCGCATATGCAGAAGAAGGAATATATTGTCTGGGTAATCCTGGTGCTTGTTTTCGGTGGGGTATTTTTTACACGCGTTCGTTCCGCACAAGATTCCGAGCCCGCAACAGCACTCATTGCGGAGGAAACTTTTTTGCTTGAGATTGCTGATACGACGCGGGAACGTGCGCAGGGTCTCTCGAATCGCGCCGAGCTTGCCGACCATGGAGGCATGCTCTTTGTATTTGACGAAGTGAGCTATCACGGCTTCTGGATGAAAGACACTCTGATTCCTTTAGACATTATATGGCTTGATGAAAATCGTCGCGTTGTCGGCATTACACAAAACGCAACTCCCGACTCCTATCCGGAGGTCTTTTATCCGGATGCCCCCGCGCTGTTTGTTATTGAGGTTCCCGCCGGCACCATATCGCGCCTTGGTGTTGGAACCGACAACACCATAACTATCATACGGCAGCAATAAGCCGTTTCTTACACAAGCTCTTTGACCGGCGCGGTATTGTATTTCCTGATGCCTTATCCACAGATACAAACTGTGCCAAGGTGAGTACAATACTTGATGAGGGTAACCTCGTCGTTTGAGCGATTTTGCGGCTCGAAATCGCTTTTTTTATACGAAAATTTCAAAAAACAACACAGTTTTTTGAAATTTCCGGATTTTTATTTTTAATAGGAGTAATTTTTAGAATCACATGAAAAAACATGTCTCAATCAGCAAGGACGATCTTAAAAAAGTTCCTTCAATACAGAAACGGGATGGGACAACTGTTGATTTCAATATAGAAAAAATTACTCACGCGGTTGAAAAAGCATTAACGGAAACCGGGGAAGGCGGACGCAATGAAGCGGAGCTGGTGTCAAAAAAAGTATTTCGAGACATTCTTAAATTGCAAAAAGCGAGCGGGAAGATTCCGTTGCGACCGACGGTTGAGATGGTGCAAGACCTCGTTGAAGAAGAGCTGATGATTGAGGATTTTGTAAAGACGGCAAAGGCATACATCTTGTATCGCGAAGAGCACGCAAAGAGGCGCAAGAGAAGGGGAGTTATCGCGCCGGAGGTGCGAAAGGTTATCAAGGAGAGTAGCAAGCACTTCGCGGGCTCGTATCAAGAATTCATTTTTTATCGTACCTATTCACGCTGGGATGATTCCAAAGGGCGTCGCGAGACATGGATTGAGGCGATTGATCGCTTCATGGATTTCATGAAGGAGAATCTCGGTTCATCATTGAAGCCAAGAGAATACGCGGAAGTGCGTGAAGGGATTATCACCCAGGAGGTGTGCCCCTCAATGCGTCTCTTGTGGTCTGCGGGGAAAGCCGCGCGAAAAAGCAATGTGTGGGCATATAATTGTTCGTATGTTGCTCCCACCAACTGGCAGGATTTGGGAGAGATTATGTATATTCTCATGTGTGGCGCCGGTCTTGGTTTTTCCGTGGAGTCGGAAAATGTTCAACAATTTCCTCAAATTAAAAAGCAAACGGGCAAGAAAATGTCGACCCACACGGTGGAAGATTCAAAAGAAGGGTGGGCGGATGCCTTTGTGCTCGGGCTTAATGCCTGGACGGAGGGAAAGGATATTGAATTTGACTATTCAAAAATTCGACCGGAAGGAGCGCGATTGAATACGGCGGGAGGGCGCGCCAGCGGGCCGAAACCGCTTATGGAATTGATGAACTTTGCCCGGGCAAAACTCCTCTCGCGTCAGAATAAGCGTCTCTCAAATATTGATTTGCACGATATTATCTGCCAAATCGGCCTCATTGTTGTTGCCGGCGGGGTACGTCGTTCGGCGCTTATTTCACTCTCTGACCTTGAAGACACGCACATGCGCGATGCAAAACAAGGCAAATTCTGGCTTGAGAACGGGCAACGGGGGATGGCGAACAATTCCGCGGTCTACACAGAGAAACCAACCGCAGTGCAATTTCTCGACGAGTGGCTTGCACTCATGAAATCAGGGACAGGTGAGCGCGGCATTTTCAATAGAGGTGGGCTGGAGAAGCAGGTTCCCGCGCGCCGTTGGGAAGTTCTTAAAGACAAGGCACAGCCGGGGGTTAACCCGTGTGGCGAGATTATGTTGCAGTCAAAACAATTCTGCAACCTTACCTCTATCGTGGTCCGCCCGGAAGACACAGAGGCAACGCTCAAACGAAAGGTGCGCCTGGCGACGATTCTTGGCACCTATCAGGCAACACTGACCAATTTCGGGTATCTTTCCAAGGAATGGAAAGATAACTGTGAAAAGGAAGCGCTTTTGGGGGTATCAATCACCGGCTACTACGACAATGCGCCGGTGCGAAAAGATGCGGTATTAAAGGCGCTCAAAAATGAAGCAATAAGGGTGAATCGTCTGTACGCGAAACGTCTTGGCATTAATCCGTCCACATCAATTACGACGGTAAAACCACACGGCAACTCCGGACAACTCTTGAACGTGGGTTCCGGCATGCATCCATGGTACGCGCCATATTTTATCCGTCGGGTACGTATCAACCGAACAGACCCGCTCGCGCAGTTTGCCATCGACCAAGGAGTTCCCGCATTTGCTGAAGTAGGATATTCCGATGTCTCGTCCGCTATTGTGCTTGAGTTCCCCATGAAAGCTCCTCGCGGTGCGATTATGAAGGATGATGTGTCCGCTCTCGATTTGCTTCAAGAATGGAAACGTCTGAAAGAGTGTTATGTGGAGCACAATCCGTCGGCGACGATTTATATTGGCCCCGATGAATGGGTTGATGTGGGTAATTTCATTTACAAGAACTGGGATATTGTTGGCGGACTTTCGTTCTTGCCACGCAGTGAGCATGTATACAAACTCGCGCCGTACGAAGAGATTACAAAGGGAGAGTATGAACGTCGCGTGAAAGAAATCAACCATCTGGACTTCTCAAAACTTATTCACTACGAAAAGACCGACAATACGGTGGGGGCAAAGGAGTTCGCATGCGTCTCCGGGGTATGCACGATTGACGACGCGCTTGCAGAAGATGCTTTGGCGGCTCAAAAGTAGTTTTCTTTTATGGCGCTGTATACCGGCAAGGGTGACGGGGGGACGACAAAGCTTTTCTCAACGCCAAGCGGGGTCCGGATTTCAAAAGGTTCCGGTGTCTTTGAAGCATTGGGGAGAATCGATGCGCTCAACTCATTTCTCGGGCTGTGCGCGGTGAAGGGAAGCGGCATCGTCGTCGCGGGGCTTGATGTCGCGGAAATGGTTGTGGAAATTCAACATGCGCTCTTCATAGTTCAGGCGGAAGTGGCAGGGAGTGACAAGTGTGTACGCAAGCAACATGTTGACACTCTTGAACATCACACAAACGCCATAGAAAAAATACTTCCTCCGATAACGACATTCACGGTGTCGGGGGGCAGTGAGCTGTCCGCCCTGTTTGATATCGCGCGAACAACGGCTCGTGACGCGGAACGGGCGGTGGTACGCGCTCTTGATGCGCAGGAAATAGTAGCGGGGGATATGCTCAAGGCGTTTCTTAATCGTCTCTCAAGTTTTCTATATGCACTCGCGCGCGGTGTAAACGAAATGCAAGGGATACGGGAATCCAATCCACACTACTGAAGCATATATGAAAACACCCCCATTTCTGGAGGTGTTTTCATATGATTGGTCTTTGCTGATAAGCCGGATTCTGTACCAATGATATTGGCGGCATCCATTTATCTGGGGTGATAATTACTCATCACCTCAAGCGGCACTCCCAGCCCTAGTTTTATTCCCCCTCAACCTTTATTCAGTGATGAGGCAACAAAACTAGGACTGGGCACGGCCTTGCATGCAGGTAGGTATTTAGCCGTTTCACCCCCTCATCCAGCAATCTGGGTGAGGGACTACGCTTCAAAAATACTGAAGCGCCGATTGCGGTTTCCCACAATCGCGTCTCTGCTCGCAACCCGATGCTCACGCACGATGGGCGTTACCCACTACCATTCTGCCAATTTTGCAATCACCTGCGGTGGAGCAAAATCGGCGCATGTCCGGACTTTCCTCCCCACGCACGGTTCCCCGCGCGAAAGGCGGACGCCTCGCAAAGACCTGAAAACATTATATCATGAGTGGATAAAAATGCAAGTTTTTTGTGCACAAGCGTAAAATAATTCTCTGCTATACTAAAAGACACCTTAACACTTAGTGTATGTATTATTTATGATTACGGACACAACAACGCACGGGGGAATATTGGCACGGGTTTCCCATTGGATTTTTATAGGACTTGCATTCCTCGTGCCCGTTTTCTTTATTCCATCGGGGCTTGCCTCTCTCCCGAGCGCAAAAGGAATCCTTTTCACCGCAGGAACCGCCATTCTCCTGATTCTCCTCCTCATCCGTTTTCTTCGAGAAGGTATTGTGAGTGTTCCATGGTCGCGAGTCTCGCTCTCCGCGATGGCGCTTCTGGTGGTGTATGTCGTCGCCGCATTCTTTGCACCCTCGCTCTCAAATGCTTTTGTGGGGCAGTTTGAGATTGGTACGGTGGCGAGCGTTGGTGCGGCACTCATACTCATGCTTCTGTCGCCATACATTCTTACGCAAAGAAAAAATATCCTCTCCGTGTTTGTCGCACTCCTGCTTTCATTTGGCGTGGTTGCTCTCTTTCAGATTGTTCGTATATTTGGCGCAGATGCGCTCTCTCTCGGGATTTTCTCGGGAGCAAGCGCCAATTTGGTGGGGAAATGGAACGACCTGGGTATTTTCTTTGGTTTGGGAATCATCCTCTCATCGCTCACCCTTGAGCTTCTGCCAATTCGCTCACTCTTTCGCGGCATCGCGTACGCCGTGCTCGCTATTTCAATTCTGGTGCTCGCCTTCGTCAACTACACACCGTTGTGGTATGTGATGGGGGTCTTTGGCTTCATTATGCTTGTGTACTTGCTCTCGATAGGGCGCGTTGGTTCGGGGGCAAAGCAAAAACGAGAGCGAAGTATGTCTGTTATTGCCATTGTATTGATTGCACTTTCGGCAGCATTTATCTTGGCCTCTCCGTTTCTTGGTTCATTGGGTAATCGGTTTCTCAATATCTCCGAGGTGGAAGTGCGTCCGTCATGGCAGGGAACATTTAGTGTTGCCCAATCATCGCTCATTGATAACCCACTTCTCGGTATTGGGCCGAATCATTTTGCGTATCAATGGGTCTTATCAAAGCCGGATACGGTAAACCAGACCGCATTTTGGAACATTGATTTCAACACAGGAATTGGATTTCTCCCCACGACACTCACCACGGTGGGGGCGCTCGGGGCCGCGGGGTGGATTGCATTTTTGGTACTTTTTCTTGCGCTGGGGTATCGCGCGGTATTCCGGTCCGGTGGTAACCAACTCGGACACTATCTGCTCGTCGCATCATTCTTCGGAACACTTTTTCTGTGGATATTTATGTTCATCTATGCGCCGAGCAACAGTTTGCTGTATCTCTCCTTTATCCTTGCAGGAACATTTCTCGCAAGTGCCGCCCAAGAAGGGTTGTGGCAACTGAAGTCATTTGACTTTGACAAATTTCCCGGCGCGCACTTCGCGAGCGTGCTTACGACCGTGCTCCTCCTTGTGGGTGCCGGGGCGATGCTCTATGGGGTTGCGGAACGTTTTGCGGTGACAGTGCTCTTGAATCGCGCGGTGATTGTACTCAACACAACCAGCGATATTGCTTCAGGGGAACGGCTCTTGGCGTCGGGCCTCCGCCTGGGAGAAGATGACCGCCTCTATCGGGTTCTTGCCGAGACGGAAATGGCGCGACTGTCGCAGGTAGTAAACCAAACGGATGTTTCTCAAGATATCTTGCGTAATCAATTCCAGTCGACGCTGGGCAATGCAATACAGGCGGCGCAATCGGCAATTGCGTACAACGAAACAAATTACCAAAACTGGCTGACGCTCGGTCGTGTGTACGAGGCAATCGTACCTCTCCAGATTGATGGCGCGTATGAAAGCGCGCGTACCGCATACGAGGGGGCGTTGGCACGGAGTCCGCATAATCCGAGCATTCCACTTGTTCTTGCCCGGTTGGAAGTTGCCCATGGCGATAATGAAATGGGGCGTGAGCGAATCGCTGACTCTCTGCGAATCAAAAGTAATTACACCGAAGCCATTTTCCTTCTTTCTCAAATTGATGTGAGCGAAGGAAATACCGATCGCGCAATTGAGGCGGTGGAAGCGGCAACGCTTATTGCCCCAAATGATCCGACGGCATTCTTCCGCCTCGGGCTTTTGCGGTACAACGATCGTGACTTCCGGGGGGCGGTATCGGCATTTGAGCAGGCACGCACTCTGAATCCAAACTATGCGAACGCGCGCTATTTCCTCGGTCTTGCGTATGATGCGATTGGTCGTAGCGTGGACGCGATTGCCGAATTTGAAAAGCTCGTGGAAACGAATCCCGGAAATCAAGAAGTGGCATTTATCCTTGGCAACCTGCGCGCCGGACGCGACCCCTTTGCCGACGCAGCACCTCCAATAGATGACTCGCCGGAAGACCGCGAGGAACTTCCGCTTGAAGAATAAATAATTTCCAAATGCCCTAAAAATACTGGGGCATTTGTGCTAGAATAGGGCGCAATGGTCAAGCGGATTTTGGGCGCGATACATCGGCAAATAGGGGAACTTCACGAGGCGGCATATGTGCTCGCCATCTTTGCCTTTGCCGCCCAACTGCTTTCTTTGGTGCGAGATCGGCTTTTTGCGCATATTTTTGGCGCGAGTACGACTCTGGACATCTATTATGCGGCATTCCGTATCCCCGATCTTGTTTTTATTTCACTTGGCTCTCTGGTGTCGGCATTTGTTCTGATTCCGTTTCTCACCAGACAACTTTCAGAAAGCACTGAAAAAGCGCACATCTTTATCAAAGACATTACCAGCGCGTTTTTCTACGTACTTGTGGGGGTGAGTGTCGTGCTTGTGATTGTTGTTCCGCAATTGGTGCGATTGGTATATCCGGGTTTCTCCGGCACGGACTTTGAAACGCTTGTGATGCTTACGCGCCTATTGCTCCTCTCGCCAATTATTCTCGGACTCTCAAATATCACGGCAACAATCGTACAGGTGCGCGAACGTTTCGTTCTCTACGCATTGACCCCGGTAGTGTACAACACAGGCATCATTATCGGCATCCTTTTTCTCTATCCGTCTTTTGGGATTTTAGGGCTTGGCATTGGCGTACTTATCGGCGCACTCTTTCATGTTGGGGTTCAGATTCCCTCGCTGTTGCGAGAGGGATTGTTGCCACACCTTGGGTGGCCGAGTGACTGGAAGCGTGTGTGGAGTATTGTATCGGTTTCGTTGCCACGCACGCTGGCTCTTGCCGCTAATCAGGGGGCACTCCTTGTTTTGGTGGCGCTTGCCGCATTGATGCCGGAGGGTTCCATATCTATTTTCAATCTCTCTCTGAACTTACAAGGAGCACCACTGGGCATTATCGGCGTCTCATACTCGGTGGCGGCATTTCCGACGCTCGCGCGACTTTTTTCCAATGGCAACCGCGAAGAGTTTCTCAAGCACATGAGTGACGCCATCCGACACGTACTCTTCTGGTCATTTCCCGCAACAGTTCTCTTTATTGTGCTTCGTGCCCAAATTGTGCGCACTGTGCTTGGGTCGGGAGCTTTCAGTTGGGATGATACACGGCTTACCGCCGCGGCTCTCGCGCTTTTTGTGGTGTCGCTCTCGGCACAAGGGCTCATGCTTCTCTTTGTTCGTGGGTATTACGCGGCAGGAAAGACCGCCCGGCCGCTTATAGTGAATCTTGCGTCGGCATTAATCACCATTGGTGTAGCTATTCTGATGGGGAATGTTATGGCCGGTGTTCCGATGATACGGTATTTCATGGAGGCACTGTTTCGTGTCGCGGATGTTCCCGGAACGGAAGTTCTCGCACTTCCGTTGGGGTATAGTATCGGTTTTCTCGTCAATGCCGGCATATTTTGGTTTCTCTTTCGTCATGATTTTGGCGGGCATATACCAAAGGGTTTGTATACGACCATGTGGCAAAACTTTTCCGCGTCAATCATTGCCGGAGCCGTTGCCTACGGTTTTTTGGGCGTGTTTGCCGGCATATTCGAATTATCCACAACATTAGGGATTTTCCTTCAAGGACTTTTCTCCGGCATTATCGGCATTCTTGCGTGGACTCTGGTTCTCACTGTGCTTAAGAATTCAGAGTGGCACGAAATGCGTCTCGCGCTCTCGCACCGATTTTGGCGTGAAAAACCGATTGGAAGTGAGCCCGCGGAACTCTAAACGATATGGAACACATCAGAAACTTTTGCATCATTGCGCACATAGACCACGGAAAGAGCACCCTTGCCGACCGCATGCTTGAAGTGACGGGGACGATTGAGGCACGCAAAATGAAAGCGCAAGTGCTCGATAGCATGGATTTGGAGCGTGAGCGGGGCATTACGATTAAAATGCAACCGGTGCGGATGTCGTATACCACGGAAGGGAACACATATGTTCTGAACTTGATTGACACACCCGGGCATATTGACTTTGCGTATGAGGTTTCGCGTGCGCTTTCCGCCGTGGAAGGGGCGGTTCTTTTGGTGGACTCCACACAGGGGGTACAAGCACAAACACTGACAACGCTTGCCATGGCGCGTGATTTGGGTCTCACCATTATTCCCGCGATAACCAAGGTGGATTCGTCACTCGCGCGCCCTGATGAAGTTGCGGAGGAAATCGCGATGCTTCTTGGCATTGACCCATCAGTTGTGCACCGCGTGTCTGGGAAAACCGGAGAGGGAGTGAAGGATTTGCTGTCGTCAATAGTGCGGGAGGTGCCACCACCAACACCGTGGGAGGACGCCAAGGGGGAGTTTTCCGCGCTCATTTTTGACTTCACCTACTCAAACCATCGCGGTGTTGTTGTGCATGCGAGAATCATGTCGGGAGAAGTTGCCGAACGACAGGGGCTTGCATTTCGTGCCGCACGGAGCGAATTTCAGGCGGCGGAGGTCGGTGTCTTTATGCCGGAAGAGAAGCAGACGGGGACGCTTCGTGCGGGCGAAATTGGGTATATTGTGACGGGTATTAAAGAGCCGGGGATTGCCTCCGTGGGTGATACTATCGTGAAGGCAAAAAGTGTCACCCCCGCGCTTTCAGGATACCGAGAGCCAAGTCCGGTGGTCTGGGCGAGCATTTTCCCCGAAAGCCAGGATGATTTTGACATACTTCGTCAGGCACTCCAACGCTTGCACCTGTCTGACTCCTCGCTTACCTATGAGGAAGAGTCGTCGGGCACCTTGGGTCGCGGGTTTCGTTGCGGTTTTCTTGGCATGCTTCATTTGGAGATTATTACGGAACGCTTGCGTCGTGAATTTAATCTGGAGCTTGTGGTGACAACACCATCAATCACCTATGAGGTGGTGCTCAATAACGGCGAGCGGGAAAAAATTTATTCACCGGCACATTTTCCAGACCATGGTGCCGCAAAAGAAATTTATGAACCGTGGGTGCGCGTGCGCATTATCGCGCCAAACGACTACACGGGAACGGTCATGAAAATTCTCTTTGAACATGAGGCAATTACGGGAGAAACAGAGACCTTTAGCGATGGGAGAATCGCGCTCTCTGCGGAGATGCCGCTTCGCGAGCTCATGCGCGGGTTCTTTGATAAATTGAAAAGCGTTTCAAGTGGGTACGCGTCCATTTCGTATGAAATGCTGGGGCTTCGCCCCGCGGACGTGGTGCGGCTCGATATCTTGGTTGCCGATGAACCGATTACCGCATTTGCGCGCGTGGTCTCACGGGTACGGCTTCAAGAAGAAGCCGAGCGCGTGGTGGAACGGCTGGAGAAAGTACTTCCGCGACAACTTTTCGTGGCAAAGATTCAAGGAAAAGCACTGGGGCGCATCATTGCATCACGCACGCTCAAAGCGATGCGCAAGGATGTGACGGGGTACCTCTATGGCGGAGATGTCACGCGAAAAAAGAAGCTTTTGGAAAAACAAAAGAAGGGGAAAAAGAAAATGCGCGAGCGGGGCAAGGTCAATATCCCGCAGGACGTCTTTATGAAAATGGTGCAAGAGTGAGTAGTAAGTAGTTAGTAGATGGTAGTCAGTAGTTGCCTACGAATCCGTGGTCGTTTTGGTAATCATTGTATTGAGCATTTTCATTATCTCCTCCAAAAGCGAATCGATTTCAGAGAAATCAAGTTTTGTACCAAAGGGGAGCAGTTTGACGACTTCAATATGTGTCTCCAATTCGGAGCCCGACCCAAATGCGATAGTTAGGAAGTTTCGGAAATCTTTTGTGGTACTGCGGCGGCTTCCTTCAGCGATGTTGGCAGGGATGGAAACAGCACTTCTGCGCATCTGTGAGGTGAGGCCATATTGCTCATTGGTGGGGAACTCATCAGTTACTTTATAGGTTTTGACAACCAACTGGATTGCTTTTTGTCAAACAATGAGGTCCCTATACCCGCGTTTCTTTTGGTTCACCGTCATCCTACTGACTATAGACTACTGACTACCAACTAGTAACGCTGGTGCGTAGAGGAGAATCATGCTCAAGATGACCAGTGCTCCAATAATCATCCACATAATCTTTATTTTTTTCTGGTTTTTCTTTTCAAATAGCATTGCGGTACAATTATACCACAATGGGATTTGACGAAAAAAGGCGGTGGCGACGCATACTCATATCGCGCCCCATGGTGATTGTGGCGCTTGTTCTGATTGCGCTTCTGGGCAAGGAGACGTTTGATCTCTATAAAAAAGAGCGACAGGCACGCCTCAAGCGTGCCGAAGCGGAGGCGGAATATGCCGAGGTACTTGCTCGCGGTGCATTTCTTGATGAACGCCTTGATTTGCTTGCGACATCGGAAGGGCAGGAGGCAGAGCTCCGGGAGCGTTTTGGCGTTGCCAAAGAAGGGGAGCGGGTTATTATCCTCGTTGATGAAGAGCCTACCGCAGATATTTCAGATACAAAGGGGCTCGGTTGGTGGCAGAAAATAAAGAGTGTTTTTGGGCGGCAATAGAAGTATCTCTTGTGTATTTACCGTACCAAGCTCACCCCTATTTCTAAAACAAATGATGCGGAGAAAACCCCACACACTGTTCGAATATCTTTACGGGCAGAAGTCCAAAAAGAAAAAACATCCTCTCCATTTTAGAAAAAATACCCCTCGCGAAAATCAAAAAAGCAGGGAACTTTTTTCTTTTTTGGGTTGCCGAATGGAGCGAAGCGGTGGTGGGGCGATTCGTCGAGCGTACGATTTTGGTCAGAGTCACCACGCGCCCCGCACATGCGATTACATTACCGATTTTGGAAATAGGTTTGTTTGTGGTGCGGGATACGAGAATTGGTCACAGGTTTTCTCGCTTTGCTCGAAACCCGCGACCCCGCCTCGTCCGCCAGTTGGCGGACTCCGGCCTTCGATTCTCGTCCCCACTACAAAACAATAGTCGCAGAATGCTCTGCATCCTGTTCTTTTGTTTTGTGCGGGATACGAGAATCGAACTCGTGTCTCAACCTTGGGAAGGTCGTATTCTGCCACTAAACTAATCCCGCAATGGTCTGATTGTATACGAAAATGGCACATCAGGACAATATGTGCTACTCTAAACCCATAGTAAGTAAGTCATAGTACTTTTATGGACAAACCACAGGTCACTATTTACTCAACGCCGTCATGCCACTTTTGCCACGCGGCAAAGGATTTCTTTCAAGCGAACGAGGTTGCATTTACCGACCATGATGTCGCGTCAGACGCGGAAAAGCGCAACGAAATGGTGACACGGAGCGGGCAGATGGGCGTGCCGGTTATCTTTGTGGGGGAGGAGATGGTTATCGGATTTGACGAACCGCGCCTACGCGAACTTCTTAAGATTAAGTAGTAAGGGAAATGAAGTACGTAGTATGGGAACACAAAACCACCCCCGGGGTGGTTTTGTGTAACTGTCCCCTCACCA
>Ga0210057_1002736_pt1 | contig 24974 bp, 19 predicted proteins | sample CryGeyCG2114_010_2_FD_183968 | JGI IMG/M metagenome (GOLD analysis project Ga0210057, IMG submission 183968) | Groundwater microbial communities from aquifer - Crystal Geyser CG10_big_fil_rev_8/21/14_0.10 (SPAdes) (version 2) | ecosystem: Environmental > Aquatic > Deep subsurface > Groundwater ...
GATTGGGAGAAAGTTTTTATTGTTTCAATTTTAGTTTCAATTTTAATAAGTTCAGGGATCCTTCTAACGAAAATCGGCATAAAAGTACTTGAGTTTTCTGATAGGGGTGGTTTTACCTTAGGAAATACTTCATTTTTAGGAATCTATCTTTTGTTTAATGTCTTTTTAGCTTTATATCTCTTTTTTAGGAAAAAGGATAAAGGAATAAAAATTTTGTTTTTGGCCGCTATTATTTTAGGAATTTTAGTAATGTATTTACAGGGAGCTCGAGCTTCTTTTGTCTCAACTATAAGTGGATTTGGCTTAATATTTTTATTTTGGCTTAGCTTTGAGGCGAAATCCCGAAAAATAAGAATTTTGGGAAAGATTCTTTTAACTCTTTCCATAATAGCTGTTTTAACAGCAATAGTTTTGCTTTATTTACCGGATAATCCGATTCATCAGAAATTTGGTGAGTTGTCTACCAAGAGCAGATTTGTCAACTGGGAAATGGCTGAAAAGGCATTTTTAGAAAGGCCCTTGCTTGGCTGGGGCCCGGAGAACTACGATTTAGTTTTTACTAAATTTTTTAATCCTTCTCTTTTTATTCCAGAATATGGAAGTGAGATTTGGTTTGATAGAACCCACAATATCATTCTTGATACGCTCTCTACAACCGGCATACTTGGTTTGCTAGCTTATCTGGGTTTGTTTTTTAGTTTATTTTTAGTTTTAGGAAAAAAATATTTCAAAGAGAAATCAATTGACCCCGTTAGAAGTAAGTCGCCTGAGACGACTGCCGTCCCGCCTGAGGCGGGACGGACTTCTAACGGGGTTGACTTCTGGACATTTTCAATATTCGTCGTCCTACCGGTAAGCTACTTTATTCAAAATCTTACAGTTTTCGATATGGTGACCACTTTAATTATGTTTACTCTAGTATTAGGATTTATAGCTTTTTTAGAAAACTTTGGACAAAAACAAAATAATAAGAGAGAGTATATTTCTAAACATTCATGGATGGGGTGGCTTTTATTAATTATTTTCTGTTTAACTTTTTCTACATTTGTTATCCAACCCTTGAGAACAGACCATTTTGTTATCGACGCTTTAATGACTAACAATCCCCAAGAAAGAGTTGAATTTTATCAAAAAGCCCTGACCACTTCTCCTATGGGAAAATACCAGATAAGAGGATTTATTGGTCATCATTCTGGTGAGATTATTCGAATAAACATTGGAAAAATTTCAGAAGAAGATGCTAAAAGGGAACTCGACTTTGTAACAAGCGAGCTTGAGAAAACAAATAGAGAATCTCCTTTAGATTTTAGGTCTGCTCTCGACTTAGCTAATCTTTATAATGTTTATAGTTTAATTGACTTTGAGAAAATACCTCTGGCTGAGAAATATGGAGAGAGAGCTATTGAATTGTCTCCTACTAATCAACAGGGGTATTGGGCTTTAATCCAAACCAGAGTTTATCAAGGGAATTTCGAGAGCGCCTTATCTTTAGCCCAAAAAGCAATAGAACTTGAACCCGAATGGTTGCAATCTCATAAAATAGCCATTCGGGTTGCCCAGGTTGCTGGCCGACAGGACTTAGCCATAGAATTTTTAAGAGGAGCGCTTAGAGTAAATCCTGAGTGGGAGGATGAATTTAAGGATATCCCCATTAACTAAAGGCTTGACAAGGACCTTTAAATTTGATAATATGCAGTTGTGGGTGCAGAAACCAAGCATATATGTGCTCGGTGCTCCATCTATGTTGGCAGAAGGCGTTAGGGATTTCTAACGCTTTTTGCTTTTTTTGTTTGAATAACTTATAATTAAATTGGGTCGGGAGGAAGCACTCACAAAAGACATAGAATTGGAGTAAAACTCTCCCGGCCCGTTTCAAATTCAAAATTTAAAATGAAAAATGAAAAATTACAATTCAAAATTCAAAATTTTAAAAAAATAAAAGAAGAATTACCAAGAATTCAAAAAAATATTCCTTTAGCTAAATATACTACTTTTAGAATCGGAGGTCCGGCAAAATATTTTTTTGAGGCCAAGACAAAAGAGGATTTAATTGAGGCAATAAGGTTTGCTCAGAGCAAAGGGCTGCCTTTTTTTGTTTTAGGAGGAGGAAGCAATTTGTTGGTGGCTGATGAAGGATATAATGGCATAGCCATTAAAATAAAAAATCAAAAATTAAAAATAAAAAACAAAAATAAAAAAGTAAAAATTATTGAAGCTGAAGCAGGAACGGAATTAGGTACTCTGGTGAAGTTGGCAGCAGAAAATAGTTTAACTGGGCTTGAATGGGCAGCTGGGATTCCCGGAGCCACTTTGGGAGGAACAATCCATAATAATGCTGGTGCTTTCAAAATTTCCATAGCTGACATTGTTAAAACCGTAGAAGTGTTTGACACTGCTGATTCAAAAATCAGAAATCTTGATGTAAAAAAATGCAACTTCGGTTACAAACAAACAATTTTCAAGCAGCAAAAAAACTTGATCATTCTTTCTTGTATTATTCAATTAAAAAAAAGTACCAAAGAGGCGGTAAAAGAACAGATAAATTATGTTTTAAACTATCGGGAGAAAAATCATCCCATGAATTTTTTTTCGGCCGGTTGCATTTTTGAAAACCCCCTAGAAATTAGGGCAGCCGAATTAATCCAAAAGTGCGGCTTGAAAGGAAAAAAAATTGGGGATGCTCAGATTTCTGAAAAGCACGCTAATTTTATTGTCAATCTTGGGAGTGCCTCTTCAAAAGATGTTTTAGAGTTGATAAATTTAGCAAAAGAAAAAGTGAAAGATAAATTTGGAATTGAACTTAAAAAAGAAATTCAAGTTATTAACACTTGACATTGTTTTTCGAAGTGAAATAATAAAGTAATATAATAAATTTTTTAAAAATTTTTCTGGGGAATAATCAAGCAATAGTTAATCGGCTAGTTGCTAATTAAAAATTCTCTCAAAAAAATGGTTAAGAAAAAGAAGAAAAAGAAAGTTGCCAAAAAGAGAAAAACTGCGAAGAAAAGAAAAAAAAGATAAACTTTCTTTTTAGATGCTAAAATCCTCTATCCTTATTCGGGTGGAGGATTTTATTTACGAAGAACTTGCAGAGAAGGAATTTTTACTGTACAATTTTCTTAGATAAAGGCAAAGAGAACTATGGAGATTATTATTAAAGGAACAAAGATAAAATTAACTGAAAGTTTAAAAGATTTTATTGAAGAAAAAATTAGAGACCTTGAAAAATTTTTTGAATTTAAGGTAAAAGAAGATTTTGAAGTTAAGGCATTTATTGAAATAGGCAAGTTATCAAAACACCATCGAAGAGGAGATGTATTTTGTGCTGAATGCCAAATTTTCTTGCCGGGAAAAGGAGTAAGATCGGTAGCTGAAAAAGAGGATTTGAAGTTAGCAATTTGCGAGGTAAGAGATGAACTTCAGAGGCAGTTGGAAAAATATAAAAAAGCTCAGATGCAAAAAACTGCCAGGGGCAAGAGAAGAATTAAAAAAGATCTTAAGCTTTCAAGGGGAGCAAGGTTCTATCGAAAAGGAAGAATATTAGAAGAAGGAATATAAATAAATCAAAAATTAAAAGTCAAAATGCAAAATGACAAATTAAAATTCAAAAATGAATTTAAGAGAAGACTTTATCGCTTTGTATTACGACTTGTAGAGTTTATTGATAAATTACCAAAAGATAATATTGCAAGAAAAATTAGTGATCAACTGTTACGAAGTGGGACAAGTATTTTGGGCAATTATATTGAAGGTCAATCAGCAAGCAGTAAAAAAGATTTCACTAATTTCTTTAATACTTCTCTAAAATCTGCAAATGAAAGTAAGTTATGGTTGGCTTTACTGCGAGATAGTAAAAGAGCAAGAGCTGAAGACGTAGAATGGTTTTTAAAAGAATTAGATGAGATAGCTAATATTTTTGCCTCGAGCATTTTGACCCTTAAAGGAAAAAAATAATTTTTGCATTTTGATATGTAATTTTGATATTTAATTTTTAATATTTGATATTTAGTTTATGTCATTTTTATCTAAACTTTTTGGTGACCCCAATGAACGCTATTTGAGAAAACTTCAGCCAACGATTGATAAGATAAACAATCTCGAACCGAAGTTCGAGCATTTTTCTAATGAAGAACTTAAGGGGAAGACAGAAGAATTCAAGGAAAGATTAAGAAAAGGAGAAACATTGGATGATATTCTGCCGGAGGCCTTTGCTTTGATTCGGGAAGCAGCCAAAAGAACTCTGCATCAGCGTCATTTTGATGTTCAGTTAATCGGTGGGATAGTTTTAAAGCAGGGTAAAATTGCTGAAATGGTGACCGGTGAAGGGAAAACTTTAGCCGCGACCCTGCCTGCCTATCTAAATGCCTTAGAGGAAAAAGGAGTTCACATTGTAACGGTTAATGATTATTTAGCCAGGAGAGATACAGTTTGGATGGGACAAATATATCATGCTCTCGGACTTTCGGTAGGATGTATTGTTCATGAAGCTGCTTACTTATATGACCCAGAATACCAACTTGAAATTCAAAATTCAAAAATCAAAAATCAAAATGACAATTCAAAATTCAAAAATAATAAAGAAGATATTAATGGAAGAGATAAAGAAAGAGATTTGGTCGGCGGTTTTAAGGTTGTAGAAAGTTATCTCAGACCGGTTTCCCGGAAAAAAGCCTATTTGGCTGATATTACTTACGGCACTAATAATGAATTTGGCTTTGATTATTTGAGAGACAATATGGCTCCTGCTCCTGAAAGCCAGGTCCAAAGAACTTTTCATTACGCCATTATTGATGAGGTTGATTCTATTTTAATTGACGAAGCTCGAACGCCTTTAATCATTTCCCAGCCCGATATAGAAAGCTCTAAGTGGTATAGAGAATTTGCCGGAATCATTCCTCGCTTAAAAGAAAATATTGACTATAATATTGATGAAAAAATGAAAGCGGCGACATTGACTGAAGAAGGTATTGAAAAAATTGAAAAAATATTAGGGCTTTCTAATATTTATGCCGCAAAGGGAATAAAATATCTGCATTATTTAGAACAAGCCCTGAGGGCCCGGGTTTTTTTCCAGAGAGACAGAAATTATATTGTTAAAGACGGTAAAGTTATTATTGTTGACGAATTTACTGGAAGGTTAATGCCAGGTAGGAGATATTCCGGAGGATTACATCAAGCAATTGAGGCAAATGAAGGAGTTGAAGTTCAGCCCGAGTCAAAAACTTTAGCCGCCATTACCTTTCAAAATTATTTCCGGATGTATAAAAAATTGGCTGGGATGACGGGCACGGCTGTTACTTCAGCCGAAGAATTTGACAAGGTTTACGGTCTTGAGGTTATTGTTATCCCGACTAACGAGCCGATGCACAGAAATAATCTGCCGGATTGCGTCTATAAAACAGAAAGAGGAAAATTCAAAGCAATAGTTGAGGAAATCAGACGGAGATATCAAAAAGGTCAGCCGATTTTAATAGGGACAACTTCAATTGAGAAAAATGAGTATTTAGGAAAACTTTTAGATAGAGAAGGAATTTCCTGTCAGATTTTAAACGCCAAACACCATGAAAAAGAAGGTCAGATTATTGCTCAAACTGGGAGATTAAGAGCAGTTACGGTGGCTACTAATATGGCTGGCCGGGGAGTGGATATTATCCTCGGCGGCAATCCACCGAGCCCTGAGGAAGCTCGAAGGGTTAAAGAACTTGGCGGCCTTCATGTTATTGGCACGGAACGCCATGAGGCAAGGAGAATTGATAACCAGTTAAGAGGAAGAGCGGGAAGGCAAGGTGATCCTGGCTCTTCTCAATTTTTCGTTTCCTTGGAAGATGATTTAATGCGAGTTTTTGGCGGCGACAGAATAAAATCGCTAATGGAGATGTTAAAAGTTCCGGAAGACCAACCGATTGAGGCAAACATTTTATCCAATAGCATAGAAAAAGCTCAAAGCAGAATTGAGGGGATGAATTTTGATTTGAGAAAACATATTTTGGAGTATGATGATGTGATTTCAAAACACAGGAATAAAATTTATTCCCAGCGGAAAGAGATTTTAGAAAAGAATTATAAAGAACTTCGAGATTTTATCCAAGAAATTATTAAAAAAGAAATTGAAAAAATAGTTGTCTTTCATACACCTTCGCGTTCGCTGCGCGAACGCTCGGTTTTTGAAGAAATTTTTGAGGAGATAAAAACTATTTTTCCTATTCCTGACCAGATTCATTCTGAGATAAAAAGAATAACCGAGCAAACCGAACTTGTAAATTATTTATTCGGTTTGAGTAGAATTATTTTTCAGAAAAAAGAAGAAAAGGAAGGGAAGGAAAATATGGAAAAAATTTTAAAGTTTGTTTCCCTACGGGCAATTGATATTTTTTGGTCAGAACACTTAGATACGATGGAGCACTTAAAAGATTCAGTAAGATTGCGGGCTTACGGCGGTAGGGACCCTTTGGTTGAATACAAAACAGAGGGTCATAGGATTTTCCAGCAGGTTCAAGCCGCTCTTAATTCTCAGATTAGCCGAACTGTCTTCAAGCTTTCTATTAAAACTTAACTGTGGATAACTTTACATATAGCCTGACGATCGTCAGACTATATATCACACTTTAAACTTGAAAAAATTGAAAGTCTATTGTATAGTAAAAAAAGTGAAAAATTGGAGATAGAAAAGAGATGACAAGAAAACAAACAAACGTTAATTTATTAGTGATTGTTATTCTGGCTTTTTTGGGCTTGAATTTTGCCTATCCGAAATATCTTAATCAGGGAATAGACTATTTTCAATTAGGTTTACCTCATTTCCCGGAGGTCTCCTTTAAATTAGGACTTGATTTACAGGGGGGAAGCCATTTAGTTTATGAGGCAGATTTATCAAAAATCGAAGCGGAAGAAAGAAATGAAGCCATGCAAGGTTTAAGAGACGTTATTGAGAGAAGAGTTAATCTCTTCGGAGTAGGAGAGCCAATGGTTAGAATCCAAGAGCAAGTTGAACATAAACGACTTGTTGTAGAACTACCAGGAGTTAAAAATATTGAGGAAGCTATTGGGGCGATAGGGAAGACTCCCTATCTTGAATTTAAAGAGGAAAGACCGGAAGAAGAAAGAGATGAAATTTTAGCCAAGTACGAACAATTTGAGGGCAAGAGCTTTGAGGAGGTACAGGAGATTCCAGATTGGCAATTAATTCTAAAAGAAGATCCTTATTTTAAATCAACCAAATTAACTGGTCAGTATCTGAAAAAAGCCGAACTTGGATTTGACCAAACAACATTTGAGCCAGAGGTTTTTTTAGAATTCAATGAAGAAGGAAAGGATATTTTTAAGGAGCTTACTTCCCTTAATGTCGGTAAGCATCTTGCTATCTATATTGATGAAAGTTTAATATCAGCTCCGGTAGTCAAAGAAGCTATCACTGACGGCAAAGCTCGCATTACGGGAAGATTTACGATTGAGGAAGCAAAAAGCTTAGCTCGCAACTTAAACGCCGGAGCTCTGCCTGTTCCCATAAAGTTGATTTCCCAAAAAACGGTCGGTCCTGTTTTAGGAAAAATTTCTCTGGAAAAATCATTAAAAGCCGGACTGATTGGCTTTTTGATGGTGATTTTGTTTATGATAGGATTTTATCGAGGACCGGGTATTCTTTCTTCTTTGGCTTTAATGATTTATGCCGGGATTATTTTAAGTTTGTTTAAACTCATTCCAGTTACCTTGACCTTGGCCGGAATCGGCGGGGTTGTTTTGTCAGTGGGAATGGCGGTTGATGCTAATGTTTTAATTTTTGAAAGGATGAGAGAAGAAAGAAGGGTGGGAAGAAGTTTTCAGAGAGCGATTGAGATAGGTTTTTCCCGGGCTTGGCCTTCAATCAGAGACGGTAACCTAACTACCTTGCTCGTGGCTCTGATAATGTTTTTCTGCGGTAGTAGTTTTATCAAAGGTTTTGCTCTAACCTTGAGTTTGGGAGTTTTAGTCAGTATGTTTTCGGCAGTATTTGTTACCAGAACATTTTTAAGAAGTTTTATCGGAACAAGATTAGAAAAGATAAAGTTCCTCTGGGACTGAATTGCTCGGCAAATGAAAATTTTTAATAGACCCCCACCCTCCCTACCCATATTAAAAATTTTATTCGCCTCGCACTTTACTTTCTTCGCTTATCCACTTATTTAACATGAATTTTGCTTTTTTAAAGTATCGTAAAATATTTTATACTCTTACAGTAATTGTTGTCGGCTTGTCTATAGCTAGTATCTTTGTTTGGGGATTAAAATTAGGCATTGATTTTACCGGCGGCAGTTCGCTTGAGGTTGAATACGAAACGGAAAGACCCTCAATTCAATTAGTACTCGATGAACTCCGAGAACTTGGCTCGGAAGAAGTTATAGTTCAGCCGATTGGCGAAAAGGGGGTAATTTTGACAACAAAAAGCACCTCCGAAGATACTTACTCGGAAATTGTAAAAAAATTGGAAGAACTTGGCAAACTGAAAGAGGGCTCTGCTCAGTTTGAAACAATAGGTCCGGTTATCGGCAAGGAACTTAAAGAGAAGACAAAGATTGTTGTTATTCTATCTTTAATGGCTATTGTTTTTTATATTGCCTTTGCCTTTAGAAGAATTTCCCGACCGATTAACTCTTTTGGCTACGGATTGGCAAGTGTAATTGCTCTTTGCCACGATGTCCTCATTACGCTTGGTGTTTTCTCGGTTTTGGGAAAACTTTATGGAATTCAAATTACTATTCCCATTATTGCTGCTCTCTTAACGGTTGTGGGTTACTCTATTAATAATTCAGTAGTAGTTTTTGACCGGGCCAGAGAAAATCTTTTAAAACTCAGAGAGTCATCCTTTGGTTTAGTCATAAATAAGAGTATTAATGAAACGTTTACCCGTTGCATCAATACTTCTTTAACAACTCTCTTTGTTGTTTTCACTATCTTCTTTTTTGGCGGAGAAACCTTGAAATACTTTGCTCTGGCTTTAATATTGGGAATTAGCTTCGGAACTTATTCTTCTGTATTTTTAGTTACTCCTTTATTAGTTAGTTATTTGGCCTGGCGGGAGAGACCCTTGCATTAGTATGATTTTTGTTGTATTGTATAATAAATAATATGTTACAATTCAATTATTCAAAAATTTGTCAGGATATTTTTAATCCTTTGCCCTCCCGACAGAAAGAGATTTTAGAAAGAAGATTTGGCCTTGCCACTGGCCAGGGAGAAACCTTGGATTCAATTGGTCAAGATCTTGGATTGACCAGGGAAAGGATTCGCCAAATTGAAAATGAGGCCTTTTCTAAACTGGAGAGAGAAAAGGACAAGAGAGAACTGAAAAGAGTTTTCTTTTATTTTAAGGAATACTTTGAAGGATTCGGCGGTTTTAAAAGGGAAGATATGCTTTTGGGAGATTTAGGAGAGGAAAATTTTAATAAACATATCTATTTCTTGCTCACTTTAGCTGATGATTTTTGGCGAATTTCAGAAACTGATAAATTTTACACCTTTTGGACAATTGAAGAAGATTTCAGACCAAAAGTTGAAACTCTCTTAAATTCTCTTTTTGAAAAATTTCAGAGAGCCAACAAGCTTTTTTCAGAAGAAGAACTTTTTAACAAAGAAGTCGATGAACTCCGTTCATCTTCACCCTTCGCTGGCGCTTGGGCAAAAGAAGAACCTCGAATCCTCCATACCTTACTTGAGATTGCCAAGAAAATTGAACGAGGCCCCCAGGGACAATTTGGCTTAACTGACTGGCCGGAAATTAAGCCAAAAGGAATAAAAGATAAGGCCTATCTTGTTTTCAAAGAAGAAAAAAAACCTTTACATTTCACCCAGGTTGCTCTTTTTATTGGGAAAGAAACTCATCCTCAGACAGTCCATAATGAGTTAATTCGGGACCCCAGGTTTATTTTGGTAGGCAGGGGGATTTATGCCCTGAAAGAATGGGGTTATGAAACAGGAACAGTTCGGGATGTTATTTCCAAAATTCTAAAAGAAACAGAAAAACCAATGTGTAGAGAAGAGCTTTTAAGAGAAGTCCAAAAACAAAGATTGGTTAAAGAAAATACAATTTTATTGAACCTGGCTAATGGAAAATATTTTTCAAGAGATGAAAAAGGAAGATATAGATTGAAAAATGTTTAATTTTTTAGATTTAAAAGCAATAATTCCAATTTTGAATTCTTTCTGGACTATCTTAAAAGTTTGGGGGTGGATTTTTCTACCCTTTATTCTTTTTCCTTATCTTAAATTCTTTTATCTCTGGTATGTTGAGTCAAAATGGGATGCTACCATAGATAAAATTTTACTTGAGTTTAGAATACCTAAAGAAATTGAAAGACCGATGAAAGCGATGGAGCAGGTCTTTAGCAATTTTTGGACATTATATGACCCTCCCACCTGGAAGGAAAAATGGCTTGAGGGTCATTTTTTACTTGCCTTTTCCCTGGAAATTGTAGGTATTGGAGGAGACATCCATTTCCTTTTGAGGGTTCCCAAGGCTCTTCGGGGCATGTTTGAAGCGGCTGTCTATTCTCAATTTCCCGATGTTGAAATCACTGAAGTCCCAGATTATACCCAATTTGTTCCCCAGGATATTCCTAATAAAGATTTGGATTTATTCGGCTGGGATTTTGTTTTGACTAAAAAAGAGTCCTGTTATCCCATTAAAACCTATCCAAAGTTTTTTGAGGAGCAGGAAGGAATAAAAGAAGAGAAAAGAGTCAGTGCCTTGTCAGTCCTTTTGGAAGGGATGGCTGACCTTAAAAAAGGAGAAGAGATATGGATTCAGATTATTGCCGGGCCCATTGCCGATGAAGTTCCTTGGGTGGCAGAAGGAAAGAAGATTGTTGATAAACTGGTTAAACGGCCTTCAAAACCAAAACCAAAATCCATAATCAGAGAAGCAGCCGATGTTTTAATTACCGGTAAACCTCCTGGCCTGGAGGAAAGACCAAAAGAAGAAATAATTCCGCCGGAGATGACATTGACCCCGGGAGAAAGGGAGATTGTTCAAGCCATAGAAAGTAAAATTTCGAAATTGGCATTTAAAACAAATATCAGATTTATTTATCTTGGGGAAAAGGAGGTATTTTTCAAGCCCAGAGCCAAAATTCCTCTGGATTTTTCAGCTGGAGTTTCTGTTTCCGCTCTTAATGGTCTGAAACCCTGGAGAAAAACAATAACCAAGATTGTTCCTCCGGCTTTTTTTAGAGAACTAAAACTTTATTTAAGAAAAAGACGGTTATTCAGACGCTATATTTCAAGAGTTGGTCCTTTATTCCCAAGGTCCGACGGGACATTTGTTTTAAATACCGAAGAACTGGCTACCCTTTATCATTTTCCGGGCCAGATGATGGCTCCCAGTTTGAAAATTCCTAGAGTTGAGGCTAAAAAAGCCGGACCGCCGGCTGGAATTCCAACCGAATTATGAAAGATGTAAATTTTTTTGCTACCACTACTTTCAGGAATGAAAGAAAAAAGTTCGGAATCAAACTTGACGACAGACGCCGGCATTTTTATGTTGTTGGAAAAACAGGAATGGGCAAAACCGAGCTTCTGAAAAACATGGCTATCCAAGACATTAGAGAGGGCAAAGGAGTTGGCTTTGTTGATCCCCACGGCGAAGTAGCCGAAGAGCTTTTGGATTTTATTCCCAAAGAAAGAATTTCAGATGTTGTTTATTTCAACCCGGCCGACTTGGACTTTCCCATTGCCTTCAATGTAATGGAAAAAGTTGATCCTGAACGCCGCCATTTAGTGTCTTCCGGTTTGATGGGGGTCTTTAAAAAGATTTGGCCTGATGTCTGGTCGGCAAGAATGGAGTACATTTTGTATAATTCACTTCTAGCCCTGCTTGAATATCCTGGTTCAACCCTCTTGGGAGTTAACCGAATATTGGCTGACTCTGATTATAGAAAAGATGTAGTTGAGAAAATAAAAGACCCTGTGGTTAAATCATTCTGGATTAATGAGTTTGCCAGATACACCCAACGTTATGAAGTTGAGGCAACTGCTGCCATTCAAAACAAAATTGGCCAATTTATTTCCGCCCCTTTAATTAGAAATATCATTGGCCAGATAGAAACTTCCTTCAATATCAGAGAAGTAATGGATAATGAAAAAATACTAATTTTGAATTTATCAAAAGGCAAAATTGGAGAGGATGCTTCAAAGCTTTTGGGAGGACTTTTGATAACCAAGCTGCAGCTGGCGGCAATGGGCAGGGTGGATATTCCAGAAAAAAATAGAAAAGATTTCTTTTTATATGTTGATGAATTCCAAAATTTTGCTACTGAAAGTTTTGTCAATATTTTGTCTGAGGCTAGAAAATATAGATTGAGTTTAATTTTGGCTCATCAATACATAGATCAGATGGAAGAGACGGTCAGAGATGCTGTTTTTGGCAACATAGGAACTTTGGTTACTTTCCGGATCGGAGCCGAGGATGCTGAATATATAGAGAAAGAACTCTCTCCAGAATTTACTGCCCAAGACCTTGTTAATCTGCCAAAATATCAGATTTATTTAAAATTAATGGTCGATGGGGTGGCGGGCCGTCCTTTTTCAGCTGAAACTTTAGCTCCCTTTGAAAAACCGGAGACATCAGAGAAGGAAAAAATTATAGAGATGTCTCGGGATAAATACAGCACTTCGAGAGCGGCCGTTGAAGAACAAATTTCCAAATGGACAGGGGATTATATTATACAAAAAACTCCTGCTCCTCAGCCAATTCTTTATGATGCCAAATGCCAGAAATGCGGCAAAGAAATAAAGGTCCCATTCAAGCCAGATGGAGTTCGTCCGGTTTATTGTAAATCCTGTTTGAGAAAAGATGAATTTTCTAAACCTCGGCCTGAAGAAAAGATTGAAGAGAAAGAAGAAATTAAAACTGTTTCCCTGGAAGACCTTCTTCCTAAGAAGATTAAAAAACAAAGAAAACCTGTTTCAAAAATTGATCTGAAAAAAGCTTTAGAAGAAGCGTTAAAGAGGGAAAAAGATGACTTCCCCCAAAAAACAAAAAAAGGTATAATAAAACCAGGGGAAATAATAAAATTTTAAAGTGATGCCCCAAGAGCGCGAGCCGTAGGGAAGCGCGATTGGTAGGCAGAACTTTACCCGCCACAATTTTTGCCGAAGGCAAAATTTGGGCGGGTCATTAACGATTTCTAACATGAAAAGTCTAGCCGATTTTAATTTTCAAAACAAAAAGGTTATTGTCAGATGTGATTTTAACGTACCGATGAAAAATGGCGAGGTTTTTGATGATTTTAGAATAAAAGAAGTTCTTCCCACTATAAACCACTTAATCGAAAATAAGGCGAAAGTGATTTTGATGACTCACCTCGGTCAACCAAAAGGAAGGGAGAGGAGTGGTTATAGTTTAAAACCGGTGGCCTTGAAATTGAAAGAATTATTAGATAAGAATATTAGATTTTTGAATGATTGTCAGGGCAGTAAAGTAGAGAAAGAAATAAAGAAAATGAAAGTAGGTCAAATTGTTCTTCTGGAGAATTTAAGATTTTATCCCGGCGAAGAACAAAATGATTTGAAATTTGCCCAATCTCTGGCAAAGTTAGGGGATATCTATATTTCCGAGGCCTTTGGTGTTTCTCATCGAGAGCATGCCTCTATTGCCACTTTACCTCAATTAATGCCCTCAGGTATTGGATTTTTATTTGGCAGAGAAATTGCGGCTCTGGCAAAGATTAGAGAGAATCCGACCCGACCCTTAGTTGTTGTTATTGGCGGGTTAAAAGTTCCTTCTAAGATAAAAGTTATTGAGAAATTTTTATCCAAAGCCGATCATATACTTTTAGGCGGGGAAATAGCTAATGTTATTTTGCGAGTGAAAGGAATTTGTTTAGGCAAACCCTGGCCCGAAGAAGATGTTGTTAAAATAATCCAAAAATTAAAACTGACTGATACTAAAATTCATCTTCCAATAGATGTCATTGTTTCACCCAATGAAAGCGGTGAAGTTTACACTAGAGAAACTGGTCCAGGAAGTGTCCGGAAGGAGGAAGGGATTTTTGATATTGGTCCGGAGACAATCCAAACCTTTGAGAAAATTATTAAAGAGGGGAAAACAATTATTTGGTCAGGGGCTTTAGGCATGGCTGAAAATAAGAAATTTAGACAAGGAACGAAATCTATAGCTGAAGCCATTGCCAGAAATCATCAGGCTTTTAAAGTCGCTGGGGGAGGAGATACAACAAAACTTTTAAATCAATTCGGCTTAAGCGAAAAATTTTCTTATATTTCCACTGGCGGAGGGGCAATGCTAAATTACCTGGCTGGGGAGAGGATGCCGGGCATTGCCGTCCTCAAATAGTGAATAGTGAATAGTGGGTAGTGGATGGTGAAGGGTTCTTTTTTTATTTACGATTGGTTGTAATTATTCTATAATTACCTATGGCATTAGAAATTAAAAATCTTAAAAAAGCGGTTCAACGGATCAAGAAAGCCATTAGGAAAAAAGAAAGAATTTTACTCTTTGCTGATTCAGATTTAGATGGTGTAACTTCACTTATTATTTTAGAAGAAACAATAAAAAGCTTAGGAGGAGAAATTAAGGCAGTTTATTTCTCTGAGAGAAATTTAAAGGAAATGTATGGCTTGAATAAAGGAGCCATTAATTTTTTTAAAAAATATTCTCCGGCTTTATTAATTACTTTAGACTGCGGTATAACTAATTTCGAAGAAATAAAATTAGCCAAGAAGATTGCATTAGAAACAATAATTATTGACCATCACCAGGTTTTAGACAAGATACCAGAAGCTTCCATTGTTGTTGATCCTCAGCAAAAAGGAGATAATTATCCTTTTAAACAATTGGCAGCAGTTGGAGTTTCATATTACCTGACTCAAACTCTTTTAGGGAATAAAAGAACCACGGCTCTTAAAAAAAGTTTTGTTGAACTTACTGCCCTGGGAACTCTGGCCGATATGATGATGGAATCTCAGGACAATCAAATCTTTATAAAAGAAGGAATTCCTTCCTTAAGAGAAACCTCCCGACCTGGACTTCAGGCTCTTTTGAAAGTAATCGCTCCATCACCCGAAGATTCTCCAAAAGAAATTGCCAGAAAAATTATTTCGCTATTAAATATTACGGAGGTTAAAGACCATTTACCAAAAAGTTATTTACTTTTGGTTTCTCCTGGTGAATCAGAAGCTGAAAATCTCGCCCGAGAAGTTTATGAAAAAACTCAAGAGCGCAGATTAAAAATTAGAGAAACAAGCCAAGAAATTGAGGAAAAGCTTGACAGCCAAGACCTTGAATCTGTTATTTTTGAGGGTGCTAAGGACTGGCCTCTTGTTTTGAGCGGAGCATTGGCTTCGAGAATTTGTAATAGATTCCAGAAGCCGACTTTTATTTTCAAAAAGGGCAAGAAAATCTCTAAAGGTTCAGTTAGGACACCTAAGGGGATAGACAGCGTTAAAGCTATGAAAAAATGTGGCCATCTGCTTGAAGTTTTTGGCGGTCATTCCCAGGCCTCAGGATTTACGGTTAAAAACGAAAATCTTAACAAATTTGAAGAATGTTTAAAAGAATACTTTGATAATCTTAAGATATGAAAAAGAACATAGAAAAAATTGTCGTCAATATCGATGGAGGATCACGAGGTAATCCGGGGCCGGCCGCTTTCGGCGTTTTAATTTTTGATGGCCGGGGAAATGTTTTGAAAAAGTATTCTCAATCTATTGGTGAAGCAACTAACAATGAAGCAGAATATCAGGGTCTAATTTTTGCTTTGAAAAAAATAAAAGCTCTTTTTGGAAAAGAGAAAATAAAAAAGATGTTGGTAGAGCTAACATCAGATTCAGAACTTTTAGTAAAACAAATGAAAGGGGAGTATAAAATTTTAAATCCAGGGATTCAAGCCCTTTTTTTAAAGGCTTGGAACTTAAAAATTGATTTTGCTCGAGTGAAATTTTCCCTTATTCCTCGAGAAGAAAACCGGGAAGCCGACAGACTGGTCAATGAGGCCTTGGATATAGAGAATAGAACCAAAAAACTCTTTTAACCCTTTTCTTTTAAATATTCCAAAGTTACAGAAAGTTACATGGGTCTGACCCCTGTAAACTTTAGATAATCAAAAGTCCTAGCAAGTCGATAAGCCGAATTCTGTCGAGGGTAATCATTTATCTGGGCTAAAGATTACTCTTTAGCTCAAGCGAAGTACCTTTCTCTTTGGACAAATCCGGAGATTGGCCAAAGAGTTTCTTCTTGCACCTGATAAGGATTTAGCCGTTTCACCCCCAAAGTTTTCTTTGGGACTCGCCCTAATCCGCCTTTCGGCCGGACGGGCACCCGAACCTTTTCAGGTTCTAAGGCGTCTCTGTTCGCACCTCTAACCTCACGGTCGACGGGCGTTACCCGCTATCTTCTTTGGTGTTCGGACTTTCCTCCCCCCACCAAAATTTGGTGGGGGGCGATTACCTAACTTACTAGGACATTTTAATTTTATCAAATCTAAACGTTCTTGTCAAACAAGTTTATGATCGCTAAATTCTTAAATTCTAAAACAAAAACAATTACTTTTACTGCCGCTATTCTGGCTGGCTCTGGTCTTTTAAGCGGAGTACTTGGATTCTTAAGAGATAATCTTTTAGCCAATCTTCTCCCTAAAACACAGACCGATATTTATTTTGCCGCTTTCCGAATTCCTGATTTTGTTTACGGCATTCTGATTACCGGAGGGATAGTGGCTGCTTTCTTGCCTGTTTTTTCAGCTGAATTTAAAAAAAGTAAAGAAGATGCTCAAATTCTTACTAATAATGTTCTGACATTTTTTCTTATTGCTTTGATTGTCATTTGTTCAATTCTAGCAATATTTACTCCTTATCTCATTGAAGTGCTTGTTCCTGGATTTAGTTTGGACCAAAAAACCCAAACAATCGCTTTAACCCGAATAATGTTTCTAAGCCCCATTCTTCTGGGGGTTTCTTCAATATTTTCCGGTATTTTGCAATATTCCAGCTTATTTTTTGCTTATTCTTTAACTCCGATTCTTTATAATGTCGGAATTATTTTTGGAATTGTATTTCTTCTGCCTTTGTTTAATTTTGACCCCCGAGCACTGGCTTATGGAGTTGTTTTGGGTGCTCTTTTACATTTATTGATTCAGATTTCCCCGGTTTTAAAATCTGGTTTCCGACCTCGTTTTTCTTTTAATTTTCGTCACCCTGGCCTTCAGAAAATTTTTAAATTAATGATTCCACGGACTTTGGGAGCAGCTGCCTATCATATAAATTTAATAGTTATCACTGCCATTGCTTCAACTCTGGCAGTGGGTTCTATTAGAATTTTTAACTTTGCCAACAATCTTCAAGGAGTGCCGATTGGCTTAGTTGGTATTTCTTTTGCTACAGCCGCTTTCCCGATCCTTTCTCGCCACTTCGCCAACAATGCCAAAGAAAAATTTTTAAAAAGTTTTTCTACAATCTTTTCCCAAATCCTTTTTTTAATAATTCCCCTAAGTTTTTTAACTTTTCTTTTAAGAGCTCAGATAGTTAGGTTAATTTTAGGAACTTTTATCTTTGGAGCTGGGCTCTTTGATTGGTGGGATACTCGCTTAACTGCAGCTTCACTTGGAATTTTCTCTCTTGCCCTTTTTGCCAATTGTCTTATTCCTTTTTTAGCCAAGGTTTTTTATTCTTTCCACGATACTAAGACCCCGGTTAAGATTGCTGTTTTTTCCGTGGTTTTAAATATAATCCTTTGCTATTTTTTCGTAGGTTTTTTAAACTCTCCTAGCTTTCTCCAGGGGAAAATAGTCAGTTTTTTAAAACTTAAAGGAATCCAGAGTGTTTCTGTTCTTGGTCTACCCTTGGCTCTTTCTATATCTTCCATCTGTCAGTTTTTTTTACTCGTTTCTTTTTTAAAAAGAAAAACCAAGATACTGGATTTTAGAAGAATTTATTTATCTTTTCTAAAAATTTTAGTCTCGGCAATTCTGATGGCAATTCTCGTCTATCTTACCTTGCAGATTTCTTCTCTCTTTTTAGCCACGAACAAGGTATCAGGAATCTTTTTACAAGCCTTTTTTGCCATAGTCGTTGGTGTGCTTAGTTATGGTTTCTTTTCTTTCCTCTTAAAATCTCAGGAGCCAAAAGTTATTTGGTCATCTCTTTTAGCCCAATTCAAAAAGTAACCCAGAGCTTTGCCGAGGCCCGTCCTCTGTAGCTTAGTATTACACAAAGAAAAGAAGATGAGACAATTTAAGAATTTTTTTATTAGGAATTTTTGTATAATTAGCCATGTAAATCATGGAAAGTCAACTCTGGCTGACCGTTTTTTGGAATTGACCAAGACAATTTCCAGGGAGAAGATGCATTCCTGTTATCTTGATTCAATGGATTTGGAAAAAGAAAAAGGCATTACTATAAAAATGCATCCCTGTCGGCTGTACTACCCTTTACAAACTACTCACTACATGCTGAACTTGATAGATACTCCCGGCCATATCGATTTTTCTTACGAAATTTCCCGGGCTTTAGCGGCTGTTGAGGGAGCAATTCTGCTAGTTGATGCCACCAAGGGAATTCAAGCCCAAACCCTGGCTAATTTAGAACTGGCAAAAAAACAAGGTCTAGTAATTATCCCGGCAGTTAACAAAATTGACTTACTTCAGGCTCGGGTTGAAGAAACAAAAGAAGAGGTAGCCAACTTATTAAACATTCCAAAAAATGAAATTTTTGAAATTTCGGCAAAATGCGGTACTAATGTTGAAAAGTTATTGCAAGCGGTGATCGAAAAAGTTCCTTGCCCAAAAGGTGAAGTTCATAAACCCTTGAGAGCCTTAATTTTTGACTCAAAATATGACCCCTTCAAAGGAGTAATTGCCTACTTAAGAGTGGTTGATGGAGAAATTCGGACCGGTGAAAAAATTTATTTAATGGCAACCGAAACAGAGAGTGAAATAAAAGAAGTGGGTTATTTTTCTCCGCCATTGAAATCTTGCTCAAGTTTAAAAGCCGGCGAAATCGGCTATATTAAAACCGGCATTAAAGAACCTGCCAAAGTTAAAGTAGGAGACACTATTACAAAATTAAAAATTAAAAATGAAAAATTAAAAATTAACAAAACAGAGCCCTTACCGGGTTACAAAGAGCCCCAGTCAGTTTTGTTTCTAAGTTTATATCCGAAAAATTCAGATGAGTTTGAAAATCTAAAAGAGAGTTTGAATAAATTAAAATTAAATGACCCCACTTTAAATTTCGAGATAGAGTCAAAAATGGATTTGGGCAGGGGATTTCGCTGCGGCTTTTTAGGTTCTTTGCACGCTGAAATTACAGCCAGACGTTTAAAGCAGGAATTTGGCTTGGATTTGATTTTAACCTCGCCTCAGGTAATTTTTAAGATTTTAACTAAGAAGGGGGAAGAGATTTTTGCTTCTTCTCCGGCTTTATGGCCTGGCCCTTCTCAAATCCAAGAAATCCAAGAACCCTGGATTGAACTGGAGGTAATAACTCCCAATTCGTATTTTAATTCTGTTTTTAAAATTCTGGAAAATTTTAGTGCTTCCATTGAAAAAACAGAATCTTTTACTTCCCAGAAATCAATCTTGTCTGCCCAAACCTCTTTAAGAGAAATAATCAGCGGCAATTTTTATGATAAATTAAAAAGCACTAGCCAGGGCTATGCTTCTTTCAGTTTTCGTCAAATTGGATTTAAAAAAAGCGACTTGGTTAGGCTTGATATTTTGATTAACGGCGAACCCGAAGAGCCCTTTTCAAAAATTGTTCCCTGGGAAAAGGCATTTTCTGAGGGGAAAAAAATAGTTTGTAGATTGAAAGAACTTCTACCGCCCCAACAGTTTGCTGTTTCCCTCCAGGCTGTTTTAGGAGGCAGGGTTATTGCCAGAGAAACAATAAGGGCCCGAAGAAAAGATGTGACAGCTCCTCTATACGGAGGCGATGTGACCAGAAAGAGAAAATTGCTCGAAATTCAAAAAAGAGGCAAAAAGAAATTAAAAGCCAGAGGTAAAATTAATATACCTCCTCGCGTCTTTTTAGAAATGTTAAAAGAGGACTAACTTGAAGGCAGGGGGAACTTATGGTAAATTAAAAAAGAGGCCAGATTAGAAACCCAACCATGCTTAAAATCACCAAAGAAATTAGTATAAGCCAGATTATTCTAAAGATAGATTTTGTTTTCATAAGTTCTCTATCCCATGTTAACAAAATTTAAGAAAATTAAAAAGAGGGAGAAGATAAAAAGGAATTTTTTTTCAATAATATTTTTCCTATTTGGAGGGATAGGAATTATCTTGATTACAACTTGGCTGATTATCGGCAGTTCAAGGATGGGTCAGAAAAGAAGAGAGCTTGATTTAAGAATCAATTCTCTTAAAGAGGAGATTCAAAAACTTCAAGAGAAAGAAGGGTCTCTTCAATCTCAAATTTTTCGGACGAAGGAAGAGGAAGAGGAATATTTAGAGAAGGTGGCGCGAGATGATTTTAATCTTAAAGAAGAAGAGGAAAAGGCAGTGGCTGTTATTTTTGAGTCAGACAAAGAAGGGCTTAATCAAAACCAAAAAGATAATGGCTTTTCGGAAAAAGAATCAATTTGGCAGAAAATTTTCCAGGGGATTAGAAATTTTTTCATTAGTCAATGATTATTCTGCGAGGTTAGTATAATGGTATTATGCAACCTTCCCAAGGTTGAGATACGGGTTCGATTCCCGCACCTCGCTTATAAAAATTAGTGGGGGGCAAGAGGTTGAGACGGGCGGCGATTCCCATCATTCGCCTCTTAATAAATTATTAATTATAATAAAAATAAAATGAAAATAGGTACGGTTACCGAAATTAAAGATAATACAGAAACAAGGGTTGGTTTAACGCCTCAATCCGTTAAGGAATTAACGGCTATGGGACATGAGATTCTTGTTCAAAGGGGAGCAGGTACGCGTTCTCAAATTTCCGATGAGGAATATCGTCAGGCAGGAGCTGAGATGGTAGACAATGCTTCAGAGGTATGGGAAAGAGTCGATTTAATGGTTAAGGTGAAAGAACCGCAAAAAAAAGAATTCCAGTATTTAAGGGAAAAATTAACTCTTTTTACCTATCTTCATTTGGCTAATCCCAATAATAAAGAGTTAACAATAGCTGCCATTGAGAGCAAAGGAACATTTATTGCTTACGAAACGATTGCTCTGGAAGACGGAACCACGCCGTTATTAGCTCCAATGAGCGAGGTGGCCGGTCAGAGAATAATTGATATAGCCAGCAGTTATCTCGCTTCGCCGCATGGTATTGCCAACAAAATAATCAATCGCATCAAGGACATGGCCGGCAAGGTTTTAATTATTGGCGGGGGAGTAGTTGGTGAGAATTCTGCTTATTCTGCTTTGGGCAGAGGGGCAGATGTCATCATTTTAGAATTAAAAGAAGAGCAGAGAATTAAACTGGCACAAAGACTTCAACCTTTAGCTGATGCTTTTGGGGCTAATCTTAGGATTTTAGAGTCTACTAGAGAGATTTTAGGAAAAGAACTTGAAGATTCTGATATTATTATTGGTTCAATATATATTAAAGGAGCCAGAGCCGATAGATTGATTAAAACAGAGATGTTAGACATTATGAAAGAGGGTACGGTGATTGGAGATGTAGCTATAGATCAAGGCGGGATTTGTGAGTTTTCTCAAATTACTAATATTAAGAATCCTTCAGTAATAGTTACTGGTCCTCAGACTGGTAAAAAAATAGTTTATCTTGGTATTCCTAATATTCCAGCTACCGTAGGATCTACAGCTACTCATGCTTTAAATGCTGCTACCAGGGAATATATTAAGAAATTTGCCCAAGGAGGTATTAATGCTGTATTGTCTGATCCTGCTTTTAAACAAGGGATAAATTTAGCTAAAGGATATATTACTTTAGAGCCAGTAGCCAAAGAGCATGGTTTAGAGGACAAATTTATGCCTTTAGATAAAGCATTTGAATAATTTTTGCCAAGATAGCTCAGTTTGGTAGAGCAACGGTTTCGTAAATCGTAGGGCGTGGGTTCGATTCCCACTCTTGGCTCACCCGAGCGCAGCGAAGGGTGAAGATGAACGAAGTTCATCGACTAGACCATGAATGAATTACAAGGGAAAATTGAAAATTTGGAAGCCCAATTCCTCGACCTTAGCGACCATTTTGATTTAAACAAAAAAAAGAAAGAAATAAAAGCTCTTAAAGAACAGACCAATAAGCCGGATTTTTGGCAGGACCAGAAAAAGGCAGCTGAAATATCCCAGAGGATTGCTTTATTAGAAACCGATATTAAAAATCTGGAAGATTTGAAGAAGGAAATCCAGGACCTTAAAGAGATATCTAAGTTTGTAGAAGAAAATAGTAGAGAATTCAAAGAATTAGAAAAAAATTATAAGGGCTTAAGGGAGAAAATAAAAGAAGAAGAGAAAAAAGTTTTTCTTTCGGGCCATTACGATAAATTACCGGCCATTCTTACTATCCAAGCCGGAGCCGGGGGGAGAGATGCCGAAGATTGGGCAGTCATGCTTTTGAGGATGTATCGGAAATATTGCCAACTTCAGGAATTAAAAACAAAAATTTTAGCTCGGAATTTTGGCGAAGGAGGAGGACCAGAAGGCAGAATCGGCATCAAAGAAGTTTCAATGGAAATTAAGGGAAATTATACCTATGGCTTTTTAAAAAATGAACAGGGCATTCATCGACTGGTCCGGATATCGCCTTTTTCGGCTCAGGCTCTTCGTCACACTTCTTTTGCCAAAGTAGAAGTTCTGCCCGAAATTCCGGAATCTGATATTTCAAAGATAAAAATCAAACCAGAAGATTTAAAAATCGAGACCTTTGGGGCTTCAGGCCCTGGCGGACAATATGTAAACAAACGAGAATCGGCTGTTCGGATTACCCACTTACCAACCGGTCTTAAAGCAAGCTCTCAAGAGGAAAGATTACAAGGATTAAACCGAAAAAAAGCAATGCAGATTTTAGCGGCAAAACTTTTCCGTCTTTCTCAGCAGGAGAAAGAAAAAGAAATTCAAAAGGTTAAAGGGAAGAAAATTTCTGCCAGTTGGGGGAATCAACGCCGCTCTTATATTTTACATCCTTACAAGCTCTGCAAAGACATTCAAACTGGAGTTGAGACGACAAATGTTGAAGCAGTACTTGATGGAAATTTGGATAAATTTATTCAGGCAGAAATAAAATTATAAAAGGCGAAGAGAACTTCGTTCTCTTCTTCACCTTCGCTTCCATAAATGGAAGCTCGGTTCATGATTAAATTTAAAGATGTTAGTAAAATTTATTATTCCAGTCTAAATTCCTCTCCCATTACGGCTTTAAAAAATATTTCTTTTAGTGTTCAGCCGAGAGAATTTGTCTCTATTGTTGGTAGATCAGGGGCGGGCAAAACAACTTTGGTAAAACTGCTAATCGGCGAGGAAAAACTGACCGAGGGCGAGATTTTTTTCAACAACAAAAATATTGCTGGAATAAAATCCAATGAGCTTCAAAAAATCCGGAAAAGAATCGGAGTGGTTTATCAAGATTACCGACTTCTCTTTTCAAAAACAGTTTATGAAAATGTCAGTTATATTCTCGAGGTGATGGGATTTTCTGATGAAGATATTACCCGGGATGTTCCCCGGATTTTGGAAATAGTTGGACTCCAGGAAAGAGTCAAGAATTTTCCCCAGGAACTTTCTGGAGGAGAGCAGCAAAGGTTAGTAATAGCTCGAGCCCTGGTTCATCAGCCGGAAATTGTTATTGCTGATGAACCGACTGGAAATTTAGATCCTTACAACACATTTGAAGTAATAGATCTTTTCAAGAGAATCAACAAATCCGGTACTACCGTTATTTTAGCCACCCATGATAAAAGAATTATTGATGGTCTGGCTAAAAGAGTTATCACTTTAGAAGCGGGCCGGCTGATTCGTGACGAACAATCCGGCAAGTTCATCCTTTAAAATCACTACCCACTACCTACTACTCACTAACAACTAATCTATGTTTACATCTTTAAAACGTATTTTAAAATTTGCTTGGCAGGGATTTTCACGTAATAAAGTTCTTGGTTTTGAGGTAATGTTTATTATGGCAATCGCTGTTTTTCTAATCACCTCCCTCTTTCTTTTTCAGGGAATAAGTAATTTTTTAATTAAGGAAGTTCAAAGCAAAGTTGATGTCTCTGTTTATTTCAAAGAAAATGTTCTTGAAGAGGAAATTTTAAATGTCGAAAGAGACCTCTACAAGTTTTCTAATGAGATAGAAAGTGTTAAATATATCTCTCGGGAAAAAGCTCTCCAGAACTTCATTGAGAAACACAAACAAGAGCCAATTTATCTTGAAGCTCTAGAACAAATAGGATATAATCCTTTTCTGCCTTCCTTAAATATCAAAGCCCGCGACCCAAGTTATTATGCTCCGATTTCTAATTACTTAAGTCAAGATTCTCTTCAGGGTGTAATAGAGAGAGTTTCTTACTTCCAGAACAAAAAGGTAATTGATAAACTCTCTTCAATCACTGCCAATATTAAAACGGTTGTTATTAGTTTGAGTTTAATTCTCGGACTCTTGGCTGTCTTAATCACTTTTAACACTATTAAATTGACGATTTTTACTTCCAAGGAAGAGATTTTAACTATGCAGCTTGTTGGCGCCTCTAACTGGTTTATAAAAGGGCCCTTTGTTATTCAGGGAACTCTCTACGGAATTGCTTCCATTCTGGCTGTTAATTTCTTATTTTTAATTACCTTTGCTTTTTTTAGCCCGAGACTTGAGATATTCTTTTTAGGTTTTAATCTGCTTAATTATTTCCAGATAAATTTTCTTTCCTTATTTTTGATTCAGATTGCCTTTGCGGGAATTCTTGCGATTTTTTCCACCCTGCTTGCTCTCCACAAATATTTGAAAGTCTAAATTCTATTGGAGGGTCTGCCAATGGTAAGCAGCGGCGCTCTGGACGCCGTAATGTAGGTTCGACTCCTACCCCTCCAGCCAATTTG